>ERZ1673737.3514-NODE-3514-length-11792-cov-4.577405_pt1 | contig 11792 bp, 14 predicted proteins | sample MGYA00580211_ERZ1673737 | MGnify/ENA primary metagenome ERZ1673737 (study PRJEB41218, sample SAMN15661789) | gut metagenome | host: Homo sapiens | place: Canada: London | collected 2015-08-20/2019-03-30 | study: EMG produced TPA metagenomics assembly of... | reverse complement strand
ACAATGAATTTTCTGTACAATTTGCGCCACTCGATAATCAATTAGATGAAGACAGTAAATTACAAGCTGCAACAATCTTTGATGGTCTTCGTGTCATTTCTAACCATTATCAACATAGCAGTACGCCAGTCTTTTTAGGTGGTTTATTTGCTTATGATTTGGTGGCAAATTTTATTCCAATGCAAGGTGTTGAATTAAAAGATGATGGTATTCACTGCCCGGATTACAGTTTCTATCTCGCGGAAAACTTAATTACCATCGATCACCAAAGCCAACAAGCCACATTAAAAAGCTTCTGTTTTAGTCAAGAAGAACAAGTGGAAGTCGCGAAAACGGCACTTTCTATTGCACAAAAATTAAAAAATATTGATGGCGTACTTTCCATTAAAGCAGCAAGTGATGAGGTCAGTACCAACTTTGAAGATCCTGAATTTACAGGTATCGTTAAAGCGTTAAAACATCACATTAATATTGGTGATGTGTTCCAAATCGTGCCATCCCGCCGTTTTTCATTAACTTGCCCGAATACCCTTGCGAGCTATGCACAATTAAAACATAACAATCCAAGCCCTTATATGTTCTACATGAACGATGAGGATTTCATTTTATTCGGTGCATCACCTGAAAGTGCGTTGAAATATGCGCCAGACAATCGCCAATTAGAAATTTACCCAATTGCAGGTTCTCGCCCACGTGGTTTTGATGCGCATGGTAATATTGACCCAGAATTGGATGCACGCTTGGAATTAGAATTACGTCTTGATCATAAAGAACAAGCTGAACATTTAATGTTGGTGGATTTAGCCCGTAATGACATTGCTCGTGTTTGCCAAAGCGGTACACGTAAAGTCGCCGAATTAATGCAAGTGGATCGCTATTCTCACATCATGCATTTGGTTTCTCGCGTGGTGGGTAAACTTCGTCCTGAACTTGATGCCTTACACGCTTATCAAGCTTGTATGAATATGGGGACGTTAACTGGTGCGCCTAAAATTAAAGCCATGCAGTTAATTTATCAATTTGAACAGCAAAAACGCCACAGCTACGGTGGTGCGGTCGGTTATCTCACCTCTGACGGCCGTTTTGATACCTGTATCGTGATTCGTTCTGCCTTTGTACAAAATGACATTGCCCATATTCAAGCAGGTTGTGGTGAAGTATTAGATTCTGATCCTCAAATGGAAGCGGATGAAACTCGCCATAAAGCGGCTGCAGTGCTTAAAGCAATCAAACAAATCAATACCCAAGCAAAATAAGGACGATAAATTATGGCTAATATTCTCTTTTTAGATAATTTTGATTCATTCACTTATAACTTAGTGGATCAATTCCGTGTGCTTGGGAATAACGTAAAAATTTATCGTAATGACACCAATTTAGAACAGGTGGTGCAAGAGGCATTAAATACACCCGATACAATTCTTGCGCTTTCTCCAGGACCAGGTACCCCGGCAGAAGCTGGGATCTTACTCCCACTCATTGAACGTTTAAAAAATGATGTGCCAATTATTGGGATTTGCTTAGGCCATCAAGCGCTTATTCAAGCCTTTGGTGGAGAGGTTGTACATGCAGGCGAAGTATTACATGGTAAAGTATCGCGCATTCAACACGATAACCAAGCCATGTTTAAAGATATTGCCAACCCAATGCCTGTGGCACGTTATCACTCTTTAATGGGTAAAAATCTGCCTGACGAATTTATTGTCAATGCCGATTACAATGGTATCGTGATGGCAATTCGACATAAAACCTTGCCAATTTGTGCTTTCCAATTCCATCCAGAAAGCATTCTTACTGTGCAAGGTTCGAAATTATTACAACAATCTGTGGAATGGTTATTAAACAGAGATTAAGGAAGAAAAAAATGATTACCGTATATGGATTAAAAGAAACCCTTACCCCACGTCGTAAAGCTATTGCCAAGGCTATTTATGACAGTCTTAATTTAGGCTTGGATATTCCGCATGGCAAGCATACCATTCGATTCGAGTGTTTGGATAAAGAAGATTTTTTCTATCCAGAAGATCGTAGCGAAAACTATATCGCAATCGAAATTAATCTTATGCAGGGACGTTTAGAAGGGACTAAAAAACGTTTGATCAAAATGCTATTTAGCGAATTAGAATACAAAATCGGTATTAAATCCTATGATGTAGAAATCACCATTAAGGAACAGCCTGCTCATTGCTGGGGCTTCCGTGGTATGACAGGTGATGAAGCTCGAGACTTAGTCTATGATCTTAACGTATAAGGAAGATTGATTATGCAAACGGCTCAATTATTAGAACAACTTTACAGTGGAAAAACACTTAATAAAGAAGAAAGTGCGGTCATTTTTAATGCCATTATGCAAGGCGAGCTCAATAACGAACAAATCGCTGCCATGCTGATTGCATTAAAAGTACGTGGTGCCACTATTGATGAATTAAGTGGTGCGGTATCTGCGTCTTTGCAAAATGCCAAATCATTCCCTCGCCCTGACTACCCTTTTGCGGATATTGTGGGTACTGGCGGTGATGGTCAAAACACAATTAATATTTCTACGGCGAGTGCTATTGTTGCAGCCTCTATGGGAGCCAAAGTAGCCAAACACGGCAACCGTAGCGTATCAAGCAAATCAGGTGCCAGTGATGTATTAACTGCTCTCGGGGTGAATGTCAATGTCACGCCAGAACAAGCTCGTCAAGCACTTGATGATATTGGGGTATGTTTCTTATTTGCTCAACAATATCACAGTGGGTTTAAACATGTCGCCCCTGTTCGTGCCGCATTAAAAACACGTACGCTTTTTAATATTTTAGGTCCATTAATCAATCCAGCTCGCCCAACTTATCATTTGCTTGGCGTGTATGCCCCTGAATTAGTGAAAACCTATGCAGAAACTGCTGTTGCATTAGGTCATCAACATACTTTTGTTGTGCATGGTGCGGGTCTTGATGAAGTCGCGGTACATGGTGAAACTCAAGTGGCTGAAATTAAAAACGGTAAAATTGACTACTTCACCTTAACACCAGAAGATTTTGGTTTAAAAACACAATCTTTAGAAAGTTTACGTGGTGGCGAACCGCAAGAAAATGCTCAATATCTGACCGCACTTTTACAAGGCAAAGGTAAAGCGGAACACGCTAATGCGGTAGCGGCGAATGTGGCATTATTGCTGAAATTATTTGGTCATGATGACTTAAAACAAAATGTTCAACATGTGTTGGCTCATCTTGCATCAGGCAAAGCGTTTGAAACATTACAACACTTAACAAAGTATTAAGATAAAGGCTGATTTGATAAGCCACAATAAGAAAAAAGATTATGATCACGCAAGATTTCACTAAACCAATTGACTCTGCTACGGTGCTACAAAAAATCGTCTTAGACAAAGCCCAATGGGTTAAAGCGAAGGAAGCCGAATTTCCGCTTTCACAATTTAAAGAAAACATTCAAAAATCTGACCGCTCTTTTTATGATGCGTTGGCTAAAGGCACACATCAAAAGCCTGCTTATATTTTGGAATGTAAGAAAGCATCGCCATCTAAGGGATTGATTCGTGGTGAATTTAACTTAGAAGAAATCGCCAATGTGTATAAACATTATGCGTCAGCTGTCTCTGTGCTAACGGATGAGAAATACTTTCAAGGTAAATTTGAATATTTGCCGCAAGTACGTGACGTTGTCTCACAACCTGTATTGTGCAAGGATTTTATGATTAGCGAATATCAGGTGTATCTTGCGCGCTACTATCAAGCTGATGCTATTTTATTGATGCTTTCAGTGGTGAATGATGAAACCTATCGCGTACTGGCTGATCTTGCACATTCTCTCGGTATGGGCGTATTAACAGAAACCAGTAACGAGGAAGAGTTTGAACGCGCGCTTGCTTTAGGTGCAAAAATTATCGGAGTCAACAATCGTAATCTTCACGATCTCACCGTTGATTTAAACCGCGTAGTAGAACTTACACAAAAATATGCCGATCGTATCCCCGCTGATGCACGTATTATCAGCGAATCAGGGATTTATAATCACAGTCAAATTCGTGATTTGCAAAAAGTGGCACATGGCTTTTTAATCGGCAGCAGCCTAATGGGCAGTGCTGATTTAAATAATGCTGTGCGTGAAGTGATTTTTGGAGAAAATAAAGTATGCGGTTTAACTCGCACGCAAGATGTCAAAGAGGTTTACGCAAACGGAGCATTATACGGCGGCTTAATTTTCGTCGAATATTCAAAACGCTGTGTGAGCCTACGTCAAGCCCAAGAATTAGTGACAGCATCACCACTTCGTTTTGTGGGCATATTCCAGAATCAAGAAATTGATTTTATTGTAAAAATCGCTAAACAATTGCAGCTTTATGCCGTTCAGCTACATGGTTCAGAAACCGCTGAATTTATTACCGCACTTCGTCACCAACTGCCTGAAATACAAATTTGGAAAGCTATTTCAATAGATACTGAAGCACAAAGTGCGGTTGATTGTACGGATGATTTAAATATCGCACGCTATATTTTCGATAGCCAATCAGCTAATCAACAAGGTGGTACAGGAAAAACCTTTAATTGGTCACTCATTCCTGAAAACTTAAAACACAAAATTATTTTGGCTGGTGGCATTTCACCTGACAATATTGAACAAGCCATTAAGCAAGGTTGCTTAGGGGTTGATCTCAATTCTGGTGTAGAAACTGCCGCTGGCGTGAAAGATAGCGAAAAAGTGCGGTCAGTTTTTAAGAAGATTTTGTCAAATTAATCTGATTGCTAAGGGGAAGTATTATGCAAAGAACAGCGTTAGTAACCGGCGCAACTGCCGGATTTGGTGCGGCAATTTGTCGCACCCTCATTGAAAATGGTTATCGTGTAATTGGCACAGGGCGCCGCGTAACTCGTTTAGAACAATTACAACAAGAATTAGGTGAAAACTTCCACTTTCTTGCCTTTGATATTTCAGATCGCCAGGCAACAGAAGATGCTTTCCATTCCCTTCCCGCTAATTGGCAATCCATTGATTTATTGGTGAATAATGCAGGTTTAGGATTAGGCTTAGAAAGTGCAGATAAAGCGAGTTTAGATGATTGGATGCAAATGATTGATACCAAAATATTAAAGGGCTCGTCACCATCACTCGTCTTGTGTTACCACAAATGGTAGAACGTAATTCAGGTCATGTTATTAATTTAGGCTCAATTGCAGGTACTTATCCTTATCCAGGTGGCAATGTATACGGCGGCACTAAAGCTTTTATTAAACAATTTAGTTTAAATCTTCGAGCCGATCTTGCTGGTACACAAATTCGCGTGTCCAATGTTGAACCCGGTCTTTGTGGTGGAACTGAATTTTCTAATATCCGCTTTAAAGGTGATGATGCCCGAGCTAAAAAACTCTATGAAAATGTAGAATATGTCAGTCCACAAGATATTGCTAATATTGTTCTATGGCTCAATCAACAACCTGAACATGTCAATATTAATCGCATTGAAGTGATGCCTACTGCACAAACCTTTGCACCACTTAATGTCGCAAGAATTCAAAAATAACAAGGAAATATTATGTCAGAAACCCTTTTAAATCCTTATTTCGGTGAATTTGGCGGAATGTATGTACCGGAAATTCTCATACCGGTACTACAACAGCTAGAAAAAGCCTTTGTTGAAGCAAAAGACGATCCTGAATTCCAACGTGAATTTCAAGATTTACTTAAAAATTATGCGGGCAGACCAACCGCACTTACCCTTTGCCGTAATTTAACCAAAGGGACAAAAGCAAAAATTTATTTAAAACGTGAAGATTTACTTCACGGTGGTGCCCATAAAACCAACCAAGTATTAGGTCAAATTTTATTGGCAAAACGCATGGGTAAAACACGCATTATCGCCGAAACCGGTGCGGGCCAACATGGTGTTGCGACAGCCCTTGCTTGTGCAATGTTAGATATGCCTTGCCGTGTTTACATGGGGGCTAAAGACGTGGAACGCCAATCACCAAACGTCTTCCGTATGCGTTTGATGGGGGCAGAAGTAATTCCTGTACAAAAAGGTTCTTGCTCATTAAAAGATGCGTGTTGTGAAGCAATGCGTGATTGGTCAGCTAATTATGAAAATACCCATTATTTATTGGGTACAGCGGCAGGCCCTCATCCATTCCCAACCATTGTACGTGAATTCCAAAAAATGATTGGTGAAGAAACCAAACGTCAAATCTTAGAAAAAGAAGGTCGCCTACCGGATGCTGTCATTGCTGCAGTCGGTGGTGGTTCGAATGCAATTGGTATGTTTACTGATTTTATTGATGAAAAAGGTGTACGCTTAATTGGTGTGGAACCCGCTGGTCACGGCATTGAAAGTGGTGAACATGGTGCACCATTAGGCCATGCAAAAATCGGTATTTATTTCGGTATGAAATCACCATTAATGCAAACTGAAGATGGTCAAGTAGAAGAATCCTACTCTATTTCAGCTGGATTAGACTTCCCTTCTGTAGGACCTCAACATGCTTACTTACAAAGCATTGGTCGTGCCGAATACCCAAGCATTACAGATGATGAAGCGTTAAACGCTTTCCAAGAATTAGCGAAACATGAAGGGATTATTCCTGCATTGGAAAGTTCCCATGCATTAGCACACGCATTAAAAATGATTCATCAAGAACCGAATAAAGAACAAATTTTAGTGGTGAATCTCTCTGGTCGTGGTGATAAAGATATTTTCACCGTTGATAAAATTTTAAAAGAAAAAGGAATGCAATAATGAGCCGTTTTGAAACTAAATTTGCAGAACTTGCAGCGAAAAAAGAAGGGGCTTTTGTACCTTTCGTGACATTATGCGATCCAACATTTGATCGCTCTTTTGAGATTATTTGCACATTAGTCGAAAATGGCGCAGATGCTTTAGAACTCGGCTTCCCATTTTCTGATCCGTTATTAGACGGTCCTGTTATCCAAGCGGCTAATAACCGTGCACTCAATGCTGGCCATAGCACTGAAGACAGCTTTAAGTTACTCGCTAAAGTGCGGTCAAAATATCCAGAAATTCCGATTAGCTTACTCCTTTGTGCGAATTTAATTTTTGCGAAAGGCTTAGATAATTTCTATCAACGTTGTGCAGAGGTCGGCGTAGATGCGGTTTTAGTGGCAGATATTCCACTATTGGCTAAAGAAGACTATGTTCAAGCTGCTAAAAAGCATGGCATTCAACCTGTCTTTATCTGCCCACCAAATGCTGATGCCAAAACGGTACAAGGCGTTGCTGAAAACAGCGAAGGCTATACCTATTTAGTTTCTCGTTCAGGTGTAACAAGTGCAGAGAATCAAGCTCATGCCGCAAACTTAGATACACTTATAGAACAACTTAAAGCCCACAAGGCTCCACCAATTCTACAAGGTTTTGGTATTGCTCAACCTGCTCAAGTGAAAGAAGCCCTTCAACTGGGTGCAGCAGGCGCAATTTCAGGGTCCGCGACAGTAAAAATCATTGAGCGAAACTTAGATAATCAGGCTCAATGCTTGTCTGAACTCGCCGAGTTTGTTCGCAATATGAAAGCAGCGACAAAATAATAAATAAAAAAGTGCGGTTAAAATTAACCGCACTTTTGTTTTTCTTTCATTAATCCACAATTCGTAAATAAGATGCTGATTTCTGTGGTTTCTTTTCAGCCTTAGGCTTATCTACCGCTTCTGCAAAACTTAATGGCTGTTCTGATGTTGGCTCACGATTTAATTCATCGTAAATTTCTTCTGGCTCAAACATCACGCCATCACCATTTTCACGTGCATAAATAGCTAAAGCAGCGCCCATCGGAATATATAACTCACGAGCCACACCTTTGAAACGTGCATTAAACTGAATAAAATCATTCGTTAATTGCAAATTCCCTGTCGCCCCAGCAGAAAGATTTAAGACGATTTGCCCATCTTTCACGTATTCCACAGGCACATTGGTACCATAATAATTAGCATCCACCACTAAATATGGGGTGAAATCATTATCCACTAACCAATCATAATAGGCTCTTAGTAAATAAGGACGTTTTGGAGAAGGTGTATGGGTCATTATTTATCATCCATTAAATTTTTAGGTGCAGCTTCACCTACAGATTGTAAGAATGAATCACGGCTAAATACGCGATCCATATAGCCTTTGATTGCTTTGCTTCCTGTGCCACTGAATTCCACGCCCATATTACGTAGTTTCCATAATAATGGTGCAACGTAGCAATCGACTAAGCCAAACTCTTCACTCATAAAATAAGGGGTTTGTTGGAAGATAACCGACACCGCTAACAATTCTTCTTTTAGCTGTTTTAATGCTTCTTCACGTTCAACTTCCGTGCCTTTTTCAGCAATTTCTAATGTTGGATACCAATCTTGTTCGATACGTAACATTAAAAGACGGCTTTTCGCACGAGAAACCGGATAAACTGGCATAAGTGGAGGATGTGGAAAACGCTCATCAAGATATTCCATAATAATGCGTGAGCTGAATAACACTAAATCACGATCCACCAAGGTTGGTAATGTGCCATAAGGATTTAATTCCATTAAATCTTATGATAATGCTTGCAGATCAACTTCTTCGTTTTCGTAAGCAACACCTTTTTCAGCTAAAACAATTTTTACCTGATGGCAGTAAATGTCATTTTTATTTGAAAAAAGAGTCATTACTGAACGTTTACTTGATGCATTGGACATTTATTCCTCCGAAGATCCAAACTAACTTATATACTTCTACTAAAATGGGCGGTTATTTTAACATAACCGACAGGTAAATTGCTAACAATTTCTTATTTTTCCTTTAAAATCAATTAATTATAAGCAATCAATGAAAAATCAAAGAACGGTGATTTTTAAGTAATTTATTTTTTACAGACATAAAAAAAGCAGAGATTGCTCTCTGCTTTCTTGAAACGATAATAAAAAATTAACGTTTGGAGTATTGTGGACGACGACGTGCTTTGTGTAAACCAACTTTTTTACGTTCAACGCGACGTGCGTCACGAGTAACGAAGCCAGCTGCACGAAGAGCAGGACGTAAAGTCTCATCATATTCCATTAATGCACGAGTGATACCGTGACGGATTGCACCCGCTTGACCAGAAATACCACCACCTTTAACAGTGATGTATAGGTCTAATTTATCAGTTAATTCCACTAATTCTAACGGTTGACGTACGATCATACGAGCTGTTTCGCGACCGAAATATACGTCTAATTCACGTTGGTTGATAGTGATTTTACCACTGCCCGGTTTGATAAATACACGAGCTGAAGAGCTTTTGCGGCGACCAGTGCCGTAGTTTTGATTCTCTGCCATTTCCTAAACCTCGTGATTAAATGTCTAATACTTGTGGTTGTTGTGCTGCGTGTTGGTGTTCTGCACCTGCATACACTTTTAATTTACGGAACATTGCACGGCCTAATGGACCTTTTGGCAACATACCTTTAACCGCAATTTCAATCACCGCTTCAGGACGGCGAGCGATCATTTCTTTGAAAGTCGCTTGTTTGATACCACCTACATAGCCAGTGTGCCAGTAGTAAAGTTTATCTGTTTCTTTACGACCAGTTACTGCCACTTTGTCTGCGTTGATAACGATGATGTAATCACCAGTATCTACGTGTGGAGTGTACTCAGCCTTGTGTTTACCACGAAGACGGCGTGCTAATTCAGTAGCTAAACGACCTAAAGTTTTACCTGTCGCATCTACCACATACCAGTCACGTTTTACTGTTTCCGGTTTTGCTACAAAAGTTTTCATTAATTAATTACCAAAATATAAGTTTGATACCCAGTGTTTCATATCGAAACACAACCATTGATCTTAATCTACACCCCTTCGAGTGTGATCTCGATAAAATAATGCACGGTGGGAATCCGTGCATTTACAGGGTCGGCGTATTATACCTATTTTTAGAAAAAATGCTAACTTTTTGTGCAAATAAATTGATTTTCTTTTAAAATACAACGCACAATAAACAATCATTAATTTCATTCATTATTTTGATGAAATCATTGAAATTGACGCATATTAGTTCTTATCTTATGATAAGTGCATTCTAATAAAAAACGTAAGAAGGCATGCTATGAGCTACGCAAACGAAATTAACACATTAAATCAACATCTTGCTGATACTAACAAAAAAATTAATGTCTCCTTTGAATTCTTTCCGCCTAAAAATGAAAAAATGGAAAGCATGCTTTGGGATTCCATCCATCGCTTAAAAGTATTAAATCCTAAATTTGTTTCCGTCACCTATGGTGCGAACTCCGGCGAACGTGATCGTACGCATAGCATCGTGAAAGCCATTAAAGCAGAAACAGGCATAGAAGCTGCACCACATTTAACAGGTATTGATGCGACACCTGAAGAATTAAAAGAAATTGCAAAAGATTATTGGGATAGCGGAATTCGTCACATCGTCGCATTACGTGGTGATGAACCAAAAGGTTATGCGAAGAAACCATTCTATGCGGCTGACTTAGTTGAACTACTCCGCTCCGTGGCTGATTTTGATATTTCAGTTGCGGCATACCCTGAAGTTCACCCTGAAGCAAAATCAGCACAAGCAGATTTAATCAATTTGAAACGTAAAATTGATGCAGGTGCGAATCATGTCATTACTCAATTCTTCTTTGATATTGACAGTTATCTTCGCTTCCGTGATCGCTGTGCATCCATTGGTATTGAGGCTGAAATTGTTCCGGGTATTCTACCTGTAACTAACTTCAAACAACTGCAAAAAATGGCATCATTTACGAATGTAAAAATTCCAGCATGGTTGGCTAAGGCTTATGAAGGATTAGATGACGATCCAACGACTCGTAATCTTGTAGCCGCGAGCGTCGCAATGGATATGGTAAAAATTCTTTCTCGTGAAGGTGTGAATGACTTCCACTTCTACACGTTAAATCGTAGCGAACTCACGTATGCAATTTGTCATACATTAGGCATTCGACCTACAGCAAATCCATAAAAGAAAAAGTGCGGTTAAAATTAACCGCACTTTTTTACTTTCACTATACTCGTCTAACTTGCCAAAAAGCTTTTTTCCAATAAGGGCTATTCATCGAGGAATAAATCACACCACCTTTGGTTGAAGCATGTAAAAATTTATCTTCTTTTACATAAATCCCAACATGGTAGCCATTTGGTCCTCGCCCTGTCTTAAAGAAAATTAAATCGCCAGTTTGGATATCTTCTTTGCGAACAAGTTTTCCATAACCAGCTTGATCTTTCGTTGTACGAGGAAGGCGAATGTTAAAACGGTCAATAAAGGTCTTTTGCACAAAACCCGAACAATCGATACCACCACGAGATTGCCCGCCTAAAACATATGGTGTACCGGCCCATTCATATTGTTGTTCACTTAACATGGCAATGGCCATAATAGGATCACCAATCTGACCTTTATAGTTCATTGCATAATCTTCACGAACACCACTTGAACAAGCAAAAAGTAAAAAACTTCCTGCGACTAAAAAAGCACATTTAATCTTATTCATGTTCAATCCTGACAAAAGTGCGGTCAAAAACGACCGCACTTTTCTTACTATTGTTTTGGCTTGGTGTTTTCCACACGAGCACGTAATTTTTGCCCTGGCTTGAATGCCACTACACGGCGAGCAGAAACAGGAATGCTTTCACCTGTTTTTGGATTACGCCCCGGACGGGAAGCTTTATTACGAAGTTCAAAATTACCAAAACCTGATAATTTTACTTCACCACCAGATTCTAACGATAAACGAATTTCCTCAAAAAAGTCTTCCACTAATGCTTTAGCTTCAGCTTTTTGTAATTGATACTTATCTA
>ERZ1673737.3513-NODE-3513-length-11795-cov-4.198211_pt1 | contig 11795 bp, 9 predicted proteins | sample MGYA00580211_ERZ1673737 | MGnify/ENA primary metagenome ERZ1673737 (study PRJEB41218, sample SAMN15661789) | gut metagenome | host: Homo sapiens | place: Canada: London | collected 2015-08-20/2019-03-30 | study: EMG produced TPA metagenomics assembly of... | reverse complement strand
TATAGGAGAACTTACACTTCTAGCGCCGTATATGGCTCTAGGCTAATAATATTTGTTTTTATAGTCTACTTAGTTTTAGTAGTATTGTTTAAATGTACTAGCCAGTCATGCAAGAATCACATCCAACTTGTCCTTCCCAATAGGCTTCTGTTTCTCCTCACAATGGACCCAGTAACCGAGTAAGATTTGCAGTCGCTCGCCATTGTCCCCGTTGATATTGCAGCGCAGACTTTAAGAGCGAACAGCAACAGACAGAGCGGGAACATAGCTTGGCAATCCTCATATTGTGGGCCAATGAACCTAAGCTAGGTTTGATAATATAAGGCGCCCATTGGTGCTATCTTAATAAAAAGAACACGAGACTGTCAACATCAATTATCCTTCTCAAGCCTTGTATTTCCCAGGCCCCCAAACAACACGGTCAAAACTGAGCGTGACCGGTTCAAACCGACATGGGTAGCTAAGCGAGCCATTTTTGTACCCAGTACTTTTGCGACGAGCTCTCCTATCCCCTGACCTGAAAACGATACTGGTCCTGGCGATCTAGAAATACTACTTTATGCGTTAAACCCGCTGCCTCGATGGCACGACGAAAATCTTCTAGTGGACTGGCAAACACGTCGTAGTCGTCGTAGTGAATCGGAATCGTGAGGTCTGGCTGTATCAGCCGAATTAATTGCAGACCTTGTTCCGCGTCCATGGTAACCATCAATGCTAGCGGCTTTATAAGTCGCCCAACTGATGGGGAGGGAATAGTTGTGCCCCCCAGGTGGGCGAGCATCAGGTCACTCTTGTGTCCCGCGTATCGTCTTGGGATTTCCTTGAGCTCGTCCACCATCAGTGTATCCCCCGATATGTAGATACGATAACCGCAGGTAAAGTCTGACATATTCGGTTTGCCATGACCTAGTTCGAGCATCCAGCCATTGGTTGGGGGAATCTGTAGTTTTGATAGTTCAGTCTCGATAAGACATAAAGAAATCAAAAGGAAAGAAGAGGATATGCGTATACTTACGGCTTTGACTATATCATTAAATTTCTCCATAATCCCATTGGGAGGCACATGTTTGCCCGGCATCCCAACCACACGCAGTTGGGGTTGCTTTGAACCATCTGCTCCCTCGATACCGACTCCGATCTTCTCAAAATGGTCCACCGAAAACACACTAGTAAATGGGTCCTCATTCCTACCCTCGAGGTGCGCTTTTGCATGTGGCGTGGTGATAATGGGAAGATCTCGCCTCAACGAGGCCTCAACCTCCTTATCAAAGTGATCCCTGACACAGTTAATCTTGGGCCTCTATAAAATAAACTATATAGAGGCTCACTCATGATAGTGGGAGAGAAGTATTAGGTCGATTCGAGGGAGGTCGTGCAGGTCGACCGCTGGATTAGTCAGGCGCTCACTCGTCACAGCTGGTCCGAGATGGACATGGTCGCCCGCGTGGAGGAAATTAGGCTAACAATGTCAACAATGTCAGTCGGTGAGCGTTAGAAATCTTATAAAGAGCTGACATCAGTCATCAATCGGATACCCGCCCATTCGCTGTATCTATCAGCTTCTGCCACGCATTTTTTTAAAATTTCTCTCAACATACATAATTGTTGTAGCGGTCCCTACGAAGAAAAGAGACGCATTCTCCTCGCCTGCGTTGGATGGATGAACCTTGATCTCTTTGGCTGGAGGAAGTTGAGTAGAGAAAGTCGGGTCTAGCATGTCACGGGTTGGAGCATGCTTCTTCCTTGGATCAATAGAAATGTGCTGCATTGTATTCGATTGTTTAGGGTATGTATTGTACAGAAATACAGCACCGCAGGGCTTTGGCTACTATATAAATCCTACGTGAAAATGACGTCACGATAACAAGGAACAAATTACACTTGTTAATACAGCCCTCTAGAATGGTGACTAAGGTTCGTTCGGTGACGGCGAATTTATCATAATAAGCCAGATGATTGTATCGGCTGGGTTTCTGTAGCGCCTATCCCAGCTGAAGAGCTGCTCCTCGGCGCCCCAGCTGCCAAACTTTATCACAACCTGGATCCCCTGGCTGGTGAGATTAAGTCAGGCAGAGAGAGAGGTGTGATGAGTTTCCTCAGCTGGTTTCTCGTTCTAATTAGGAGAGCCAGTAATAGATTTGTATGTATAGCGCTTAGGTGTTGACCAGATCATTCTAAGAATATTTGTGCTGGTTAGTGTGCTCTCAGGCGTGCTTGGCTTGACTTGGTGATCGAAAAGTAGCAAACTGCGAGTAATTCAGTGGAAAGGTAATATTCTATAAGCTGGCATTTATTACACTTTTCGGCTTTTCGAGTTTCGTAAACGGGGCGGCTATCGCACGCTTTGTTGGATTCTCTCGCCATTTCACAGCACGTACCGGTATGGATTATGATCCTATTTCTGACTCAACCACGCTTAACGAAAGTCAATTTAGTAGGAAGATTCACCACTAAGTATTAACCGCTAAGCAATACATCCAAGACATTTGCCCGTTTTGCCACCTCTATTGCCTGCCGAAACTCGGCTGTATGAGGTTTCTCAATAGTCTTCGACGTTGTTTGCTCTAGGACTGGATATTGAACTGCTGAGAAGTACATATATGATAGGTTAGAAGGGATAGGGACCAAGTAGAATCGTCAATACGGCCTTAAATTACAGGAAAGACTAAATAGCACGTCTTGATATATCAGTTTGTGGCTTTGTAGCCGGCTTTCCATTCGTAAGATTTTCTGCACTCGGAATTTGTCATACCTCGCAGACCAACTATAACGGATACCACACCGAATCATGCTTTGGTTATGGCCTTCGAGCCATAGCATCTATGATGTCGTGAAACGTACAATCGAACCTTCTCCTTGTCGTCATAATTACTCCCAATTCCTGACCGATGTCCTCATGTTTCTAAAACATTAAGGTAAGGATATCTTAAATATGGATTCTCCATTGAGGTCTAATAATCAATTGATTCTATTGTTTCTCACTCTCTTAACTTGACTACAGGATGCCAACCTGATAGAAGGTACGATCTTAAGCTTACATTTATAAATAGCTTCAAATAAGAGCCTACCTATATGACATATGTCTGGACATTGAAGCACAATGGTATGATGATACCTAGGTGCAATCATTTATTTCCTCGCATTCCTCGATAGCTCGTGCTTATGACTTCACATGTCGAGCTCAGTTCTAGACCAATATCTTGAATAACCGGTCGTCACAATACGTGTGTGCCACCGGCTTTAATTACGCACTTCATGCGTCAGAAAGGTGATACAACAAGTAGCGCGTCCAAGCTTTGACTGTGTATGACTTATCTGAATAACAGGTCTCGGATGACTTCCAGCGGGTATATATACCGGACTCCTCCCCCCTTTCATGGCAACACGATTTGAAACTCTTTACCCATATTCACAAATTACTAAACTCAAATCGAAATGTCGAACCCTGCCGAAAGGATTGCAGAAGATGACTATGAGAGAAAGAATGATGCTTCGCCTGTGACCGGAACTTTCACAGATGACTCATATAAAGAGAATAGCTCAAACCTGAAAGGTCAGGTTCCCGTCCAGGGAGACAATGAGCGATATGAAGATCCCATTCAACCTCCATACTCTAATTCTGATCAGCAGCTTGGTGAGTCTAGGTCATTCTTCATCAATATTCTAGTATTAGGCCATTAACAAAACATAGAGGAAGATGAAAACGAGGCAATCGATAAGTCCAACATCTTGAGGGGAGACCGCCTCCGCCATGCAAAGCCTCGAACATCGAACAAGTACAATGAGGGGCCAGAGGAGGATGATGTGCCGGCCGTAGAATGATTCACAATCGTTCCTTTTCTCTCAGTCTTTACTGGACACCAAAGCCCGAATTGCCTTCTTTTTGGATAAAACTGAACAAATAACAATAAAAGCTCAAATTTGTGGTTTACTGGATCCTCGTAGAGATATGGTTCTAAGGAAATATAGAGGCAGTATTAAGATCAGCTTACCAAGTGGGACGTGTGAATGTTATTGAGATTAAAAAGATCACATTGTGAAATCTTTTGGTAAATTTCGCTAAAAGGTTATACATAACATAGGACCTGTTATTAGCAAATGGCACTAACCTTTAGCAGTCACTCTCATCAACTTCTTTGCTTAGGTGGCGATTAACATATTGCCGCCAAGTGGTCCTGGCTAAGATTGATCTTCAACTTGTAGGGTTACTTGTACCATGGATCGGCTACGTAAATGTTATAACGCGTCTACCTCTATTGTCACTATTGCTTCATACTTCGTATGGAATGGTCATGGACGTTACACAGCGGTGAGAACTTGATTTGCTCTAAATAGGACCGGTAGTTCAAGTAAGGTTCGACAAACCACTAGAAACCTGGCGTGCTAGCGCAAAGCTTCTGGAGAGGTCAATGTAATAAGTGGCACCTCTATCCGATGGCTTCTGCTAACAACATATAGTCATGAAAATTGACGGAGGGCGGCGATACGACCTAAAAATATACGTGCACATATACGTAAACGAAACGATGGAGTATACATGCAATCTACATATACTCCAGGCTTACCAGCGTTTCATATAGATATTCCTGCTCCACGCCGAAGGGGCTGGGTGCCTGTCAATTTCGGATGCAACTTCTACTGGGATCGTGAAGGAGCTTTCAACAGCTGCACTCCGTATCGGCCATGGGAAATGGAGGTCTTTAGAAATGGGGTTCCCACTTCTGGTAGGCAAGCAGGCTTTAGATATCGTATCCACTCTTGCCCCTAGGCTAGGTGCTTCGGTCGATTCACAATCTGCTAGCCATTAGTGCAATAATGATCACCGGGCTGCACGAACAGACACATACCGATATTGACCGATTTGTCCTTGCTGCTCACAGATCTTGATCACTAATAGTGGCGACACAGCCATGCCATGGTCTATGTAGCCCGCCGGGCTCCGCATTGGGCCATTGACCACTTTCACCTGCCCACATGGGTGGACGGGCCGTGAATGTCGGCCTATGAATTATCGGGAAACAACAACAGAAAACTAGTTTAGTCGCAATATTCATGCGTATTTTGCCTCCTTATTCCAAGATTATTTTTCTGCCTTTCCTTTTTTCCCCCACCGGTCGGCCTATGGAAAGCTTCAGCACGAACTGCATAAAAGTCAGAGTGACGTAATGGTTCTACACGGGAAGAGCCGTTCTGGTCTAGAGCATAAACACGAGATCAGCAAACTTGGCACTGATATTGCCTCAATAAGAGGTGATCATACTGCTTTGCAGCTTGTCAGAGAATGGTCATTATGAATTCACTGATATTTTGGCGAAGACATCAAGTCGACGTCAAATGGGCTTCAGTAAGACTTACTCATGAAACAGGTCGAGCTTGGCGTCGCACATAAATACGCAGTGAATCTTCCCGGCAGTATTCCAATTTAATCAAGTCAATCACATAACGCTCCATACTCTTTACTACTCTACATACTTTATACGTATCACCATGTCGGATAACCCCAACCCTGGTAACTTCGCCAACCGACCTCAGGAGGAGGTCGAGAATATTGCTCGGAAGGGTGGGCAGTCTAGTCACCAGAGCGGATTTGCTTCGATGGATCCCAACAAGCAGGTTAGTAAAAGCGTTTTCACTATATGACATACTACAGCTAACACTTGTTTAAAGAGGAACATTGCCTCGGAGGGCGGTCAAGCCTCAAGTGGAAGCTTCCAGCCTGGAGACGAGAGAGCCAAGGAAGCAGGCCGAAAGGGAGGTCAATCATCCGGGCAGCCGGATGAATAGGGTGATCTTATTCTCATCGTGGAGGCATATTGCTATCACGACTCACAAGCTGCTAGCCATTCTTGTGGTAAGAATATAAAACGGATGAAGTTTTACGGGGCAGTCACCCTAGTTCTAGCAACACATTCGTTAAAAGGAATTCAAGTTTCGTATTCAAGAACAATTTCCTCTTCCATGGTAAAATTTGGACTTCTGGCCCACCGTTTGGTATAGAAACATCCGCATCACCCCGCCCCTCTTTATGTACTTGAGGAATTTACCACTGAAAACTCCTTCCCAAGGACAGACTGTAATTTTAGGTCTTCTAGTTCCTTTTCAGCCGCGCAGTTCAATTCTCTAGGGAAAAGGACGAATTTTGAGTTAAAAGTGATAGATCTTGATAGGGTCTCGAGGTCCTATCACTAGTAGGAGATCAATATATAGAACGATCTGCATTTACTATATATTGTTGGTCGATACAATTTACAAAGCGTTGCATGTGAAAAGCCCTGGGTCAGTGAGCGAGATGTTTTGATTTTGCTCCTAGGATAGAAGCATTCTTTAGTATATTTATGCGGGAAACAAACTTTTGGCGAGGAAATGGACTAGGTTTTGCCGGCAACATTGCGTCTACCAAAGCGTGCGATCACCAAAAAGATGAGGGCTTAGCATTTCGAGGCATAAAACCTCAAACGTAGCTGATATCACAACGTAATCATAACCTTTCCCTCAGGATCGCTCCGTAGTAATGGCACAGCCGTAAGGAATCACCAAAACCCATTTCAGATACTCTAAGCGAAAGAAGTAGAAACGCGCCAGCGCTAATAGACACTCTGTTTCTTGAGTCTCCGCGCTTGGATTCCTAGGAGACTACAGGAGTTGGTGAAGGCCGAAAGGTCCCAAAGGCTTGCTGAGATCGCCAGCTGCTTGTTTCTCGGTGGGAACATATTTGGTCCTAAGTAATGTGGATTGGGCTTCGGAGGATATGGATGAGTATTATCGTGGAAGCCCCCCTCTTCTGGCGTGCCTTGACAAGGATGCAATTTCCAGCAAGCGGCCTGAGCAATATATTCGTCGGGATGAGCATGTTATTCGTGCGAAAGGAGGTGGCGGGCTGGAGCCCCCACAGCACTTGGAAATCACGGCAGATACTTAAAGCCTGATTTGATGGCATGCGCAGGGGTTATCCTGAAATGAAAGGAACCGGTTCATGTTAGATAAAGTTTGATTTTCCACTCTTACTCCTTATATCTCTCATTCTATACTCTCACATTGTACTTAACTGATAATTCACACTAAGATACTTCCCCAATAAGGCTGTCTAAATGAGTGAACAATTGAGATTCCATCAATTTGATCGAGGAACACGCCGCACTCTTATTCATACAACCCTCAGATTTATCAGGATTAGCCAAGGACCACATGATATTATACTATGTTTCAAGCCACGATAAAGAGCAAATGCCGGAACCAAAGAGAAGGGCTGTTAGGGGTCCGGGATGATTCCCCACAAAGGACCCCGAGACGGGGACGTTCCGCGCAGCCTCGTCTCGTGGGCGCTACCAAACAGGAAGGACAAGAACCACAAGCTGATACCTCTCCACAGTAATTGATCTCACACCACCCCTATGTAGGTGTCAACCATCTGCCAACATTTCTCTTGCGGGGTCAATTGATCATAAAATGAGATAATCCCATAAATCTGCCGTTCGTCCTCTTCAAATAAACCGAAGCTTCTCTGTAAAGAGTACGCTGAGGCTTGGAAATTTAGTATTTTTGAGAAGCCTCTCCCAGAACTTCGTGGCCATGTTGTATTAGTACGTCACCCAAGAAAAAAAGAAAGGTTGGCACGTCTTTGACAGTATGGCCAGTGGTGTTTGTGGTACAGACTTTCATATCCATGATGGTGAATTTGGTAATCAGGTATGTGTGATAAATACACGACCGCAGAATCAATTTTCACTAGAACTGTACAGTTCCCTCTCGTACCTGGCCACGAGACTGCTGGTGTAGTTGCGGCATTTGGTAATACAATTCAAGACTTCACAGGGGGGGATCGCGTTGTCGCCGACAACTCCGAGCTATGTGGCCGCTGCCACTACTGCTGTCGGCGCAAGGGGCTGTTCTGTGAGAATTTCATTGCCCATGGCGTTGTGGTTGATGGAGTCTTTGCATAATATGCCAAATATCCTGCGGATCTTGTGTTCAAGTTCAAGAACTTGACCGATGTCGAGGCCACTCTGATAGAACCTGCGTCTTGTGCAGCACACGGTCTGGACAAGCTTGCACTACGTATGAGATCCAGGATTCTTTTGTTCGGTGCGGGTCCGATGAGGCTTATGTTGGCGCAGCTTCTCCGTTAGAATTATGGCAAGCTATTTCTCCGCTGATTTCTTCACTATATCTTAATACTGTCACGGGGCCAGTCAACAGTTAGTAATAAATAAGCATATTCCTATGTATAAAAAAAGCAATCTAAGGTGCTTGTTACTTATATTATTATATACTGGCAAAACTGCTCTTATCAGGCCTAGACTTAACCTAGTGTGTTTCTCTAACGGGAACCAGCGAGACTCTGATGAGATTTAAATGTTAAGACTAGGTTTCAATCGCCTCAAGGGAGGTTCCGTCAACAACTCCGACATACTCTCAGATCAAGGAAAACAAAGGCCTTGGTGCCTGAGGCTCAATATGCAAGCCACAAGCTATTTCCCACATGGAAGGACAATGACCGAACCAGAAGCCGAACCAGATGCCTTCCGTAGAAGCTGCCAAATATGAAGTAATAAGTTCCGACTCCACCGCCCTCATTTCGGTAAGTGCGGCGACTGAAGCTACAAAGAGAAATATTCCCCGCGAACCGATGCGGGGGATCATGCAGCTCCCCCTCAATTTGACCTTTGCTATGCTCCACGAGGGGCAGAATTACAGCGCTTTGAATTGATTTGAGCGCGGCAATGGCCTTGGATCCAATGAAGCAAGGGCGAGACAGGGTTGGGCCAATTTTCTACAAATACACCAGTGCCCCGCTGACATCCGCTGAAATCTAATTGTCATCTTATATCCAAATTCATACACGATGGCTACAGCTACTACTATGAAGGCACTGAACTACCTCGGACCTTACCAGGTGCGGGTAGAAGATGTTGAGAAGCCGAAGATGGAACATCCTGACGATATTATTGTCAAGGTTACCACTGTCAGTCCTCCCCCAAGCTGAAATTGAGAAGCGAAATAAACTGACTTGAATTTGAGGCTGCGATTTGTGGCTCAGACTTGCAGTAAGCATTGTCACTGAACGAGAATAATATGATCATGGCGCGTGAAATTAACCAAGCAATAGCATGTACGAAGGACGAACAGCCGCTGAGCCAGGTATCACTTTCGGTAAGATCTGGTTAAGCCGAAGGGCCACGAGAATAAATACTGAACAGGAGACAGGCCACGAGAACATGGGAATCGTTGAGGAATTGGGTGAAGGTGTGACATTGTTGAAGAAAGGTGATCGCGTTGTTATGCCCTTCAACGTCGCCGATGGTCGGTGTCGCAACTGCGAGGAGGGAAGAACCGCTTTCTGTACTGGTGTGAACCCTGGCTTTGCAGGCGGTGCTTATGGTACGATATGTGGATATAATGGTGTGTTCCTAAGCTAAACATTCGCAGGTTACGTCGCGATGGGTCCTTACCGAGGAGGTATGCGCTTACGACAAACTTCGAACGGTGCGCCTCGAATGCTGAACTGACCTTTCTTACAGGGCAAGCACAATACATTCGAGTTCCTTATGCAGACTTCAATGCCCTGAAGCTACCTCCGGGTAAGGAGCACGAAGCCGACTTTGTTCTTCTTGCAGGTGAGTACCGATTTCTCTTACGCGCTACCGCTTCGAGTTCTTTATACTAACAACTATCTTAGATATCTTCCCCACCGGTACGCATGAGTCCACCATTATATTTCAGCTGATCTCCCTCTAATATACACTCTATAGGCTGGCACGGTGTCGAAATCTCTGGCTTTCAAGCAGGAGAGAGTATCGCAGTCTTTGGGGCTGGACCAGTCGGACTCATGGCAGCTTACTCGGCTGCGTTGAGGGGAGCATCCAACATCTACGTCGTCGATCGTGTGGCCGAACGGCTGGATGCAGCCAAGAACATTGGTGCTATTCCCATCGATTTCACAAAAGGAGACGCCGTCGACCAGATCATCGCTCACAACGGGGGAATGGTTGATCGATCGGTGGATGCTGTTGGATACCAGGCTGTCGACTCCAACGGATCTGCCGAGAAGGCGAACATTGTTCTTGAAAACATGATTCGCGTGACGAGAGCTTGTGGAGGCATGGGCATTCCTGGACTATACGTTCCTAGGTATGGGATTATCACAACCGTATATCGCTGCAATGCTCTAACAATATTCCCCACTTCTAGCGATCCCGGTGCTTCTGATGCTGCGACTGCAAATGGAATGATTAGTCTGAGTTTCGGAAAGCTGTTCGAAAAGGTACCTGTTTGTCCGACTTCCATCTCGTCAAATTACTAACATTTTATACACAGGGCTTATCCCTCGGCACTGGACAGTGCAATGTGAAGGCTTATAACCGATACCTCCGGGATATGATCATTGCCGGCAAGGCCAAGCCCAGCTTCGTGATTTCGCACGAGATAACACTTGCTGATGCTGAGACCGCCTATGAGAAATTCGACAAAAGGGAAGATGGATACACGAAGGTCATCATTCACCCCAACGGTGGATTTTGATCTGCCATAAGTAAATTCTTATATACCGCCATAAATAGAAAATTGATTTGGGGTTGCCTTTGCTTGGAATATTATCATACCCAACGTATCCAAACATATGACTCCCGTACCTCTGCTCTCACTGGCGTAAACGAACACCTAGCATCGACAAGGAAGATTTGAATTTGCGACTCAAGCTGCCCACCATATTGTAGAAGTTGACAGGCACACATTCGAAAGCTAAAGTTAAAGGTGGCCAGCGATGCGCACGCGAAACTCCCAATTCCCCCTTCATACAATGTGTCAGAAAAAGGTCGGAACAACTCCGTCACAAACAAAGACATGACGAAATCATTCACATTCACCCCTCCTTCATTAACAAGATCACAAGCATAATGCGAGCCCAGTGGGATGTTGAACAACACCATCCCCGCATCTCCAACTGACTACGTGGGGGCCTATCCCTAAAGAGCATTCTTCGCCGCAAAACGGTCAAGCTTGGCATAGGCGCTCTTTAATGAACATTTTCCCCGAAGCATTAGCCAATAATCATGTCCAATTGTCGATGTGGGTGGGTCACACGAGGACGGGGAACATTCCCTATTTCGGTCGCAGCGGAACTGATCTTCGATGCGGAGAAGCTATGGCGCAAGCATACAAGCAATCATGAAAGATATATAGTATTCCATAATCCTGTTCGACCTTAGCTCTAAAACCAATTCTCAGCTGTTCAGCCACGCTATTCCCTACGCAACCATGAGAATTGACCGTTTTCGCTCCGCCTGGGGAATTGCCCCGGGGTCTAACTTGGACAATTGGGCTCAGATTTTCCCGCAATTGAAGGCGCATGGATACAGTATGTCAATTGGCACCCAGATGCTGACTGGGTTCATTGCAGTGGGACTTTGAACTAACGATACGTGATTAACAAAGGTGGCGTTGAAGTAGACATCCACCCACTGGAACCAAGCAGAGACTTCCCGCGACTGAAGGAAATTTGTGACCAGACTGGCCTTGAAATTGGCTTGATGTGAGTATCTAAATTCAAAAAGTCACACAAGAAGGGTGTGACTAATTAGCGCTGAACAGGATTCACTCGTCCTGGTTCCAATATCTCGGTCCTCGCCCAGCAAACACAAAAGCGGACCACCATCTGACAAACTACCGAAACCTCCTCCAATCGGTCCAGCAATTGAAGCCTTCGTACATGAACTTCCAATCCGGAGAGTGAGTATGCACTTTATTCAAGCATGGGTGTCGCATCGCTCACACCTCAATCTAGGGATCTTTGGGATGTC
>ERZ1673737.3512-NODE-3512-length-11799-cov-3.140923_pt1 | contig 11799 bp, 12 predicted proteins | sample MGYA00580211_ERZ1673737 | MGnify/ENA primary metagenome ERZ1673737 (study PRJEB41218, sample SAMN15661789) | gut metagenome | host: Homo sapiens | place: Canada: London | collected 2015-08-20/2019-03-30 | study: EMG produced TPA metagenomics assembly of... | reverse complement strand
CATTACTCATATAAATACTCTCCTGTCTGCATCTCTTTCTTGTCTGTGTTCGTGTACTCTCTGTTTCCTTTCCAACCGACTATTGCTTTCCCACAGCTTTCTGTCCATCTAATTCACGACCTTCACCTGGAAAAGTCCCGCCAGCTGTTCCCGTCCTCGCGCCAGCCTGCTGCGCACAGTTCCCTCCGGGATATCAAGAATCTGACTGATCTCACTGGTCTTGAAGCCTTCAATATAATACAGCATCACCACCAGTCGAAAATTCTCCGACAGACTGTTCAGTGCCTCTTTCCACTCACTGTTTTCAAACCCAGCGTCCACATCCGGTGTCTCCGGAATCTCGTCCATCCAGACCATCTGCTTTCTTTTTCGCAGAATATCGTTACATTTGTTCAGCAGGATCCTGGTCATCCAGGTACGAAAATATCTGTCTTCCTTCAACTGGGAAAATTTTTCCCAGCACACCAGAATCGTATCTGAAATCGCATCCGCAATATCTTCATCGTTGCAAAGAACCGACCGCGCCGCCTTATACATATTTTGCATCTGGCTCTCCATCAGTGCCGTAAAGGCATCCGGATCTCCCTTCCTTGCCTGACTGATTAATCTTTCCATTCGTTGTCCTTTCTGTTTGTACGTACAAAAACAGGTGCTTTTCTTTAAGGTTTACATACATTAGACGAAGTTGCAACGGCTTTCGCTCCCGGAAAATGACAAAAATCAAAAAAGGCTTTATCATATCGTTTTTGGTATGATAAAGTCCTTTTCTTTTACAACCCTGATTTTATATCTTTTTTTGAAAAGCTGCCGTCTTTTACTCTACTTCTGCATCTTCCCACTCTACCGTATACTCCTCGCCAATACTTTCTCCTACATTTTTTATGTATTCTTCCAGTAGAATCTTTGCTCTTTCTTTCGCCCGGCTAAGCAGCTCATTATCTTTTTCAGCTTTTTTCTTCATTTCACTCTGTGTCTTATTAAATGTCACTACCTTCTCTTCTGTTGAAATACTGGTCAAAAAACCTTTGTCTGTTAATGGTGTACTGATGGAATCTTCATCTACGTTCACACTTAACACCTGAGCTTCCGGTATCGTTATTTTCACCACATTATCTTTATCTGGTTCTGACACCGTCACTTTGTTAATATCAATCCCACATTCGACAATCCCCTCATATTCAATCCATATCTTTTTATATCCTGTTTTCAGTATTTTTCCAAAGATACCACTTGCATCATGTTCTGTCTTTGCCACATTATGATAATAACATTTTAAAGTCGCCAGTTCACAAATTGATTTGATTCCTGAAAAATCTACAGTCTGTTTTTCTTTTCCGCATCCGCAAAAACACATCACACAAGAAAGAGCAACCACCAGTATCATTTGTATCTTCTTATATATTTTCATTTCACTTTTCTCCTATGTTTCATTGATTTCATTCCCACATAAGTGTATATCCAGCAGTTTTTAATATTGGTGAAAGCAAGACCTCAATCGCAGATTGCAAATTTTTTTCTGCCGTCTGATACAATTCCGGTGCTTCTCCTGCTTCTTTCAGCGCATCCTTTTTACACAACGCTATAATATCATTTATCTCAATTTTAGGATTTTCCGGCATATAGCTAAGTGTCTTGGTATCTACTGCCACACCATTTATTTTAACCTCCGGTAATTCAGGGGTTACCGTTTTATTTTTTTCGTCAATAGAAAACTTTACTTTATCCATATCAATTCCAACTTTTATTGTAGATTCATAAGCGATATGACATTCTACTTTGTCCGGATTTTTTTCATTATATTTATCTGCAATTCCATCATAGATAAATTCTGCTGTCGCCAAATCATTGATATTGATTACTTTTTCCAGCTGAGATGCAGTAATCACATCTTCTTCTTTTATTTTACTGACTGCACCTGGTACGAACAATCCCGCCACCACTACTACTACAATCGCCGTTACTGATACTCCACCAATAATTTTCTTTTTGATTTTCTTTTTCACTTTCATTTTTCTGCTCCTGTTTTCATCAATATTGCGTCAAATGTATTATATCTATTTGAATATCGTGACCCTGATACCTTTCATTTCGCGACTAATATTTCTAATTATACAATATAATCTATACTCTGTCATTTAATATTGTCACTTTTCACAAAGACCTTCCGTTTTTATTCTTGACCTATTACCATACTCGCGTTATTATACTACTAATAATATATATTTAATGTTCATGCAAAGGGGGGAGATTTGTATCAAATCAAGAAAAAACAAACGTGGATTCACGCTTGTGGAACTTATCGTAGTACTTACTATTCTGGCTATTCTTGCGGCGCTTCTTATACCTGCTTTGACCGGTTATATAGATAAAGCCAAACAAAAGACTCTGATAGCTGAAACAAAAGATATCTGGACTGCCTCTCAGGCAGCTATGTCGGAGTGCTATGCTTTATATCCTGAGAGCTTTGACGAATCCTGTAAGTTCACATCTACAATTGATGGTAAGGTAATGCATAATCTGGGCCGAATATCTAACGGTGCTCTGAATGCGTTACAAAAAAATCCAAAGGATCCGGTAGAGGCAAATACTTCCAGCCGGAAAATATCCAGATCAGTATTGGTTTATCTGGACAGTGCTGATAAAAAAGCCAGCCCTCGTTATACTTTCGGCAGCGGCAGGATTCCTACCGGCAATACCACACCGAGTAATTATCTGGGGAAAAATCCTGCTACAACGGATGTGATTATTCAGATTTTTCATACAAAAGATGGAAAAGTAGTTGCAGTTAATTTTGGTAAAGATGGTTATATGGTAACCATGACTGCCAATAAAGAGCCAACCTGTATCCGTGATGGAAAATGCCTGCCATCCTGATACCGGAGTAAAAATATTACAAAAAGAGCTGTCACGCAATGTGCAGCTCTTTTGTAATATTGAGAATTATAATACAAACATCATTTTATCTATTTCAGTTAATATCCAGATCTGCCGTAACCTGATAATAGTCGCAGGCATGGGACTCATAGCCTGTAACATTTGCCCGGGAGATCATGCTCATTTTCAGGAAAGAGCAGAATACAAAAGCGTTATCATCCAGAACCGTCTGCTGCATCTGAACTGCAAGTTCTGCACGTTTTTCGGTGTCAAATTCCGCACTCAGCTCTTTTTCCAGATTGTCCAGTTTTTCACTGCTGTATTTTCCCTGGTTTCTTGTGGCATCGGAAGTGGCAAAAACAGTAAACCAGTACTCCGGGTCGCCGGTAGGAGCCTGTACATTTGCCATAGCGTAAACATCCCACGCTGTCGGGTCATCCGCTACCGAGTTATTATCTGCTGTACAGTTGATGTCCAGGTCCATTCCGATATCTTTCAGCGTAGCCTGTGCGGATTCTGCAAGCAGAGGCAGTTCCTGACGGCTTGGATAAGTCAGCCATCTTACGGTCAGTTTCTTTCCGTCTTTTTCACGAATACCATCTCCGTCTGTGTCTTTCCATCCTGCCTCTTCCAGAACTTTCTTTGCGCCTTCCGGATCATAGGTTTCCGTAGTCACCTTATCTCCGCCAAATGCGGAACCTTCCGGAAATACACCATTTGCCGTGTATCCATTGCCTTCCAGAAGTGTTGCCACGAAGCTCTCTTTGTCAATTCCCATGGCAATCGCTTTTCGAACTGCAGGATCAGCACATACAGAGCTTTCATCAAAGTTCATCTTTCCGAAGAAACAACGGGATGTAGAGATCTGTGAAAATGTATACTCGTCATTTTCAAACATCGGATAACTTTCATAAGCCATTCCATAAGCTGCCTGTACTTCTCCGGACTGAAGTGCATTAGCCAGAGTGCTTCCGTCTGTGATTGTCCGGATCGTCAGTTCATCAATCTTCGGTGTTCCATTCCAGTAATCGTCATTTTTCACCAGTGTCAGATGATCATCACTCTGGCAGTCGACAGCGATATACGGACCGGTACCGGCTACAATCCCGTCATCAAATCCGGCATCCACGTCAATGATACATCCGTATGGGTCACCAAGATAATTTAACAGTGCCGGTTTTGGTTCCGATGTATGGATGGTAAGTACCTGACCGTCTGCATCTATTGACTCGATCTTCAGATCATTCTTAGCACGTTCATGATTTTCAATCAGATGTTCCAGACATTCTTTTACTGCTTCTGCATCCATATCACGACCGCTGGAGAACTTTACATTGTCCTGCAGTGTGATCTTCCATGTCAGTTCATCCACATTTTCCCATTCCTTTGCAAGCCATGGTTCAATTTCCATAGTGTCAGAATATTTTACCAGGGTTTCACCAATACCATATCGGATACAGGCCCATCCGGAATAAGCATCGTGTGGATTTACATTATTTTCTTCATTGGAACTGTTGAATGTTGTATCACCGATCACCATTGTCTTTTTTCCTGAATCTGCTGCTGTCTCGGTTTTTGTTTCCGTTCCGTTTTCGTTTTCATTCCCGGTTTTCTGGTTTCCGCATCCTGTCAGCATACTTGCACATAACGCAACACTTAATGCAGCACCGATCAGTTTTTTTGTTTTCCTCATTTTGTATTCCTTTCTTCTTCATCACTTCGTTATTTGCCTTTATTATCACAGAACACTTTCGATAAGTCTTCTGGTATAATCCATCTTCGGGTTCCGGATCACTTCATCCGGCTTTCCTTCCTCCACGATTTTTCCATGATACATAACGAGCACTCTGTCACAAAAGTCCTGTACCAGCGCAATATCATGACAGATAAAGAGATACGTCATGTTTCGTTCTGTCTTCAGTTTTTCCAGTAATTCCCGTATTTCTTTCTGAATCGTGACATCCAGCGCAGAGGTGGCTTCGTCAAGAATCAGCAGTTTCGGACTGATTGCTATCGCCCGGGCAATTGCAGCTCTCTGACACTGACCGCCGCTGACCTCATAAGGATAGCGTTCCGCAAATTCTTTTTCCAGACCGCACAGTTCCAGCAGATGACCGGCCTGTTCCATCGCTTCCTTTTTCTTCATCCCATGATTGATCAGACTTTCTGCAATTCCATCCCCCAGCTTCAGACGTGGATTGAAGCTTTCTGTTGGTGTCTGAAATACCATCTGCATCTTTTTATATACTTTTTTCAGTTCTCTTCCTTTTTTATGTGTAATATCTTCGCCATCCAGCCGGATCGTACCGGAAGTGGCATTCAGTAATCTGGTTATCATATTGACCACTGTTGTTTTTCCACTTCCACTCTCACCGATAATTGCAAGTTTTTCTCCGGATGCCAGAGAAAAGCTGACATCATCGACCGCTGTATACGCTTCCCGTCCCGGCGAATCAAATATTTTTGTCAGATGTTCTACTTCTAATACGCAACTCATACTGTCTTACCTCCGAAGTTTTGGAACCGCAGCCAGCAGTTTTCTGGTATACTCTGACCGGGGATGTTCGAACACTTCCCCGGTAGCTCCATATTCCATAATTTCACCATCATGAAGGATCAGCACTTTGTCAGCCATTGCACGGATCACTCCCATATTATGGGTTACCAGAAGGATCGATGTCCCGAACTTTTCCCGGACCATAAGCATCTCTTCTACCACCTGTTTCTGAACTGTCACGTCCAGAGCCGATGTCGGTTCATCTGCCATCAGCACACTTGGGTTCAGAAGCATCGCCGCCGCAATGCCTACCCGCTGCTGCATCCCTCCGGAAAGTTCAAACGGATAACTGTCAAGAACTCTTTTGGGATCTTCAAATCCGAATTTTTCCAGAAGATTCCTCGCCTCTTTTTCAAATGTATCCATTTTTATCTTTTTATGCTCCGTCATGAATTCATATAGCTGAGCTCTTACCGTCCGAATGGGGCAGAAGGAACTTCCTGCCATCTGAAAGATCATTCCCAGTTCCGGTCCGCACAGTTTTCTCATTTCCTTCGGTTTCAGATCCGGAAGATCCATTCCCTTATACCAGATATCTCCTCTGGTTACCAGTCCATCTTTTCCCAGCAGACCCATGGCCGCTTTGATCAGTGTAGATTTTCCGCTGCCGCTTTCTCCTACAATTCCCAGAATCTCTCCTTTTTCTACAGAAAAGCTGACATCATGTACCACCATTTCCCCTTTATAACTGATATCTACATGTTCATAGCGAATGATTTCCGTCACTTTTTCTACCTCCCGTTGCGGGGATCCAGCCAGTCTCTGACCGTATCACCCAGCAGATTAAATATCATAACTGATACAAAGATTGCAAAACCAGGTGCCAGTGTTACCCAAGGATGTGTCGTGAGCAGATTTCTTGTATCACTCATCATACTTCCCCATTCCGCAATCGGTGGTTTTGCTCCCAGTCCAAGAAAGGAAAGACCGGCTAATTCCATCATCATCGTTCCGATATCCAGCATGGAAGTAACCAGGATCGGACCAATAATATTAGGAAGAATATGTTTAAAAATAAGCTTTCCTGTTCCGCATCCGGACAATTTTGCCGCCCGGAGATACACCGTTTCTTTCTGTTCCAGTGTTTCACTTCTTGCCACCCTGGCATATTTTGGCCAGCTGATAGCCCCCAGTGCTATGATCGCATTATGAACACCTCCGCCAAGTGCAGCCGCAACCGCCAGTGCAAATACCAGTCCCGGAAACGCAAGAAATACATCCGAAATACGCATCAAAACAGTATCCACCCATGTTCCGCTCCAGGCACAGAATACTCCTACAATCGTACCCAGAACCGTAATAAATGCAACCAGTAATAACGTAGAATAGATACTTGTCTTACTTCCCACGATCACACGTGACAGCATATCTCTTCCATATCGGTCCGTACCAAAGATATGTGCTGCGGATGGCATCGCTTTTGCATTGGCCAGGTCCTGCAGATAAGGATCATACGGACATAAATATTCGCTGAAATACGATGCGATCACCAGTGCAAGTGCAAGTACACCAAAGATAATCAGACGGGTTCGCAAATGATTTCTATGTACATTCTGTTTTCTAATCGTTGGTTCACTCATCCTTTTGTCACCCCCAGACGAATTCTCGGATCAAGCCAGTGATATAAAAGATCTGTGATCAGATTCACCAGCACATAAATAATCGCCATCCATACCACATAAGCCTGAATGACCGGATAATCACGCATCGTGATAGCATCCACCGCCAGTTTTCCAACACCATCCCACATAAAAATACTTTCTATGATCGCCGTTCCTCCCAGCAAACTTCCTATCGACAAAGCCAGCAGCGTAATGATCGTCAGCATGGAAGACTTCATTACATTCTTCCATAAGATCACGCTGTTTCGAACACCCCTTGCACGGGCTCCCTGTACGTAATCTTTATTCCACTCCTCGAGCACTGCCGCCCGAACCTGCCGCATATATTTTGCCGACATGGAAATAGCCAGTGTAAGCGCAGGCATCAGCGCGCTCTTCAAAGTGACACCATCCGAAATTACCGGAAGCAACTGAAGTTTTATGCTCAATAACTGCATCAGAAGCATCGCCACAAAGAAATTCGGCAATGCATTTCCTATAAAGCTGAAAAAGCGCAGGATCATATCCGGAATCTTATCATGGGTAACCGCAGCAAGAATACCAAAAGGAATGGAAACCAGTATCGTAAGAATAATGGACAGTACCGTCAGAAGCAATGTCGCCGGAAGCTTGGAAAGGAAAGTGGAAAATACAGGTTTCCCTGTCATATAACTCTCTCCCATATCTCCTGTCAGCATCCCGCCAAGCCATCTGCCATACTGTACCAGAAATGGCTGATCAAGTCCCAGTTCCGCTCTTTTCGCATCAATGATTTCCTGAGAAACTTCTGTTCCCCGATTCTGATACATCTCCGTAACTACATCCGATCCGGCCATACGCATCATAGCAAAAGACAAAAAAGTAATCCCCAATAAAATGGGGATTAACTGTAAAAATCTATGCAATACATATTTTTTCATTTTATCACCTCATCACAAAAACTGGAATGAGTATATCATTTCCATATTTTTGTCGTAAGCCCCCTGGGGGGTTTTGAGGTATTCTGTTTTGGACTGGGCTTATTCCAAATTTGTGCATTCCCCCGGTTGTCTATCCGAGCAGCTCCTGTTTTACATATGCAAGAAATTCCGCGGCCAGATCCGACAACGGCGTCTTTTCTCTTTTTGCATAACCGAATATAATCTTACTGGATTCATTTGTAAGGCAAATACCCGGACGTGAGGGAGTTTTTCCCGGGGTCAGAGTATCGCCGCTGATGTTGGCGAGGTTGCCGTTGTCCAGCATTTTTTCCATGATGTAGTCGCTGTTGGTTACGACGGAGACATCGATTTTGCCAAGTGTCAGATTGTCTTCTGTGTCCAGTTTCCAGCCTTCATAGTTGCTGGCATCTTCAAGGAAGTTCTGGATGTAGTGCAGGTTTTCGATTTCTTCCCGGGTGAGCTGTTTTTCATCTTTTTGCAGGTGTCCGCCACCAGGATACAGATAGGTGTCCAGTTCCTTCAGGGGAACAAATTCCAGCTGTTTTCTTACTAACAAATATTGCAGATCGGTCTGCTGATGGTTTGTTACATAGAGAAAGCCCAGTTCGTCTTTGTATTCGTGGATCCGTTCCAGCACTTCGCGCATTTTTCCCGTGTGTGCCTGGCAGTGCAGGTTTTCTTTTTCGTGAAGCTGATAGAATCTGACAAAGCAGTCCGCCATCCAGGAACTGGGGTTGAAGGAAATGTTCAGCCATTGGGTATCTCCTGTCGCAGACAGTTCTGCCATCGCTTCCACGTTTTCCAGTACCCGGCTTGCGTAGGCGTATGCCTGTTTTCCGTTCGGTGTCAGTGTGATTCCGTGAGGATTTCTCACAAAAAGAGAGGCCTGCATCTCCTCTTCCAGTGCACGGATCACTTTACTCACGCTGGACTGCGTGGTATACAAAACAGATGCCGCCTCGCTGAAAGAGCCGGCATCTGCGCAGGTTATGAAGTATTTTAACTGCTTGATATCGATCATAAGTCACCTTTTTTTCCACAGACTGCAAATACCGGAGTCGGGTTATAGAGCTCATTTTTTTCCATATAGATACGTTTACTGACCCCAACATCGATCTGGAACTGCTGTACACCGCTGTTGCTGAGGGCTTCCAGATCCCAGGCAGGGCGGGCGTAATTGCTGATGGAAAGCTGGCGTTTGATATCCTCGCACTCCTGCATCAGTGTATTTTCAATCTGCTTATGGGCGTGATTTTTCGGAAGATCTGAGGTATCCGTAAAATCAACGGCTCCGTAATTGGCATCAAAGTTTAACAGCACACCACCCGGTTTCAACACACGCATCCATTCTTTATAGGCTTTCTGCGCATCCGGGAGCGTCCAGGTCAGATTCCGGGAAATCACGAAATCAAAGGTATTGTCATCGTACTCCGGATTTTCCGCATCCATGACATGGAATTCACAATCTGCCCCTTCTTCTTTCGCCAGTTCTCTCGCATGAAGGATCATATCCGGTGTCAGATCGATGCCGGTCACCTGATGACCTCTCTTTGCCAGCAGAATCGTGAAAAATCCGGTTCCGCATCCCACATCCAGGATCCGCAGATGTTCCCCTTCCGGTAAATACTTATCAATTTCTTCCATCCAGCGTCCCGCCAGCGGACTGTGCAGTTCTTCTCTTCGCTGTTCTTTAAAACTCGAACTCCGTTTTGTCCAGTAACCGGCGATCTTTTCTTTCCGGTCGTCTTTTTCGTAGGCGATTCTTCCGTAGGCGATCATCGGACCTTCTTTTGTCACCTGCAGACTTCCGGTCTGGAAAAGGATCACGCCGTCATACTCACCGTAACTTGTCTCCAGTGTTTTCCCTTCGTAATCGGTCACTTTTCCGAGCTTTTCGCCCTCCAGGAACATATCACCCGGCTTTTTTTCCGGATACCACAGGCCTGCCTGATTTGCTGACTGATACACCACATCGGTCACTTCCATCGGATAGTGGTTCCAGTAGCCACGGCTTGTCCGGTAACTACCAAGGTAGCGCAGAATATTTTTCAGATCCCTTTTATTGGACTCTACTTCTTCTCTTGTCCACTGTCCCATGCCACCGCGCTCAATCAGGATACTCGGGATTCCGCAGGATGCCGCATAATTATAAGAACCACCGGATGATACATTGGATCGTACCATATATGGTACATCTACGTGTTGTGCCATTTTTCTGGAAATCCTCACAACATCTTTCTCCCCTTCTCCTGCATAATACACATAAGGAGTCAGATCTTCATAAGCATCTCCGCTGTGCAGATCAATATAATAGTCTGCCACGCTGTGCAGCTCTTTTTCTATGGCATATGCCAGCCGCTGCATCTTTGTTCCTTTCGAATCCCCAGGAAATTCCCGGTTCAGATTTCTGTCATCTTCCGGACAGACGCTTCCCGTTCGCTGCTCGAATTCGTCCGTACAAACCACTTTCACGATCACAATCGTTCCGGTTACCTTTTCTATTTTCAATTCTCTGGAAAGTTCTACTGCTGTCTGTACTCCGACATATTCCCCGGCATGCACTGCTGCCGTGATCAGCACTGTCTTTCCCTCTTCTTCTCCATGCAGAACTGCAGCCGGAAGAGCAAACTCTCCGCCTCCGATCGTCAGCGTTCCCTGCCATCTTTCTCCCGGGGCTATTTTCTGCCCGGCTATCTGAAATTTATTTTCGTTCCTCATAATGTTCCTCTTTCATTCTTTCATTCTTTCATCGCTTCGATCCCGAACATCGGTGTCGAATGATAATTGACCTTTTCCACCTCAGACCACACCTGTTTCCAGACTTCCGCATCTATTGTCACCTGTGCCGCACCCAGATCTCCCAGTACCTTCCGATCCCACTGCGGGCGTCCAATCTTACTGAGTGGTACCTGTCTTGCGATCTCTTCCATCGTGTCGATATCTGTACAGGTATAATGATCTTCCATACCGGACTCTGTCACCATCTCACGGTCTTTCTCATATTCCGCTCTCTTTTCCGCGTCAAACAGATGGTGATACCAGTTGGCATCATAATTTAATAAAATACCGCCCTTTTTCAGTACGCGCATCCATTCTTTATACGCCTGTGCCGGATCTTCGAGGTTCCAGGTCAGATTCCGGCTGACTACCGCGTCAAAGGTTTCATCCGCAAAATCAAGATGCTGAGCATCCATCTGGCGATAGGTGATCTTCTCCGCAAGTGCTCCTGCATTTTTCTTTGCCTCTTCCAGCATGGCTTCCGTATAATCCACCGCTGTTACCTGATATCCCACTTCCGCAAGGATAATCGAAAAGAATCCGGGACCAGTTCCGATGTCCAGGATCTTATACGTTTCGTTTGTTCTTTCTTTCGGAAAATGACTCTCGAGTTCCCGTCTCCAGTTTGTCCGGTTATCTCCCGCCAGTTCTTCCTGATTGACCTGAGAGTACCCTTCGGCTCTGTCGGTCCAGTAGTCCTCTATCTGTTCCAGTAATTCCATATATGTCTGTTCCTCCGCTAAACTCAGATGTACACCCGACCATTTTCTCTCTATCTGATGCGCGCATGTACTATCCGCTCATAAAAGCCATTATAGCATTATTGTTTCTTTTTTCACAAGCCTCCATGGGGGATATTTTTCTTCACTTTTGCACGTAACTATGCTATACTGATAAAGCTATTACAGCTTTTTTGCTGGAATAGTAAATCAGTTGTAACTGTTCAGAAGGTAGTATCCCGCGAGGTGTTTTGGTATGTTTTTTGCCAAAATTCCGAGACATACAAGGCAAAATGCCATCACCGAAGGTGATTTGGAATGCATTTTGA
>ERZ1673737.3511-NODE-3511-length-11799-cov-4.218835_pt1 | contig 11799 bp, 19 predicted proteins | sample MGYA00580211_ERZ1673737 | MGnify/ENA primary metagenome ERZ1673737 (study PRJEB41218, sample SAMN15661789) | gut metagenome | host: Homo sapiens | place: Canada: London | collected 2015-08-20/2019-03-30 | study: EMG produced TPA metagenomics assembly of... | reverse complement strand
TACTACTAATCTGCTTATAGGTATGCTAGAGCACTCGAGGAGAGGATCGTAGACCTTGAGTCTCAGGTAGGACAGAGATCAGAAATTACTACTCCTGTTAGCCGGCAGGGGACAGCACAGGACACTCCACGCTCGAGAAACGATGGACCGTTGAACAAGAGAACATTCGAGAGCGCAATTTCAGAGCCAGAATCAGACATTGATTCTCATACTTCAAGACGGCCGATAAATCAAAATTTGTCGCAAGACGAATTATCTTCAAATCCCGAAGCAGCCCAGGTTCCTCTTCTAGCATCTACTGCACCATGCCCGACACCACCACTACCGTATTCGAATGCAGGAGAGGCATTACCAGTCCCGCAAGGCCGATGCGGACACTCCAGCTTATTGATTGGTATACTAGCCACTCTCGCAAATTCTGTTCCCTGTGTATCACCAATAAAACAGCCTGAAACACCAAACGCCAGCGTATCATCTCCGTTCACAGATCAGATATCCCAATCAGACCGCCCATTACGCCTCTCAAGAGAGGTATCTGATAGGCTTGTTCAAATCTATCTTGAAAGAGTGAATCCGCGATATCCTTTCCTTCATCTCGATACATTCCTCGGCTGGTATGAATCTTGGAAGGCTCATTCATATCTGGATAGCGCTAGACATGAACAGGGGCTATGGAAGGACTATTTTGTCACCATGGTATGTTGGATATCTATTATTTCCACCTTCATTGTTTTAACGTGCGGGCCTTTTTAGGTGCACGCTGTTGCCCTACTTTTGACGCCTCGGGTATCTGAAAGTGACATCGCCACGTCTCAGGTTAGTGCGAACTATACCACGTTGAAGGAACCAAGAGCAAGATCTAACTATTAAGTCACTGTATAACACTGCCATGAAATACCTCGCCTACGTTTTCGCGCAGCCCGATCCCATCCTACATGCACAAGCATACCTACTTCTAACATTGCATGCGCTTCACTCGCCCTCATCACAAATGATCGTTACCATGGTATCCGCAACGATGAGATACTGTGTCATGGCTCAGCTCCATCTAGCCGAGAGTGAGCCGAAAGTGCTAAATCCCGTATTTTCCTTGGAGGTCCAAACCCGCCGTCGAGTATTTTGGTCTGCGTATGCGTTGGATCGATTAATCAGTTGGATCTATCATATCCCAAACAATATCATCGACGAGCATATCAGCGTAGAGGTAAGCCCTCAATGATCTATATCCTCTATTGCTACTTCAGTAAACTGACAATGATAGCTTTTCTCAAACGTTGGAGACTCAGACCTCCACCGCGATGGCTCAGACGACAGCCGCATTCGAATAGAAACACCATCCCAGAAAACCCATGTCTCACCCGCTTTACATCTATTCCGATGCAGACGTATCCAATCCCGGATTATCAGTACTATGATGAGGTCAGACTTTCAAGAGATCAACGCCTCAACAACATGGCGAGAGCACATGCTAGGAGAATTGGACGCCTGGAGATCTCAACTGCGTTTATTGAGCGATGTAGCATCTAAAAGCTACACGAGCGATCGATGGGTTGGCATGGCGTACAACTATACAATCCTCTTACTACACCAGCCCACCAAAGAAAACGTATGCAGCGGCTTTGGAGACCGGTCCGTCCCGGCATGTGTTCAAATCGCCATGACATTCAGGACATTTCAGAAAGATCGACAAACAGCCCAATTATGGCCTGGGGTATGTACTTGACATCACCTCCCTCTTCTCTTACATTGACTAACCAAATCCAAAATCCAGCTCCTAAGCCAAGTCGCCGTAGGCATAACACTCCTCTACTGTTTCTGGGCAACACCACCCCAGCGCCAAACGCCAGCCTACAAAACCCGCGAAGTCCCCGAAGCACTACGAGCCTGTTCAACCGCACTGGCCATCCTCGCCGAGCGATGGATCCAAGCCGAGCCCCTGCGTGACGTCTTTGATACACTAGCTAGGGAAGTCCCAGTTTACGGAATGGTTGTGGATGGCCCACCCCCGAGACGTATTTCGGCGGAATCTGCTTTCTATATTCAGTCTCAGATGCCCTTACTTGCTTCGATCATTATGCATCGGGGCGTTTTGCGTATGATTCGTGAGATTATCACGGAGGATTTCCCTAGGGATTTGCCCGAGCCGCATGATCAGGCTTTGTCCGCTGATTTGGGGGGCCATTTGTGTTCTGAGGAGTGTCCGTTCTTTCGGGGGACGGGTCATGCTGGGTCTGTGGCTACAAATGTTCAGGGATTTGATTCGCTTGAGGGTGGGATTGGGGGTGCTTTTGGAGTTGATGATGAAACTTTGATGTTTCCTCTTCTTTTTGGCTCTGCTGAGTTTTGATATATGCTTCCAAACAAGCAAATGAGTGCAGCAAGAGTAAATGTGGACATGCGGTGTGCAGCCGGTCAAAAGCCTTGAAAAGTAAACACGATATAAAATTGGAGTATAAGTACATAGAAGACCCAATATGCAAATTCAAATAAAAAACATTGCACCCAGGTGAAAACGTTCTCACCATCATTTTCTAAGAAATGAATAGGATGCGAAGATGACACAAAATTCGTGGTGCTCAAGAAACCATCCACCGCTCTTTAGGATAATGATACAAGCGCCTATCCAACCCCCCAGCATGCGAGGAATCAACTCAATCGTTCTAAACTCCCGCTTTACTCCTTCGTGCGCACATTGGTGAACTGACGACCGAAAGGACGAGGCTTGGTCAGGGAGTCGATATCCAAGTCCTTGATCTTCTGCTCCATTTCCGTCTTCTTGCTTGCCAAGAATTCCTCGAATGTGGGAGGTTTGGGAACCTGCAACTTCGCGCGCTGCGCATCGAAGCGTTCCTGGATAGCTGGCGTCTGCATGATCTGGTGTCGGAGGCTCCAACCGAACGGACCCAGCTCCTTGAGACGTTTTGGCCGATCAGAGAGCAGGTAGTTGTCTAGACCGCCTGCCTTCTGGATTGATCGCAATGAACGTCGGGTGACTTTGATAAACAGCTCTTCGCCAAGTGCCTCGCTGGGAATTTTCTTCCGGCGAACGTTGGGCTTCCAGCTTCGTCGTGTCTTGCCTTCGTTGCGACCCTTGGAGATCTTGTTACCGAATCGGATCATGGCACCGCCGTAGAGGCCGCTGTTAGATTGCTTGTACCACCGGTTGGGTCCGTAGGGGTAGACTGGGGCATCTTCAGGCAGTTTGGGGACTGATTGCGTTGCCGGTGTCGTTGAGAAAGCTCGCTTTGGAGCGGCGATGGAAAGGCTTCGGAAGGCCGCGGCCAGGGAGAAGGGGGCGGCCATGGCAGATTTTGTGTGTAGGCCTGCCATTGTGATCGGGAATTGAATTCTCGTCGAGCGTCGAGAATGCAATAAGCCGTCAAACAACAAGCGGAGACGAAGTGAAGCCAGGGAAGAATTTGGGGTGGTTCACCGCCTTGGGCTCGGCGCTCTCATTTGACGATCCCTTGCTCGCGAATTTCGGCCAGAAGCATGTCCCTCTGAGATTCATCGCGTTACCTCCCTTTTCTATCTGTCTTGTTTCTTTGAAGCTTTGCTTTTCATTTCTCTTCGTCTATTCAACCCATTGACTAAACTTCCGCTGATACCTGTGGCTCCACGCGGCCGCACCTCTCCCAATTATGGTCCAGATCAGTGAAGTGAAGGGCAACTCGCGCGAGAACAGAACCGCGGCGCATACACACATTCGGGGTCTTGGATTGCGCTCTGATGGAACTTCGGAGACGTCTGCAGATGGATTCGTGGGACAAGCAGCTGCCCGTGAGGTAAGCGGAAGCAATACCGGATTTACTGGTTTTGGTATGCAGGAAAGATAGCTAACGCTGAATCGATACACAGGCATGCGGTATTGTGGTGGACTTGATCAAGGCGAGAAGGATGGCTGGACGTGCTGTCCTGCTTGCTGGTGGCCCCGGCACCGGAAAGACTGCTTTGGCTCTTGCTGTATCGCAGGAGCTGGGAACCAAGGTTCCTTTCTGTCCCATCGTCGGCAGCGAAGTCTACTCCGCAGAAGTCAAGAAGACCGAGGCATTGATGGAGAACTTCCGGAGAGCTATCGGTATGGATGCGATACAAAAACGAGCGAATATGGAATGGCGGGCTAACATACGATAGGCCTCCGTGTTCGCGAAACCAAGGAAGTGTACGAGGGTGAAGTGACAGAGCTTACCCCCGAAGAGACCGAGAACCCTCTGGGTGGATACGGACGCACAATCAGCCACCTGGTTATCGGCCTGAAGTCCGCCAAGGGAAGCAAGAAGCTTCGCCTGGACCCTAGCATCTACGAGGCAATCCAGAAGGAGCGTGTCACCGTCGGAGATGTCATTTACATTGAAGCCAACACCGGAGCATGTAAGCGCGTCGGCCGATCCGATGCCTATGCGACTGAGTTCGATCTCGAAGCAGAGGAGTATGTGCCTGTTCCCAAGGGCGAGGTCCACAAGAAGAAGGAGATTGTCCAGGATGTGACACTTCACGATCTTGATATGGCCAATGCCCGTCCACAGGGTGGCCAAGATGTGATGAGCATGATGGGCCAGCTGATGAAGCCCAAGAAGACGGAGATTACGGACAAGCTGCGTCAGGAGATCAACAAGGTTGTCAACCGGTACATTGACCAGGGTGTCGCCGAGCTGGTCCCTGGTGTTTTGTTCATTGACGAGGTGAGCTAAGATTAATCTTCCATTCGTCAGAACTTGTAGCTAACAGCACATCTTAGGTTCACATGCTCGACATTGAGTGCTTCACATATCTGAACCGTGCCCTCGAATCGACCATCTCCCCGATTGTCATTCTCGCCTCCAACCGTGGCCACACAGTCATCCGTGGCACTGACGATATCAGCGCTGCCCACGGCATCCCCCCCGATCTCCTTGCCCGCCTTCTTATCATCCCCACCAACCCCTACAGCCCCGATGAGATCAAGACCATCATCCGCCTGCGCGCCAAGACCGAGGGTCTCAACATCACTGAACCTGCCCTTAACAAGGTCTCCGAGCATGGCAGCAAGGTCAGCTTGCGCTACGCCTTGCAGCTGTTGACCCCTGCCAGCATTCTTGCGCGCGTCAACGGCCGCCCCGGTGGCATTGAGGAGGCCGACGTTGCTGAGTGCGAGGACCTCTTCCTGGATGCCAAGCGAAGTGCAATCATCGTTGGCCGGGATAGCGACAAGTTCCTGTCATGATTGGCTGCCAAATGTGAAGTTCTATGATCTTGTATACCATTGGGGTATGTTGGATGTTTATTGAAAAGGCGAAATGTTTTGTGTGGGCCTGGTTTTACGCTAATGCTATGTATCAAATTCCATTTTTACTTATTCTCTACACGATGTAGTCGGATATAGCACATAGACAAGAGTAGAGATCATTCGATGCAACCCCAAAATCGGGATCACGTGTGACTCCGCATCACCACCCGTTCCTGTCCCAACTGATCCTATCTCGTTGCTATATTCCTCAAAGTCGAGCTTTTTTTGCTTTCAGTTCTTTGCGAAAGCCATTCTTCACTCCGTTATCGCCGAGGGCGGCCTTGGCAAGTTTTGACCGAACCGCCACTCAACGCTATTGAAACAGCGTCACCCGCCCCCCCAAGATAAAGGTGGAGCCTGCATCAACATCAGCCACGTTGACACCTTTACTCCCCAGACAAATACCTCCATCATTATGGCAAACACCATGGACACAGACGCCGGCTCGGAGATGTTCGCCAGCTACGAGAACGAGCTGAAGCTGGTGCAAGCAGACCTGAACCAGAAGCTGGACCAGATCGCCGAGGCAAGCGGCGAGCAACGGAAATCCGCCATCGCCAATGCAGAGCAAGTACTCGACGAAGCGATGGAACTGGTGAGTGCACAGCGCCCCGAGAAAGACACCCATGCCACAAGACAACAAGTACGAGAGGGCAAGACAAGAAGACAGAAAGTTAACCCGACAATCCCCCATCTAGCTCGACCAACTGCGCATGGAGAAGCAGAACATCCCCTCCTCAGCCCGGTCAAAAGTCAACGTCCGCTTCCGCAACTACTCAACCGATATCGACGAGGTCAAGCGCAAGCTCAAGTCCCTATCGGATGATCGGCAGGCACTCTTCGGAGATCGGTACACCGACGAGCCGCAGGATGAGCATCTCGAACAAAGACAACAGTTGCTTTCCGGTACGGATAGGCTAGAGCGCAGCTCTGCTCGCTTGCAGCAGAGTCAGCGTATTGCGCTGGATACGGAGGATGTTGCGCGCGGCACGCTCGGCACCTTGTACGAGCAGCGCGAGCAGATCACCAATGCTCGGAACAACTTGCAGCAGAGTGAGGGTTATGTTGATACTAGTATCAAGACGTTGAGGGGCATGGCCCGTAGGTACTGACTCCCCTTTTGCCTCTCCCTGACCGATTGCCGATCTTATTCCATGTTGCTGACGCCTAATCTTATCATATCAGGATGGCTACGAATCGGATGATTACTATTGCTATCATCACCGTTTTGGTCCTTTTGATTTTCGCCGTTATTTACAGCAAATTCCATTAGCGTTGGGTTTCTTGCTGGCGTTTTGTAAACCGGTGTTATGTTTATGTCCCTTTTCTTCCATACGAGACGCTTTGTTTCTATCGCATCTTTGCCATTTGTATGATAGCATCCGGCGAGACTTGATACAGCCCCAAGCCTAGTCTCTAGCTAGACACACGATCTCTAATTCAACAGACAGCACTTCCAAGTCCATATGATTCAACGAACACAATAACTTCAAAATGGGGGTATCTCATAACGCAAAATCAAATCCCAAGAATAATCCAACCATCCAACCGAATCCACCTCTCCTTATACACATCCACATCTACCCTATAATCCTCATCATCCCAAAAGCAGCATTAACAACAACTCCTACAAAAACAGCAACTCCCTTCCTCCAACTCCAAACCCCCTCCTCCCTCCTCAACCACATAGCACACCCAACAGGCCAAAAGAATCCCATAACAGCCCCCCACAACATATCATCTATCGCCTCGCGCGACCCAGCCCCAATGCCCCCATCATCATCTCCACCGCCAATCCCCTCCCCACCACCAGCCACAGCCGCCGCCGTCGACCCCTCATCCATCCACCGATCTTCAAGATCGCGCAGCTGATCACCCGTAGGCATTGTGTCACGCGTATGTGATACGGATTGCACGGCTAGGAATTGGGAACGTAGGGCTGTGACTTCGGCCGCGGTGAATCCGGCTGAGAGAAGACGGTCGAAGCCGCGGGGTGCAGGTGTTGTTGTATGGGAGGGTGTGTGTTGCTGGGCTTGGGCTTGGGCTTGGGGCTGTGATTGGGATTGTCCAGAGCGGGGGAATAGAGTCGACGCAGCATCCTTGGACGCCTTCTCTTTTCGTTTCTGGAGGAGGAGTGTTGAAGCAACCGCTGCTTCGCTGGCTAGATCGGACTCTGAGAGTGCGATGTCGCCTATTGAGCAGTGGATGTAGAGACGCGGGCGTGCATCCCGCACCGCCTGCTTGCCCTTGTCCTTGTCAAGGCCATTATCGGTTGCTGCTTCACTTTGGTCTTCTGATTCTAATGCGGGGCTCGGACTGCGGCTCGGGGATGGCGGAAGCTTGAGCGAGACAGTTAAGCCGGCTGTATCTTCCAGACCGCGGCCGGCATAGATGAGGCGGAGTCGGTGTGATGAGAGATCCGGGGGCAACTCGGCTCGGATTAATTGCTTTAGGCCTGCGCCTGTTGTGGATTCTGGGGTTGGCACGTCAAGTTGGAGATCTGGGATTGAGGCGGAGAAGCGGACTGTTATGAGGAGGTCTGTGGGTTTGTCGCTTATTGTGTAGGGGGCGAGGAAGGGCGATGCCATGGTGTTTGAATGAGGTTCATATAAATTGTAGAAGGTGGGTTGCGTTGGGCTGTACAGGCGATGTTGGAAGATGCGGTGATTACCCCATTCCGCGCCTCGGATCCCAGCATATCCCGTCATGTGACACCTTCTAGACCATTACGATAAACTGTTGTTTCAGATATCAATATAGATGGACGTTAAGATGTGAAGTGATCTACCAGAGATGACGAATTTATGTAGAGTTTGTGATTTTGTTAGTTGTATGTGACATGTCATCATTGTCCTTGGACTAATCTATGCGTTGTACAGAAAGATATTCAGGATCTCACATGGCTGATATAGCAGGATTTCGAAAAGTACGTCCAGCAACAAAGGAAAACAATAGCAATGGGGTCTGTCTCTATGACAAAGCCCACTTGTAAGCCGAAAGCAAGCCAGAGCCACTGAAAATGTGAAAGAAAGAATGCCGAAAGGTATGAAAACGTGAAATGTATCGACTGGTATCAAGCGTATGTACTGAAACAAAAGAGTGATTGTGGTATCCCAACCCCCTTTGAAAACGCCATCCGATGCACTGGTAAGAAGACGCCGAGAGAACCCGTAAAAGAAACAGTCGGTATGAAGGCTTAAACCATGAAGGATTCACCGCATCCGCATTCTTCCTCTATAGTTATGGGTTAGTAAACTGCAAGTGATGGGATGGCATATGCACGGGCCACTTACTGATGTTGGGGTTGCGGAAAACGAAGCGTCGGCTCAGCTTATCTTCATGCCAGTCCATTTCACTGCCAATGATGCTGAAGAGGGCCTTGCTGTCAATCAGGACCTTGACGCCGTCCTGCTCAACAACTTCATCGAACTTGCCCGGCTTTTCCACGTACTCGAGGTGGTAAGCAAGACCAGAGCAGCCGCGGTTCTTGACGCCCACACGAATAAACTTGGGTTCTGGCTGTGCCATCAATTTCCGGAGTTGCTCAGTGGCCACCGCAGACAATTTCATGGCTGCCTTTCTTGGCCGAAGTGGCCGACGGGGTTTCGGGGAAGTCTTTGGTGCGGCCGGGGAAGCGGAGACAGGTTTCGATTTTTGCGCTTCACCTTCCCGTAGGCTCACATTGGGTGACACACCATTTTGGAAGGTAGCCTGAGATGATTTTGAGTCGGAAGGAGGGAATTCAGCGGAGATGGAAGTGTCGGCGCCACCGCTGCTTCGGGGAGGCGGGAAAGAAGAGGGGAGAGTGTGAGGGCGGTAGGCCGTTGCGGTCTGCATGTCCCGCTTGGAGGAGAGGTGTGCGTTGCCGTATGATGAGAAAGTACGCAGGCATCCAGCCGACGGCTTTGCCCATCGGAAGAGTGTGGCGGATGATGTCACTGAACGCTGCATGGTGTAGAAGCTCATGGTCGAGGAGCAATCGATGTGAAGTGAGAGTGAACCTCAACGAGAAAAGCTATAAACTCATAAGATCTTAGGTATGAGAGAAGTGGTGGAGGTGGAAGTGTAAGAGACCAAAGTAGAAGGAAGAATCTCTGACTGTTTTGAGAATCCCCCGTGGCCCCGGGCGGATTACCTAAACAAGTTGCATGACGCAGAATCAGCCAATCAGAATTGAGATGTTTCTACACACAATGGCGCCACCGTTGATTTCGCCTTTTCTACTTTGACTCAACATGGGGACCTCGACAGTATGACACTCAGCTGATCCTTTTTAATATCTCACATCTCACTTGACCACAGTGAGATCACAGTGTTGAGACTATTGTCAAACAGTGCGTTTTTCGGAAGCTGAGTCATCACTAGGCACAGGAGATTCCGTTCTTCGGAATGCCTGGCTCACCCCTCATGAGGCCGCAACCACTCCAAATGCAGCTAAGTGGCAGGGATTAGTATCAAATTGAATATGACGATTATCTAGACATGTACCTAGACAAACATACTAAATTTGTATACTCAATATTCCTATAATACTTGTAAATGCCAAGTATCAATGTAGAAAGGACATGTGGCTGGATCTGCTGACAAAGTGGCTGGTGCCCAAGACGGTTGCTCAATGAACTCCAAGGCCGTGAATAGACCTCGACTCTTGAATTTAACCTCTTTTCTCCCGATGCTGGCAATCTAATTGCAGATCACCTGTGCCCCTGTCTAAACCATGGAAGCCTCACCCCTGACCCAGCAGAGTCGACCTGAGTCCTTCAAGCCTAAGATTGTGCAGCTCTATGAGAACCTCTTCAAAGTACGAACAACTGAACATGCATTGGGTTGCAATACTAACACAGCCCTGAGCATTAGAATGCAGAGGATTTGGACCCTTCTGAGGGTTTCTGGAGGGAATTCTTCTTGCTCCCTCCGGACCGGAATCAACTGCATGCCATTCTAGACCATTTGAGTCCAGATGACATATTAAGCTTACAGGCAAGCTGCACCCCGTCACATAGGAATCCATATGGCTAAAACAATGATTAGACCCAGACTCAGCTGTTATTTACTCGTGCTATCCGCGAGGCAGCCGCAGGGGTCGCTCCGGCGGATTCTTATGCATTGGATGTGAGTGCCCATGATGAATTGTTAGAAGTCGCCCCCTAACTTAATTATCCAGACCTTGACAATTTTCTTGACCAGCATCCTGAGCAAGAAGTACACAAACCCCAGCTCAGATGTCATCACTGTTCTTGCAGGACTCGACGAAGTGGACCATGTCATCTCCGACTTTGTGGCCGTCTTGGATGGGATTATCCGCAATGGCAGCAGGTGTGAGTCCTCTTTTCGATCCAAATGCAATACATATAGCTAAGTCTTTGTTAGTCGATGTGCGACTCAAAGCTATCAGGACGGCCGTTGCAATGACCAGCGGGGCCTACAAAACCAGCCTGGTATCCTATCTCACGCACAGAGATCTTTTCCCATCGCTTATGAAGGTATATCGTCTCTCAACTGTTACGTTTATAATGCACCAACTAACTGCAATCAGTATGTTTCCGAATCTGATACCCCAATGCAAGTCTTCGACCCATTTCTGCTTTTGGGATTATTGGCAAACTACAACAAATTCGAGTTTCAAAATCCCTACCAGCTCCGGCTTGACGACTTTGTCAACGAGTCAAGCATTCAAAAGATTGCCAAGGGCGTTGGTCTTGCCTGTGGCGGCCTGCGCAACGGCTACATTGCCGTACAGGATGACATCCCAGAGGGTTGGAACTTGACCAATACATTGATCTTCTTTGGATTGCGAGCCTTCGCACCCGGTGCTAGAGAAAAGGCTAACCCACCTACCGCGGAAGAAGCGAAAGCAATTTTCGCAGAACTGTAAGCCTTCTACCCTAATATCAATTAATTGAGACTAACATGATACCAGTCCTGCCCAAGAAGCCGCAATTCTCATGGCAACATACGACTTCACAAACGCCAACAAGCTATTCGGCTATCATCTTGTTCATTCGAAATCCGAGAATAATGAGGAAGAATCGCCATTCTCCAGCTTCCTCTCATTGTCCTCATATCTTTTACAACATGCATACCGATCCCCACGGGTTGGACACTACGCTGAGCTTACCCTGTTCACTCTCCGCATATTAGTCGAGGACCCAATCATCTGCAAACACATCTGCAATGAAGATGGCAAGCGAAAAGTCCGCATCTGCAGACAGAAGCAGCCCTACCTCCCTGTAGTCAGCGGAGACAGAGTCCTAGCAACGATCATATTCGACATCATGATCGATACAATCTCCCACAACCTCCGCCGACGTCTAGACGTCAATCTCTACAGGTAAAAGCCCACACCCTCCCCTATACATACGTAAAACAAATGCTAACAAAACCCAGCCACGCAATCGCAATAACCCTCCGCCTCCTAACCTACCTATCCAAAAACAAAATCAGACTAACATACCACTGGTCCGAGCTCTGGCGCACCCTGCTCTCCCTAATGCGCTTCCTCACAACCTACGCGGCAGACCTAACAATTAACC
>ERZ1673737.3510-NODE-3510-length-11803-cov-3.958801_pt1 | contig 11803 bp, 12 predicted proteins | sample MGYA00580211_ERZ1673737 | MGnify/ENA primary metagenome ERZ1673737 (study PRJEB41218, sample SAMN15661789) | gut metagenome | host: Homo sapiens | place: Canada: London | collected 2015-08-20/2019-03-30 | study: EMG produced TPA metagenomics assembly of... | reverse complement strand
AGCGGGGGCAGAAACAATAGAGCGGTTTTCATCTTGAACCTCGATGACCTCGGGCTCGGGTTCACGCACAGACTCTGGCACAGGCTCAGACTGACGCTCTGGTTCTGGTGCCGGCTCACGTTCCTTTGTCTCAATCTCGAAGGCATCAACACTCTTCCTAGACTTCTTCTTGGACTTGGATTTCTTGGACTGAGTCGGCGATTCGGGGTCTTGAATAACAGGGCCAGGGGCAGAGAAAACAGATCTCTCATCACGGGAATCAACGAGATCTCTCGAATCAGCAGCATCAAAGCCACCAGGCATGGAAAAGGTATCAATATCAACATCACGCTCGCGCTCGCGCTCCGGAGAAGTAGGTTGATCTTGCTTATCACGCTTGCCGTTCAACCGCTCGAGAACCTCCTGGGCAATCGAGGATTTGTCACGGCGTCCCGAGGAGACATCGCTATTCTTCGAGAAGGACTCGGGTTCGTCGAAGAAGAGTTCATCCTTGTCGGTGATGTGCTTGGAAGACGACACATCCTTAATTGTCTTGGGTGCGACTTCTCCGATTTCACCTTGAACGAAGCCGTGGGGCTCCTTGCGGGCTGACGTCGCCCAGGATGAGTTGAAACGTCCTTCATCCTCTGATCCAGGAGGAGAAGTGCGGGTATGGTAGGATGGGTCATCGGTAATCATAGCGGGATCAAATCCAGCAGCGGCGGTCGCGGCAGCAATGGTGGCGGCGAATTCGATGTCGGTTCCGTATTCGGGCTTGCTAGCAATCTCCCTGGTGGAACTGATCTCAGACACAGGCAGTGGGACATCCTTGGGAGAGACCTCCTCGTAAGGAGAGACGTCATGCTCCAGGGGATCCTGTTCGGAGGAAGATGGGATCTCGTATTCATGGGTCTTGTCGTCGCCCCAGGAGACGCGGGAGCCAGTGGTTGATCGTTCGCGAGGCTTGGTATCATAGGATGATGTATCTACAGGTGGTTCAATGGGGGAAGTAGCATCGCGAACGGATCCACCATTTATGCTCTGGGGAGGAGTCGGCTCAATGAAGTTGAGGCGGGGAACTGGCCATGGGAGGTGGTCAACGTTTTTGTAAGGCTCGTGCGAATAGTCCGGCTCTTCGCGTGGAGGTTCGTCGCGAGCACGGCGCTCACTGGCGGGCTCAATTTCCACAATCGTGGGCATACCGCCAGAGCCGCTGCGCTTCTGGTCATCAGGGCTGTGTCGTAGCTCTTCGGGAGCGAAGAACTCTGCGTAATCTTCGTAAACTTGGGGTTGGCGAGGAGAAGCACGGCGAGGAGAGCGTGGCTTCTTCTCTTCGCGGTGTTCCAGCGCTGGCGGTTCTTCAATAGGCTGAACAGGCTCGAATCTTGACACAAGTGAGGACTCGGCATCAATGTCACCATCACGGCGACGCTCAGCACGGCGTTTCTCCCGGCGTTCATTGCGTCGCAGGCTGGCTTCAGAGGCTTCATCGTCGTCCGTCTTGCGAGAAAGAACGGTGCTAGCAGCGGCAGCGCCAAGAGCTCCAGCAGCAGCTACTCCAACCCAAGCTGAGGAGTCCTTCTCCCTTTCAGTGGTGTCTCGGCGCTTCTCATCCTCGCGCTCCTTGCGACGACGGTCAAGACGTTCAGCCTCCAGGCGATCTTCTTCCTCTCGCTCCCTGCGGCGACGAACAAGACGTTCGGTCTCCTGGCGTTTTTCGTCCTCTCGATCGAGCAATTGAAGAGGCTGCGGGTCGACAAAATCGTCTCGGGAGTTCCGGTCACGGCGATCAAGGCGGCGTTCCCTTTCTGCTTGCTCCTCCGTCAAGTTGAATTGAACGGAAGCTTGGTCCTTGGCGGTTGACCGGCGCTTCAGGCCAGAAGCAGTTTCCTGAGTAGGGAAAACAGGGAAGGAGTCGCTGCGCCGGTGGGGTCTGCGACCTTCGGATTGTGGAACTTCGGGAGCCCATATGGCATCCCGAGAGTCGTGGAGCTGAGTGTCATGTGGCCCAAATCCGTTGGCGGCAAAGGCAGGAGGAACAACTGGTGCACTGTAGGCAGGGATCGATCCTGGCAGACCTCCTTGGGTAGTGTACACGGCTTGCGAGACAGGGGTGACAGGCTGCGGCTGCTGGAGGGGAATAGGTCCAGGGCGGACGAGGGCCGGGTGGCCACCAGACACAGAAGGAGACATCTTGGCAACATCGAAGCGAGATGGGTCAGAAGTGGGCATCGGATAGACTTGCTGGAGACTGCCAGAGCTGCTTGGGGGCTCGCTATCACGGTGACGAGCAGAAGAAATGGCAGCGGCTCCGAGAGCACCAGCACCAATTGCGAGAGCAGCGTTGGTGGGACTGGACTTCTTGTCTTTCTTCTTTTTGTCCTTCTTGCTGCCCCATCGCCAGCCCCAACGACGGCTTGAGTCGGAGGACGAATCAGCGCTGCTTGCTCCAAATGCTAGCGCGGAGGAGACACTTGAGGCAGACTGGTCCTCGGATTCATCGATCCACTCGTCGTCGTTTGCAGAGGAAGCGTAGTTTGAATGACGGGATTTGGTGTACATCTGGCCTGCACTGCGGCTAGGGCCATTAGGCGAGGAGCCAGCCAGGCGAGTTGCAGTAGCACCAAGTCCTACCAAAGCGGCATCAACATCTTTACCCTTCTTGTCCTTCTTCTTGAGCTTAGAAGACTTCTTGGAAAACCCATCTCCGAAGGCAAGATCGTTATCAAGTGAAGAAGATGACGAACCACCTTTGAAGGAGAAGAAACCACTGCGCTTCTTGCTCTGACGCTTCTTCCGGTTCTCCGATGAGGAAGTGAAGAAAGAGCCGATACCACCGGCGACAGACTTCTTCGAGGGGCGAGATACGTTGACAAAGGACGATGAAGAGGATGAATCCTTGCGACGTCGATCTCTTCCAGGAGACCGGCTGCGGGAGCGGTTACGCGACTTGGTAACAGCCAACGCAGCTCCACCAACTGCAGCACCCAGGGCAGCCTCCTTCAAGAATGAATGGCGCTCAGAACGGGATGAAGAACGGGATCGGGAGCGTGTCCGTCGCGAGTATCCGGATGGGCGTTTACTGTCCGATTGGTAATCTCTCTGGGGACTGTGACCAGAACGGCGAGTCACACCACGGGAAGTGTAGCTCCTGCGGTCGTCTTCGTCATGAGAGGAAGCTACTCGGTCAGAGCGGATGCTGTATGAATCATCAAACTCCTTGTTCGAGAAGAGTGACTTGGTCGCATAGCCAGCCAGCATGCCAGGCAGCCATGACGAGGACTTCTTGGACTTGTTTCGTCTGCGACCTTCGTCTTCAGATGACTGGTAACGGCTGACCTTGCTCACTCTGGACGAGCTGGCACTGCTGTGCCGATCAGCGGAGTGCCGGCGACGTCTGTCATAGTGATGCTTGCGAGGCGCATCCAGGGAGCTCGTTCCGGGCTGGAAACAGTATTTGCAAACGCCAATTGTCTCCGTGTAGTCCTCGAATCTTCCAACCGCCTCGGGGTCCCGCCAGAAATCAACGAATCGTCCGAGGGGCCCACGCTGGCGCTCCTGGAGAGCAAGCGCACCGGGGCCATGAGGATAGAATCCGGGGTTATGAGCAGCATTAGAAGCGTATCCTGCTGCACCTGCAGCATATAGGGCGTTGTTGTGGTTGTGGTTGGGATAACCGGGGGCATACGGTGGGATACCAGCTTGAGATGACCCCTCGTAGTTCTGGAAGCTGTATTGCGAAGCGTGCTCCGGGCTCGAGGAGTGATGATGGTGACCCATCATGTATCCAGCCGCACCACCAGCAGCTGCGAGGCCGACACCTTCGCTGAAGCTGTGCGAATGAGGAGGCTTGTGTGTGGGCTTGTGGGTACTGCTTGTCATCGGCTGGATCATTGGCTGGCTCATAGGTTGGGCCATTGGCTGGTTGTAAGAGCTAGAGTGATGCACCTCAGACGAAGAGTGTTGTTCATTGTGAGAGTGAGACATCATGCCACTAATTCCATAGGTAGCGGCTCCAACAGCGGCAGCAGGAAGCACGCTCGATGAAGAAGGCTTGCTAGGCTTCGAAGGATTTGAGGGTTTGGGAGGTCTGGATGAAGACGCCGTCGGAGGCTTCTCGGGTTGCGCAGGGACATGGAAATTATCATCGAAATAAGCCGCCGCCGCACCAGTCTGACCCATGCTACTAGGCTCTGGGGGAGGATTGGCTGTGGGAGATGCGGCCATCAAGTGTGCTTGAGTGTTGGGGAGCACAGATGGAGGCGCCGGGCGAACACCGGGCTGCATCTCTACAGACTGACCTTGGTCACCGTAGTAGTCTGCCGCAGCGCCGGCAGGATTCATCGGCAGGTACGGCTGCGCAACACCCTCTGGGAATTGACCCGGGAATTGTTGCTGGACATGAGGATCATAAGGCACCTCATGCTCTGGTGAATGGCCGGTAGGAGGCATGCCAGTGTCATATTGCATGGGAAACTGTGAGAAGCCGGGTGCCGCAATGTCGGTGGCAAACTGTACGGCGGGGGCGCTAGGCGGCATGCTCGTAGAGACCGGAGGCACATAAGGGTCCCCAGACTGGGTGCGACGACGCTCACGGCGGTCGCGCTCCCGCTCCCGATCCAAGTCATCATCCAGAGTATCTTCCGTCGCCCGTCGGCTTCTTCTCCTCTCACGATCTGAACTCACGGATCGGTCGCGTTCGCGGCGCCGAGAACTCTTGCTATCCCGGTCACTGTCTCTGCGTTTGGGGGTGCGCTCAATGATGTAGCGATCGGAATCATCAATGGTTTCCGGTTCTGCGGTCACATAGCTGGAGGCGATCGAGTCGCCGGCGATGCTAGATGGCCCACGCTTACTGCGGGAGCCCGATGCTGAGTACGAGGACAAATCACCCAGGCCGCGGTCACGGTCGTCACCCCGTGAGGATTTGCGACTTGAGGTGGATTTGGCGTCGGAGTTGTCGGTCTTGCGCCGGCTCTTGGAGCGCACATCGGTGGACGACGATGACCGACTGCCCATCAGAGCCTTGAACATGGTGGGCAATTAATTCGGCCCTCAGGAATCCACCATGTGGGAAGGGAATGAGGAATGTAGGAGTATGGGGAAGGGAAGTTGTCAGATCCCCAGCCTCTGGTTGTTATGGGTTTGTTTGTAAACAAGCTGAACCGTGGATCGGCGGGACTTAACCGCTTATCCTCCCGATCGTTTCCAGCCTTGCTCCAGTACTCCAGTGCTCCAATACTTCAGCACTTTCGCTCAATTCAAGGTCGAGTATGTCGGGTATGTCAAGCATCAATGCACGAATGTGAAAAATGTGAATCACTCATTTCGTTTGCCTTGATGAGCTGTCCGGTGCAACGAGTGGAGCGAATCAAAGTCGCGGTGAAGCATCGTGCACGTGCCATGGGGCTGGGAATTTCGTCACTCGAGATCGGACATTACTTTACTACATATTCGCATATATATATCTATTTGTACATAGAGAGATACGTATCCTAGAGATGTGTTGGTATCACTACAAGAATATCCTGTAGCCACACTTGAATGGAGTTGATATGATCGTACTGAACCACGGTTGAAATCTCACTGTGGAGCGTCGGGTCCAGCCAGCCAGCCATGTTTGCGATTTGACACCTGAGGCTCCACAGGTCTATACATGTCTCTAGCACTGTATCGGATTTTAGAATGGGAGAATGGAAGCGGAAGGGTAAATGCGGCAAAATTACTAGTGCTCAACCTGGATTCCAGTTTTAACAGATTTCATCTACTCCTTTAGATGTAACAGGACTACAGTAGGATCCATATAGTATCGTTAACGTTAACTTACTTGAAGGACCTATTTAAATCGTTTTGCAGTATACGACAACTTTCCCAGCACACCTTGTCCATCAGACTCAACCGCTCAACCTTGTTTACCTTGTCTTTTCTTTTCGTTGTTCAGTTCTTCTTTCGCCGATCGAGGAGGGACGTTCTCTTCATTCCTGTTTGTTGGTTTGGAGGAAGATGACTTCGAGGCCTCGGAAGACTTCGACTTTGCTGATCTCGTATCCGGTGGTGAGGGCCCTGGGTGCTCCAGCTCCCGAGTTCGAGGACTCACACCTTGGGAGGCCGGATTCTTGTCTTGAGGATCACCCTTGTTAACGTCATCGCCATAACCACCAGTCGAGTATGGCAGACTTTTGAGGGCTGGTCGTGGTCGAACGGTATCAAGTTTTCGAAGATATGTTTGATGAGGCAGTAGAAGACTTGGGCGGGTCATCCTGGCCGAAATGGCCTTCGGATAGATCGCTAGATGGTTCAGCATTGCATAAACTGATTCTTGCCCCGTTGAAGAGATGGAATAAGAGCTTGATTGCAAGTGAAGAATAACGCGGGGTGTTCCAAAGATGTCTTGGTGAAGAAATACCAATTTGGAATGCTTATGCCAGGTGACGTTGTAAGCCTATTTGATTGATTCATCATGACCTCACACATTAACTTAACATCTTTTAACATCTTTTGTCGACCAAACTTACCTCTAGCTTCCTCTCAGTTGTGGAAGCGCATTATTAAACCCATGGTAGATTGTTAATTATGTAGCAAACAGATATCAGTAGAGATTGGTGCAGATCAGGCACAACGCCGCAACATCGGAAATTATCTCCTTCACAGTCTACTCGGCCACATCAAACACAAAAGGCTGAATTTATTCAATGTGTAAACTAATCGCCTACCCGAGAATCTTCCACATGAGTACTACGGTCCCCCATCTTTTCACCCCTACCAACCTGAGAAAGTCGCCGTTGTTTATTCTGCTCCATCATCTGCTTTGCAAACGGTGACCGCTCACGAATCTGAGGACCTTTGCGGTAAAAGAAGTAGATCGGTGTTGTAACGAAAATCGAGATAACAGCAAGAATTGTGGACGCATACGCATACGGAAATGTGTGGCCAATGTTCTCGAACATCGGTGTAGAATACATAGCTGCAATTCCTGCAAGGAAGTCGCGAGCGAAGTCGTTGCCTCCTGTAGCAGATGCTGCATATTCTCCGTATGCAGCAATCGTGTAGTCAATGGAAGATTGATAGATGGAATACTGTGCGACATCAGAAGGCTTTTCCGTGTTATGCTTTGGATCGGGGGCTCACGTTAGCAATTCCGATTACCACGGTGAAGATCATAGGCGCGATCCAAGGGACAAATTTTGGACCCAGAGTCGTCCATGCAAAGCCAAATAGGCCAATTGGCAGACAGGGTATGACTGACCATCATACATTTTTGTAAGAACAGACCGATTGCCTTTGTGATTGGAAGTCTTGACTCACCATAGAGTAGCCACCACAATCGCGCTTCTGGAGAAACAGATTCGGAGCCATGCTTGCGTCGTCTTTGTCTGAACATGTGGATGGAGGGTAGGAATGAGAGGTATGCGAGGAAATAACCAATGATCAGCCTATAAAATAAGCTTTTAGCATGCACCTCCAAAAAGAACATAGGGTTCCACTGACGGTATAAATGCAAGACTGATTTGAATGGTCCCAAAGCCATACTGTTTAAAGACTGGTTGAAATCCTTGGAGAAAGGTAAAGATCAAAGAGTCACTGAACCCGCTCAGTAGCGAAAGCCACATAACAATGGGCTCAGTGAGGAGCATCACGAATGGACGTTTCCATACTCTCCAGATATCTCGAGGAGAGAGCGAATACCCGTGAATTTCGTGTGGGCCCCAGATATTGACTTTTCCAGGTCCATCCTCGCGTCTCTTCTTCGCTATCCTATCGAGCAGTATGGTGGCTCGCGTTTCCGGCACCAGGAAGAAATGCATGATCTGAACACAGCCGCCAGCAAGGAGTTGAACCCAGAAGATCCAGGCCAATGGATGACGGTCTTCCACAAACCCACCAACGATGGCGCCGACAACGGAGCCTCCGACAGATGACAGCACGAGGAAAGCAACGGCGTATTCCTGGTCATCGGGCTCCCACATATCTGCGATAACTCCTAGTGTCACCGACCCACCGGCTGTACTCAACCCCCCAAGCAGGCGAACCACGATATAAGTCGCAAAGTTGGGAGCAAGAGCGCACGGTAATTGCCATATGTTGACGAGGAAGAGGCTGAGTTGCTGAGTTGGCCACCGTCCCAATTCTTCACTCCAAGGGGCCCACAGTTCGCATCCGAAGGCATAGGCGCAAAGAAAAGTCAGCTGGGGGATCCTCGCAACTTGTTCGCTCACATTGTGCTCCTTGGAGATCGCGGCGACACCGTTTGCGTAGAGACTTGCGTTCAGGTTTATGGATATTTGGATACAAAACATCACGCAGAGGATTTGCCATTTTCTCCAAGTGGGAAAGCAGTAGCCCAAGCCGTCGTAGCCAGCAGACTGTGTTAGCTCTATCTTGTTATTCCGGGGGGGTTTGCCTTCATGGTCTGCTAGATCCACTGTTTCTAGACCTGGATCGGGTCCCTCACTTGAACCGTTGAATTGATTAGTTGCCATAGTAGGAGCGGTAGCAGTAGATGTAGAAACTCGTACAAATTACGTGGGATGAAAGTATCAACCTGGGCATGTACATATATAGGTCTAGCTATGGACACGTCCATGACGTTGTGTGGGGCACTTCGCCCACGGGCATTGCACGGCTTGTTTTTAAGTCCGGGGATGCTTCTGCTGTTCATTTCACCTTCGTATTCTCAGTTACCATACCATGGAACCGGGAAATGAGAAATGGTAAGATATCGGATTCGTAGATGAGCATGCAGTTCTTGGTAATGATGTCCGCTTGGTGCCGCTCCCACCCACATTGAACCAATCAGCCAACCTCATGATTTCTGTGGTATTAACTATACCACCGTAAGTAATGCACATTGGCATACAAAACAATTTGAGGGGCGAATTTAAATAAAAGATATTCATTATATTCAGGCGAAAGGTCATGGAAATATACAAATCGTTCACTCGTACCCTCCCTTTCCTAATCCGATGATATCATACAGCGCGAACCATATCTACCCAGATTTCTTGCCATGTAACGGGTGCGCAAACCTCTCCTTTATCTTCTCCATGGTACTTTGCTTGCCACTGTGATCACTGCCCTTAGCTGCAGTCGAATCACCTATAGTCTTATTAGCGTTGTCCAAAGCGAACAAGATATCTTAGTGAAAGCTTACCAGAGCGCGATCCACCGGCGGCTTTGCCAGCCTTCCTTTCTTTCTCGAATTCTTCTGCCGTGCGCGGCGCTTGACCTTGAGGACCCTTCAGTGCTTCTCTGCTGACGTGGTGGTCCGCCATGATCGCAACAGTGCCGCGACGGCCTTGGTCCATGGTCTTCTCGGCATTCTCTTGGTTCTCGGCACCACCTGAATTCACTGCACCCCCTGAATTCACTGCATAGTCCTTGTTCTCGGAGTTCTCAGGCTGGGAAACACGCTGGGAAAGACTCTGGGATGTGCTCTCTTGCTTGGGCACTCCGGGCGCGGTGTTTTCTGAAGAGAGAACCTCGGGTTTCTTATGGGTGAAAGACATTGTAGTTGGGTTTGCAGAATGAATCTGTGGCTAGTTCAGTGCCCAGAAATGTCTTGGCTATATATACTTCGATCCAATACTATGACGTTGATGACATCATTAGTGTATGGGACCTTTTCGGGGGAAATGGCTGACCCGGCCCCACTGGACTGGACAAGGGTTGACCTCATCCTGCAACGGAGATTGGTTCTTTGTGTGAGTTGACGTATTCCAGGGTCGCTAGATATATCGGGGCTTGAACAAGGCCGTCTTTAACCGCTGCGCGTAAAGAGGTCTAATGACTCTCAACATTTCTGTTAATGCCACTGTCCCATTAAGCTCAAATAACCATATGAAGCCAAATATCCCTTAAATAACCATGATGCCATCAAAATTAATCCAATCCAATCCATAAACACCCATATCAAGTCCATAGGAAACCCACCCAAACCCCACTCACTGAGCCCTCATCAACCTCTCCAACCGACACCTCAAAAGATGCTGAAACCACCCAGGCATCCCCCTCAACCTCTTAGAAAGCCAACCCGCAGACCCCGGAACAAGAACATGCCCACTCTCCCCCTTAAGCACCTGCGCAACAACCCGCTCAGCAACCGTCTCCGGAGCAAGCAACGGATTAAACCAAGTATCCTCAGGCGTGAGATCCCTAATCAACGCCGTCTTCGTAAACCCTTGCGTAACAAGCACAGTACGCACCCTTGGAGCCTGATACCGCGTAACCAACTCCGCAGCAAGCCCCTCATGGAACGCAATCGCCGCCGCCTTGGAGGCGGAGTAATCTACCATATTGGGCGTCACGGCGTACCCCGCCAGCGACGCGACTGTCACGACCATCCCGTGATTGCTGTTGATCATATCCGGCAGGAATTCCTGCGCGAGATAGTAGTGGGATAGAGTGTTGACGTCGAACATGTGACGGGTTTGTTCGGGGGTGGTGGAGAGGATTGTTTTTGCGGTGCAGATTCCGGCGTTGTTTATTAGGATTGTGGGGCGGCCTAGGGTTGTGCGGATTGACGTTGCTGTTGTTGCGATTGTTGTTGGGTTTGTTATGTCGCATGGGTAGAAACGGACGCTGTTTGGGAGCGGGTTGGTGGTTGTGTCTGGTGGGGTTATGTCTAGGATGGCGACTTTTATGTCTTTTGATCCGAGAAGTTGGGCGATTTGGCGGCCTATGCCTGCGCTACCGCCTGTTAGGATTATTACTTCTTTGTTCCAGTTGTAGGGGTCTTTTTGGTTGTTGTTTAGGATGCGGTGGTCGAGGTAGGTTTGCAGGGTTGAGAGGAGGGATATGGTTGTTAGGGCTTGGAGGGCTTTTTGGAGGTTTGGGCGGGTTGCGCTGAGGTCACGGCCTTTATTTGTGTATTTAGATAGGACGAGGAGGGGGAGCATCTTCCAGGGGTCTAGGAGAGTTTTGGAGATGATGGTTCCTAGCACATCTGCTGTGAAGCCTAGGGTTGGTTGTTAGTTGTTGGACACAAGAGTCTCAGGGGGTGTCAAGAGATTGTACCTTCTCTCGAAAGCCAGGGCTTTGTCTGTGCCATATTGCTAGATTGGATGAATTAATGCCTTGAATTAAAGATGTGGGGTTGATATCGAAAGAGAGATGAGACTATGGGGACATGTTTCAAGCATCAGCTGACATGGATATTCCGGATCTACATGCAAAATGCGGGGAAGCCGAGGTCCGCAGTTGACAGCTGGCTTGTGTCGGGCATGATACACATGTACTGTAAGGCTGTAGATTTATGCATACTTGATCGTCGCTTTATCCAAATTTTGGGTTCATATCTTGAAAAGTGTCTGGCCCACTCGATATCCACAGCATTCAGCCCCATGCTCACCGCTATTGGGGTGTTGATACAGTACGCAGACCTGGTCAGCTATGATGTTGGATTCAAGATATTCAATTTGTAAGAGTCCCTGCTGCGCACCTATCAACTATAAACAATCCACACCAAAAAATACAACCTCAAATGCGCCGGTATTGTCATTGAGGCGGGGGTATCAACGCCAACCAGCCACCAACAAAGGACATAAATGTAAGCCCCACCATATAAGGCCTAGTAGGAACAACCATATCCAAATCAATATCAATATCCAAATCTGATCCAACATAACAAATCACACAAGTCGGTAGATTGAAAGAACATTCATGAAATAGACGAAAAGAATATTCGATGCAATGTATGCGTAGCCACGCTGGACTGAACTCCCTAAGCATGGAACTCCGTAGTGTTAATCCAATCGGAGTTGATATGCTTATATCCAAAGCCAAAGAAACAAACACAGCCGTGTCAATGTATAAATTAATCCAAGCC
>ERZ1673737.3507-NODE-3507-length-11810-cov-4.280306_pt1 | contig 11810 bp, 13 predicted proteins | sample MGYA00580211_ERZ1673737 | MGnify/ENA primary metagenome ERZ1673737 (study PRJEB41218, sample SAMN15661789) | gut metagenome | host: Homo sapiens | place: Canada: London | collected 2015-08-20/2019-03-30 | study: EMG produced TPA metagenomics assembly of... | reverse complement strand
GAGCTAGTAAGCAGGGCCGGGCTTCGGATGGGGATATTGATCCCCCGAGGAAGAGGTCGCGGACGCTGAATGGATCTGGAACTGGGACTGGGACTTCAAGAGCTGATGATGGTATTTCACTTGCGCATCCTAATCTTCGGGATTTACAGCCGGATTCTGGGTTGGGGTGGATGCTTATGCTTAGTGGGCAGCTTCCAGCTGACGGGGACGAAGATCTTTATTGTTTTGTTGCTAATACTGCTATTCCTGGGGTTGACTAGTCGCCGGGATGTTTAGCGAGTGCAATGTTAAAGCTCGAACGCTTAAGTCCATCAAAGATAGCTGTATCTTCCTGGTCGGTAACTTCTTGTCCATTACTATAAAATACAAACATGTTGAGCCGGCAGCCTGGGTCCTTTGTATGACAAGCTGTCTCACGAGAGTCTGGAAGAGAACCTGGAGCTCTGTTTGCTTTGTTCCTTACATTAGGGACCAAGGTACACTTAGATAATATTCTCCAATATATCCTCTTGCGGTGCCTCGTACATATGGTGGAGCACCTTTAGGGCTCGGGTGTGAATCCTTCTCATCTGCGGGGAAAGGCAATTTCATCTGCAGCTAAATCTCTTAGTGCACTAGGATTCTAAATCAGAACCTGTGTTCCCGTGGATATTGCCGCGTAGTTTTCAAGAAGGAGTGACAATTGTTGAACTAGATAAAGTGAAAACAAAGTGAAGAGTGCAGTGAAAAGAAGAGAAAGAGACGCACCTTCAGGGCTCTGGGGCTGCTTCTCGGAGAGTGGCTGACTAACGCGCCTTCCCCGAGTTCGCGGGATGGAAGGTTCCCCTCAACTTGGAATGTTCCGGCTTTGATATCGTTGCTCAACGAAGCTGTGATGGTCCTTAAAAAGTGTAGTATCTGTTCGAGGGTCTTCTCCAAGACCGAACATGTGAAGAGACACGAGCGGTCGCGTTAGTCACCTTCCAACCCCAATGAACATGCCTAACGCGTGGAATAGATACCAAAGAACGCCCGTACCAATGCAATGTCTGCTTGAAGCGATTCTCTCGGAGTGATGTCTTAAGCCGACATGCCAAGGGCCATGAGACTCAGCTCACTGCGACGGGTGGCCCATCAGATGCCTCAAATCGACGGTATTCTGCCATAGCCGCGTCACCGATGAATGCAGCTCCAGAAACCCCAGCCGTCGCCGAAGCGTATCAGCTTCCAAGTCTTTCTTCTACGCCGCGAGATATACCACTCGTGCCGCATCATGCCCGCTCCGGATCAGAGCTCGGGGCAATGATGATTGACGAACAGCAGCCTTATTTCGGGTGGAATGAGGTCACTCCACACCAAGCACCTCACAGATCCAACATGGCATTCGATCCTGTGCCCAAGGATATGCTGCAAATGTGGTTGGAACCTCACCTGGTCATGTCCCCAGGCCAGCAGACTCAGCACTCAGCCGATAGTGTCAAATCGAGCAGCGACAATATCCCCACTGAACGATTTTACAAAGTCCAGCGGTGCTGGCCTGCACCAATCAACAGTGGACGACTCATCAATAACTTATGGCGAGATATTGCGTTTTCGGTGGAGGACAATGTCTTCTCCGTTCAGGCATTACATCTCCCCAGTGAGGTGACATTCACTGAAGGATCACGGTGTGGACTGGACGAGGACTGCAGACGACGACTACAGGCGGCGTTTGGCAATAGGCCGTCAATGCATTTGCACATGCAGTCTCCAAATAATGGAGGCATCTCCCCAGTCACGCCTGTCTCGGCTATGAGCCATTTGCCCGATTTCCCGCCTGCTGAGATCTTGGATATGGCACTCGACCTTTATTTCCGTATCTCTCTTGTTCCTTTCGTCCATTTGCCGACATTTTCAGCGAGGAAGACGCGACCCTCACTCTTGTATGCCATGATTTTAATCGGCATGACGTTGCTTGACACCAAAGGGACAACCGATTTTGTCTCTCGAAATTTCACTGTAAGTTGTTTGTCAAGGCCCATTCGTTCATGGTACCCTAACAATACATTTAGAGTGTCTTAGAGCAGGTAACAGGGGAGTTTTCTAGATGCACCGTAGGAGTTGAGAATGCCTCGGACACTATGACATTGTTTGCGACAGCCTTGCTATTCCTGCATCTTCCTCTTTTGACAGGGGTATGACCCTCGAGACCCGAGAGTGATTTTTTGATACTGACTGTTGTTTAGGAAAAAGAGCATCTAGAGCAATGTCAGACATTATACGTGAACGTCATGACCGTGAGTGCAAGACATGTACATGATTCTACATCGTTTTAACAAATTTGATAGGTTTCCCAAAGACATGGCCTCTTTACCGGGGGACAGATCCTCGACATGAGCCTATTCGAGAGATTTGCCGATCTCGATATGAGATGGAAAGCATGGAGCAAGGTTGAGTCAACCAAAAGGTGAGGCATCGCTCAAATAGGAAAATTCTACATCTAACCATCCACCAAGGATCATCATTGGACTTCTCCTCTTGGACTCTTGCTACTCATCCTTCCTCTCAACAAGCCCAATAACAAACCCCGACACAATCCAACTCATTCTCCCTTGCGGCGACGACCTCTTCAACTCTCACTCCTCCCACCGCTGGATGCAACTCATCCGCTCCGGGAAACGTATTCTTTCCTCGACAATCAACGCACCATCTGAAAACACCAACATCCCCAACCTCGAAAACCCAACCGAAGACTTTTGCATCCAAGCCATCCTCGCAACCGTCCAGATCCGCCAATCAGAAGCCTACCACCGCCTCCTGTCTAACAGAGCCAGCTACCCCTTCGCACCATGCCACACATACGCCATGGATGGCCGAGCAAGGTGTCTCCCCTCACTCCAATTCCAACTCATCACGAACTACGGGGAAACCTTCGACCGCCTGAGTCCTAATGCTCTCATCATGTGGCATCACATGTGCATGATGTTAACAGCCGATATCCAAATATTCGACCTAGCCGCGGGCCGTGCAGGCCCACTTCCAGCGCGCAAAGCCCTCGATCAAATCGCCGAGTGGGCACAGACCCCAGCAGCGCGGCGGGCTTGTCTGCATGCTGCGCATATCTACAAAGCGATGACGAACCGCAAAGCCTCCGACCATCCTACCTTCCACTCCCTCTTCTCCTGTTTCTCGGCTGCATTAGTACTGGGCCTGTACACATTCATGGTTCCCGACTCCGCGAACTCGACAAGTATTGGGTCTGTGGAATTGATGGATGATATTGACTGGTGCTCGGTGGGCACCGAGGGATTCACGAGTTTCATGGAGCCTGTAGGCAGTCAGGGTTTCGCTCCTACCGATGACCCTGCTGTGAACTTCATTCGAAATGGATCGACTGTTTACTTGCGGGGCACGTCTTTCCATGGCGGATATCAGTCTGCTCGGAGGATTCTTCTTGATTATGCTTCTCTTCTTAAGGATTCTGGGAAGTGGAGTGTGAAAAAGTTCTCGCATATTCTATTTATAATGAGTGATGTTCTTATGGACCTGGAGTGATGATGCCTTTACCATTTTTGGCTGGAGTATCAAGCAGCGTTTGACTCTGTCCGCATGTATATTAGCCGGGGAGGCTATTTCTGTGCTTTAGTTAAGACGAACTTGACGAATTGTACGATTTACTTGCTATACCATTTTCTCCGACGTAGTCCATATGGCTAACCAACCAACTGTATAGTTTGAACACCTTTGCACACTGCTGGATAAGCCTGGCACCATTAAGCAGCGTTGCTTTTTGGTCGAATGGCAAAGTCCTCCATTTCAAGAAGGATGGAGACACTCCTTGCCGTACCAGGTATGAACTTGCTAGGTGAAGCTGTAAAATGGACGTCGGCACCTGTGTCGCAGATCCATCGATCCGAAGGCGTGTCGGATGCCGTGGAGAGAATGTTTTGAGGTAGGAGAATTTCAACTGTATTTGCAGTATATGCCTTCATTTTTCTTAGCTTTTTCTTCGGCCGAAAAACCATCTCCCTTTGTCTCTTTTTCTGACTTCCTTTCACGGCGGAGTTTCCAGCACTTCGCCTTCACATGGCCCTTTTTCTTACAGTGATCACACTGAGGTCTTGCTTCCGAAGCTGCTACCGGAGGTGCTGCCGGAGCTGATAAGCGTACGGCATAGGCACTTCGGGTCTTAGTCTCACGACCCAGTAACCTCTCGAGCTCTTCGAGCTCAGCTATAAGCTCGTCGAATTGGTAGATCCTATCGGAATCGGATGACCTACTCGCTCGCGCTGCAAGATTGATCTTCCAAGCGTCCCATTTTGGACTGTCTAGCTTCTTAAGGAAGAAGAGACATTTGTTGCGCTCGAGCCATAGAGCTCGATCGCTTTCACTGCTTCCGGTGACGGTCTTCGTCCATGCGGACTGAAAGCGGAATTTGTATTGATCGAGAGACGTGCAGTTACTCTCGAGAATCTCATCGAGTTCATGGAGGCCATCAGCTGCTATAGAGGCATCGCTAGGCGGCTTGCGCTGATCAGGAGCTTGCCGTCTCGGGCGAAGACGTCGAGGGTTTGAATCAGACATCGTTTCGGAGGACTCGGGGGGAGGCAGGTGGTTGGATTGTAGCTAAGATGAAGCTATTCCCGGCTGTTTAGACAAGCCGGGCTCATAACCTGTTGAAAGTGTATACGATGAGTGACACTAGGAAGCAAGTATGTCAAGGCCAACGAGGTTGTTTAGATCTGATCTCTCTCCATGAGAGATAGATCCTATTTAATGAAGAGGATTTCCCATTAACTATACTCTATATGGAAGGTTCAATGCTGATCACTAGATTCATGCTCGGCGGATCAGGCATTTCACGCCTGGAGACCCATGAAATCTCAACATACACCACTAGCTATATATACATGAGCAACTATATACACCAACGGTAGCAACCACTCATCTATACAAAATCCCCTCGACCATCTCCCCAATAGCCAAACAACTAGTCAATCCAGGACTCTCAATCCCCAAAAGATTCACGAACCCTGGCAAACCCTCTTCCTCCCTAATAATGAAATCCTGAAAACCACTTCCCTCATTAACAGCCCCACCCCTCCCCAACTTAGGCCGAATACCACAATAATCCAATGAAATAGCATCAACATCAACACCAGGCAAATAAGCCCGAATCTCAGGCAAAGCCCGCTCCAACCTAGCAGCACTAGGAACAAGGTCATCAGCGGCATCAACCCATTCAACATCAGGCCCAAACCGAATCCGGCCACCCATATCAAGCGTCAAATGCGTCCCCAACCCCCCAGTCCCAGGCATCGTAACCGGATAAACAAGCACATTCGTCTTCGGCCGACTAGCCGCATAAGAGAAATAAGTCCCCTTAGCATAATGCGGCACGAAATGCCGTTCAGCAGGAAGCAACATATTACTGATCTCGCACGCCCCATGACCAGCCGCATTAACAAGCGTCTCAACCGTAATGCACGTCTCAGATCCGTCTTCGTCGCTCACAGCAGTCAGTTTATATCCGCCCTTCCCCCCGTCCACAGGTTCGACCCGCGTCACCCGCGTCTTGAACGCGATGTCCCCGCCCCGCTCTTCGAATGATCCTTGTAGGTATGTCATTAGTGAATGGCTATCTACAATACCGGTCGTTTCAGATTCCAGAATGCCCGCGTCGGCTCTGACGTCTGGTTCGCGGTGACGGGCTTCATCACGGCTTATTGGGCGTGTGGGTGCGTCGAGGGTTTGCGAGTGCGCATGTATCTTTAAAGCTGCTTCCCATTGCTCTGGGGTTTGGGCTACGATCCATTTCTTGGTGTTTCGGTGGGGGATGTTGTTCTTTGCGCAGAGGTCGTAGAGGAGGTTGCGGCCGTGGATGCAGAGCTTTGTTTTTAGGGAGGTTGCCGGGTAGTAGAGGCCGGCGTGGATGACCTGTTGGAATTGGTTGGGTTAGATTGGAGGCTGGAGTTCGGGGTGGATTGGTCTGGTGGGCTGTTGCTAACCTCGGAGTTGCGACTGCTTGTCTCGGTTCCTGGTGCATCGTGTCGCTCCAGTAGGATGGTTGATGTACCCTCCCGAGCTGCGAGTTGTCGGGCAGCAGCGAGGCCGACGACTCCTGCGCCTATTACCTTTTGGTAAACGAGTTAGCTAGGTTTGTTCATTGCTTTGTATGCGGTGCGGCCGGGGGAGGAGGGCATACTGCATGCGTGAAGTCGGCGTTGGTGGCTCGGGTGCTGGAGAAATGGCGCCTGAAGCTCGGAGCCCGTACATTAAGGAAGGAACGCGAATACATTTAATATACTACACAACCAGACGCGAGGGCTCGCTCTATATTAAAGTGAGTAAAAGGTAGTGAAGAGCTTGGATGACACGATCCCGCGGACAGATGGTGTTTGAGACGTCGGCGCTTCGGAGGGTGGATCTCCTAATCCCACCGAGAGCCGCCGATCGATTTCCCAGCTCTCGATTTCCGGATTCGGACTCCACGAGGCGTGACAGCTTCTAGAGAAAAGGAATCCCTGGTCTACGAGGATGGAAACGGACGGAAGGCAGCTGTATTATGGATGGAAATTCTCTCCGTGATGCACGAAGAAGGGAAAGTGTTAAGAATACATCTCGAAGGGACGAACCCCGGGCTCATCACGTGATTATATATACTTCGTTCCTCCGCTGATTGATCAGTGTTCAACTCCCCTGATAAGAGATAAGTTCTATTTTGTTGACGTTTTGGTTATGTGGGCTATATTAGCTATATTGGCTGTGTTACAAGGGTAATTGTATTAAATGTTATATTCAAGGGATATCTAGAATGTATGAAGATGGGATGTACATCTATCCGATATGCATGTCTACCTCTTGCTGCTGTTCTTAAGCATCTCTTCCAAATGCTAGTCAAGTTAGTGAACAATTCCTCGGAAGACACAATGTGGACACTAACCTGCTTCTGTTCAGTTGCTAATTTGCCTTGGGTATCCTAATTATAGTCAGCATACCCCCTCCTTTACGAAAGGAAGGCAACATACACTTATGATGGTTAAAATCAATGAATAATTGTTGAAGAGGAAACGCTCTCGTCGCTTGGCGTCCGTGCCATTGCGACTGAGTTTCGCCAAGAGTGAGTCAAACTCGGCAGTCAAGCGAGCAAGACTGTTGGAAACCGGCTCATCGTCCCCGGCATCGCTGCTAAGAACAAGGATTCCATGGAGAAGCTGGCCAAACCGCTGGGTGAGGAAGTGCGGTGCCGAAGACTGCTTGAGGTCGTCTCCGCCTGCGATTGAAAGGGCAGAAACAGCACTGCGTCCTGTGTTGGACCCAACGCGTTTCAGCGATTCACCATGGTGGTCCATGATCACCTGGAAACGTGGCCAGAGCTGCATGTTGATTCCATTCACATATGAGTCGGCGACTGGCACCTTGCGGCGCTGGAGCTCGAAGGCGGAATGCTGGTTCAGGCGAACACACATTAAGACACCCAGAGAATCAGTGGTCTGTTCGATCAGCCTCTTGGTGAGGTTCTGGCCAAGAGTAAAAACCTGCTGGAAGATCTCCACCGCATTGCGAGAGATTTGATGGAAGGTTTTGGCGGAGAAGAACTCCGTCAGGAAAGAATACTCGGCACACACGTTGTCTACCAAGGCCAGGTTGAAGTTTCGGAAAGGCACTTCAATCCCATGGTAGGTGTTGTCTTCTTCGGCTAGATATGAGGATAGAGCTTGTAAATTGCCAGTTCGGAGGATATCAACTCGTCTGCCTAGAGAGAAAGGATCATGAGAGGCAGAGCCAGCTCGGCCACCGGGTAGGATGTTTCCTGTAAATATCAGCATGTAGTTGGCTCGGCATAGACGAAGCACCAACCAGTTCGATGCGAAGAGGGATCTCCTCCGAGCACCTCATTGCGGTCAGGAGGGTACACCTTGACCTTGTCGAGTGCTTGGAGATAGCGTGTGAAATGAGATGTGTAGTACCAGCGCATTGTATTGATATATGCCTGTGAGATCTCTCCAGCCAGCTTCGGATGAGTCTTTGAGAGATAACCGTAGAGGTCTTTGAACTTGACCAATCGTTGTTGTTGGATAATCTGTGAGTTGATGTTAGGGGATCGCATCGCCCGGATTTGCGATACCAAGTAATCTCTGATTCTTTCGATCGCCTTTACACAGTTAATACAGATTCGTCTGCTTGCACGCAACCAACAGTTACCTTGTTTTTCACATCAGTCAAGAGTGGTCGCACATCCTCAATTGCCTTAAAGCCATTGGCAGATGATGCCTTGGCTTCAATGTTCGTCGTTCGAGTATCAATCTCGTTCAGAGCACGTACCCAATTCTCGTCGATGGGGCCCTCGGCGATTGCCCGCACAGCTTTAGGGGAGATGCTGATCTCTTCCACGGCCGGCCCTAGAAGCCGTTCCACATTTCGCCTGTTCTCCAGCATTGCATTGAGCTGTGTAGAGCGGGATTGCAGAGTCTCGATCTCTGCCGATACAACGCCCAGTTCGGTCTGGAAGTCATTCAGATACAGCTCGACTGACTTGGACACCTCGTCACAGCCCGTGATGGAAGTATGTAATTCCTGGAACTTGTCTCGCTCTTGTTCAAACTGCTGAAGTGTTTGTGCATTGACATCGCTATCCCGGGTCTCCTTCCTCGGGGGTTCTTCCTTTGTCAGAAAGTCCTCAAGGCTGAGCCCATCGAATTGAATAATTTCCACTAGCTGTGCAGGTTTCTCTAGCTCCAATAACTGCGACCCATTTGTCTCTGTCTGGTTTTCCTTTCCAATGATGCTATTTAAGACTTCCAGCGGATCGGGAACATTGGCAGGTCGCGGTCGTTGGATGCTTGTCTGCTTCAATGGAGAGCCATTGGCTGTCCGTGCAGTTCCTGGGAGGGATGCGGTGGAATCATTCGGGGTCACGAGGAGCGATGTAGAGGATGTTTTGGAAGTTACCCCCGGCCGGCCATAGGGACCTGGGAGGAGCTGGGATGAGGATCGTCGGGGTAGGGGAGAGAGGTTTCGGCTATTGGTTGGCGTAGACTGGCCTGAAATGCGGTCACGCCACATAGTGCAGGATCATCAGATCATGAGAAAAGCAGAAGGAAGGTGAAGTGAAGCAAGTAACTTAACATGGTCACTCTACGTGTTGGATATCTCAAAGTGGCACTAACCCCAATCGGACCTAGCGTCGCAACACCCCTCGTCTCCGCCACAACAGGCAAAATCCAAAAATTCTCTCTCGGTCTCCTCTTTTTCCTTCCCCTCCCCATCCTAATTCCTTCTATCCTTCCTACCTCCCCTCAAATCTATTCACCATGTCTGCCGAGGAGGTACGTTCTTTCTTGTCTCGCGAATTTTTCGTCTAGCGCTGCTTTTTCGTCAAGCCCCGCATGCGGCTTCCCCTCTCTTCGCACGAGACTACCCTGGGCTCATCACCCCGCTCAATTTGGCAGATTTTGGAGTTGGAAACTAACATGATCTGCTGTAGCACGATGTCACCTTCGAGTCGGCTGATGCCGGAGCCTCGCTCACCTTCCCCATGCAGTGCTCTGCTCTGCGCAAGAACGGCCACGTTGTGATCAAGAACCGTCCCTGCAAGATCATTGACATGTCCACCTCCAAGACTGGCAAGCACGGTCACGCCAAGGTTCACCTTGTCGCCACCGACATCTTCACCGGCAAGAAGCTTGAGGATCTCTCCCCCTCCACCCACAACATGGACGTCCCCAACGTCACCCGCCGCGAGTACCAGCTCGTAAGTGTTCCAAATCATAGTTGAATTGGAACTTATAGACTAACAAATATTAGCTCGACATCACCGAGGATGGCTTCATGTCCCTGATGACCGACAACGGTGACACCAAGGACGATGTCAAGGTTCCCGACAACGAGGTTGGTGAGAAGATCAACCAGATGTTCACCGTTGAGGAGAAGGAGTGCAGTAAGTGACACTTTTTCAATTGCCAAGTATTATTACTGATCGATTCTAGACATCGTTGTCCTGACCGCCATGGGTGAGGAGGCCGCTATGGAGTGCAAGGAGGCTCCCAAGTCCGGTTAAATAACCTGGACTTGTTACTTGTTATGCCAACCTTTATGTTCCAAAAGGGCTAAAAACCCCCCAAAAATTCATCTTTCATGGTTCAACGGACGGATACGATTCCTTGAACGATATCACCGTTGCTTCAAGGTCTGTCCGTCACGTAACCTTGGATTTGGGCTGGACCAAGAATTGCTTTGGTTGGCATGATGTGTGTTGTCCGAACAGTTCCGAGTCTCAGCATCTCATGATAGTGTGACGAATAAATACTCTTGCTTGACAATATATGAGATGTAAAACTCTGCCTAAAGACCTAGATCAATTTAACCACGCGAATATGAATACACTTAAACTACCTAAACTACCTAAACTACTTTAACAACTTAGAAACCAATGACGACTGGAGGATTACGATCTCCAAATCTTTGCAAAGTGGAGCGTCAGAATCGGCGGTCACCTGGAGGGCAGAAAAAAAGTTCCGCCTCAATATACCCTTCTCCGTCAAGACATGAACAACTCCCTCGATGGAATACGTTACCCGAGGGGTCTGCGGTCAAGAGGGATGCCGTGAGACGCGATACTATCTCGATAATGGTCTTTGGTATTGTCGGCGCGGTCACTTGCAAGCGGTATGACGTCTTCCTTCGATAACCATGAACGCGCCAGATATCAGATGGTAGTGGGGATTTCAACTGACAGAATAACGCATAGGGCGTCCAAGTCGCAGATGATGCAGATGATTTCGGAAATCTAGGCAGACTACATCGCGTGAAGAAGGAAGCCAAGGAGAAGACGAGCAAGAGTATGTATTAGCCATTTCATCTAAGGAGCTCATCGCTGACTTTCGGGAAAAGCACTTCGTGGCCGTGCGGCATATACGCTTCTCCTGCAATGCTATCAACTCATTCTTTGGAAGCAAAGTCATGCCTTGGTTCATGAACAGGGTTTCCCAGAGGAACTTGAGGTGTGTGCAACAGTCTCCCTTTGACATGCATGAAAGCTCATCATATATCAGGTTGTTGTTCGTGACCTCTGGGCTCTTCGACTCCAGGACTTCACATTGAAGATCACTGATACTGAAGAAGATGATGATACTGAAAATGAAGGTTTCAGCTCGCAGCCTGGAGAAAAAGATGGCTCTGGAGAAATTGGATTCAAACCAGATTCAAGATATGTCGAGTGGCCTCGTCTGATTGATTCCCTTGCAACATGTTATCTAGCTGCATTCTTGATGCGGCTTCCTGTCTGCGTCAGTGACTTTCACGAGTATGTATATTCTATCTGCCCTTGAGCTTTTTCTACGATCTATACTAATCATTCCTAGGATGATCATGCGCCAGGATGTTCCCTTTGCGCGAGTCCTGGCCACTGTCCCTCGAGAAATGAGGGATAAGCTTCCTCCAGAATTGACTGGGATTCTTGAGGTCACCGTAAGTTAACTTATCAGGAATGGGTTTTCTCATGTCAACTAACCTTGTTTAAGAAACTCCCCACACCAGAGCGGTTCCATCATAGTGTCCTGGAAACAGCGGTGTTCTACCAACGCCGATTTGGAATGGCGCTTCCTGCTCTAAATTCGCCAATGATTCTTTGCCGGCTGATCAAAAGATTAGCCTTGCCTAGTACGACATCCCACCCGGTGATCAATGTTTCTCTAGCTAACAAATTCTAGTCGAGGTATATGAAGCAACCAAAACCTTACAAGACCTCCTTGGTTTCACATACACATATCCGATACCAAGCTCAAAATATGCCCGAAAAGGGCCACTTAATTTCCCCGATCTGCAAATTATTGTACTCATTGTCATTGCAA
>ERZ1673737.3505-NODE-3505-length-11813-cov-7.835686_pt1 | contig 11813 bp, 9 predicted proteins | sample MGYA00580211_ERZ1673737 | MGnify/ENA primary metagenome ERZ1673737 (study PRJEB41218, sample SAMN15661789) | gut metagenome | host: Homo sapiens | place: Canada: London | collected 2015-08-20/2019-03-30 | study: EMG produced TPA metagenomics assembly of... | reverse complement strand
GTCAATACTGCTATACAGAAGAATACTCTTGGAAATATGATGAGTTTCCTGTTAATGGCAAGCGTGCTCAAAATAAATCTGTAGAGAAGTGCTACTTGCACATGTATTTTGATAATAATATCTATACAAATGCTCGAAACATCTTATGCGATAACGTTACTACGGTAAAAGATAAACTAAATTCAGGACAGGATATCTCTGCTAAAGAAAAAGAATTCTATGACATGTACATTGAACAGTCTGAAGATACTCTTTCATATACAATCAATAATGCTAAAGTTGAAGAGAATCTTAAGTATAAAGGTTTTCGTGTACTTATCTCAGATACTATCAAAGACCCTATAGCCGCCTACACTGCATATCAAGAACGCAATCAAGTTGAATATGCCTTCCACACCTTAAAAAGTCGTTTAAATTGCAATAGATTCTATGTTTCTAAAGACAGTACCCTTGAAGGTAAGGTGTTTGTTCAATTCATAGCAACAATCATCTCTATTATGGTTAGAAATCGCTTAAAGAACTATGAACTAAATGCTAAGAATGCTAGCGATAATTTTACCTTAGTTTATGAGAGCGACAACAAGGTGCTTCAGATGTTGAACAATATTATGGTTACTAAGTTTAAAGATGGATTACTATACGATGAGGTAGTAGGTAAAAAGAAGCGTCTATTCGCTGCTTTAGGTATACCTGTACCTACAGTGGTAACCTCTGATTATAAGGATGAAGATATCAGTGATCCTACAACTGTAGAAGAACTAGTAAGCATCTCTCCTGCGCCGATATAAAAATACCCCTCACTATGGAGGGGTACTGTCTATTCCCTTGTTACATAAAATTATGCAAAACTCGGGGTGGGAGGTCATTTTTAGCTTTGTTTTATTCTCAATTCTCCGTACATTCCAGCACCGACAATTCCTGCTAAATTTAACATTTGTGCTGGTTTAATATTAAGGTCGCTATTTAAGACCTCAGCATATTTTTCAAATTTTTTAGAGGCGCCACCACCTAAAACAATGAGATCTGGTTGTAGGAGGAAAGCGACGTATTCTAAATACTCGTTTAAGCGTTCACCCCATTCCTTCCATTTAATATTTTCGCGTTCTTTAACAGCTCCTGAGCAATAACGTTCAGCGCTATCTCCATGGAAAACAATATGACCTAATTCAGTATTAGGGCAGAAAGTCCCGTTGACAAATAAGCAAGAACCGATACCGGTTCCTAAAGTTAATACTAATACTGTTCCAGATACGTCTTTAGCTGCGCCAAAGTGAAGCTCAGCTAAAGCTGCAACATCGGCATCATTTGCAACATAAACTTGTCTTTCTAAACGCTTAGAAAAAAGCTCTTCTACAGGGACATTTATCCATGATTTGTCAATGTTAGCGGCTGTTTTTACAACTCCATGGATGACTCGTGAAGGGAAACCGCAAGCTATTGGTCCGTCGAAACCGATTTGTTTTACTAATTGAAATACAGTATCTGCAATGGCATCAGGAGTAGCCGGTTGAGGAGTTAGTAAACGCACTCTTTCTGATTTTATTTCGCCTGTAGAAGTATCTACTATAGCTCCTTTAATACCAGTACCGCCAATATCAATTCCCAGAATCTCCATGATTACCTCTAATTTAAAATTTATATGTAAATATATTAACAGAGTTTTTTTAATACAAAATGAAATATCCTTTGGATTAAATCACAATTTTTTATGCATGATTTGGAAATTAATTTAAATATGTAGCACTAAAAATTTATAAATCTTTTGTAAAGAGCTGTTTTTTTGGAGATAGCAGTATAAGCAGACTAAATGAACGATAGAGATTTTTATATTAAGGTTAAGCTTATGAGAATTGAGCAAATTTGTTAGAGCTTCTGATATTATTATTAAGATAATGAAGAGGTGAAATATGCAACAGCTTCCGCAGTCGGTCTTCACAAGTGCTGAGGTCCGTTATATAGAACAAGTACATGCTCAAAGTCATAATGGTCATTGTTATGATCTTATGGAAAACGCCGGTCGCAGTGTTTTTAATCATATTTTAAAAGATTTTCCTCATCCTCGAGAGGTTTGGATTTTCTGCGGTCGCGGTAATAATGGCGGTGATGGCTATGTGGTTGCTTTATGTTTAATTGAAAAAGGCATTAGTCATCGAGTGTTTGCTTCAGGTCGTCCTCATGAAGGAACAGAAGCTTGTATTGCTTTTGAATACTATCAATCAAGAGGCGGTAAGGTTGAGTTCTCCTTGCCTCAAGAAGGAGCACCAGATGTAATTGTTGATGCTCTTTTAGGTACCGGTATTAGAAGTGCTCCTAAAGCTGATGCGGCAGAATGGATCTTATTTATCAATGATTTGCAAGGTTATAAGATTGCTATTGATGTGCCTTCAGGCGTGATGGCGGATACTGGGTTTGTGCCAGGGAATTGTGTTAAGGCGGATAAAACAGTATGTATGCTCGCTCTCAAGCCAGGACTTTTAACTGCAGATGCTGTTGATTATACCGGAGAATTGTGTTTTGAAAGTCTTGGGGTGAATGTATCCTCTTTTTATGGACAAACGCTTATAAATAGAAATCCTTCATCTCCATATCAGCGTTTAGGTTATGAAAATATAGTTCAAGAATTACCTATACGAGTGCCTTCAAGTAATAAAGGTGATAGCGGTAAGGTTTTATTGATTGCAGGATCTTTTGGCATGGGAGGAGCTGCTGCTATTTGTGGCGTTGGTGCTCTACGTGCAGGAGCTGGTTTAGTTAAAATTGCTACGGATGCTGATAATGTCAGTGCTATCAATGCATTACGCCCTGAGCTTATGACCTTAAACATGCATGATGAAGAGGCTTTAAGTCGAGCAATTTGTTGGGCTGATGTAATTGCCATCGGCCCTGGTTTAGGTAAAAGTCCTGAAGCTTGTGCAGTTTTACATAGTTTAGATGGGGTGCGTAAGCCAATTATTGCGGATGCTGATGCTTTAAATCTGATAGCTGAAGGAGAAGTTATTCAATCTGAGCGTTTAATTATTACCCCTCATCCTGCTGAGGCAGGGAGACTTTTGCATATGAGTGCTCAAGAGGTAAATCAAGATAGATTTTCAGCTGCTTTTAATTTGCATCAGCGTTTTGGCGGAGTAGTGTTATTAAAGGGCGCTGGTACAGTAATTTATGATGGTAAGCGGTTTACAATCATCTCTGAAGGGTCTCCGGCTATGGCCGCAGGTGGTATGGGAGATTTATTAACTGGCATGATTGCAGCTCTATTAGCTCAAGGTTTAAGTTTAAATTTAGCTACTGTATGTGCATCCATAATTCATGGGCGAGCAGGTGAGTTATGTGCAATGCAAAATGGCATTATTGGAACATTACCCTTGGATCTGTGCCCTTATATTAGGAAACTTGTAAATGGTATCATTGACTTTAAATCTTAAAGGCCAGGAACAGACCGAACTTTTTGGTGCTGTCTGTGCTAAAATTTTCACCTCCCTAAGTCAAAAAATAAATCAAGCTGTTTGTGTATATCTAGACGGTGATTTAGGGGCAGGTAAAACTACTTTTTCGCGTGGTTTCATCAAAGAGTGTGGTTATGCGGGAGTAGTGCGATCCCCGACTTATACCTTAGTTGAGAGTTATGAATTTAAGAATTATAAAGTTTATCATTTTGATTTATATAGACTTTTAGATCCTGAAGAACTTGAGTATATGGGTATTCGTGATTATTTTTCCAAATCTGCGGTGTGTTTAATTGAATGGCCACAAAAGGCTTGTGGTTATATCCCTAAAAGTGACATTAAAATCACTTTTGATTATGCTCAGCATCAACGACAGGTTGTGATAGAATCAAATTTACTCTCCGAAGATAACATGCAAGCTATAAAAGTTAATTTTCAATGAAATTATTCATATCTGAAATTATTAAGTCCTTTTTGTGCATTGTTTTGTGTACATCAATTTCAATTGCTAATGCAACTGAGATTAAATCTTTACGTTCTTATGTAAATACAGACAAAACTCGTGTGGTTATAGATGTTGATAAAAAACCTGTTTATACCACGGCTTTGAGTATCAAAAATTTTAATATTCGTATTAAAAATTTAAATAATGCTAAAAACGCTCCACAAAAGATAAGCTTTAATGATAAATCTTGTTTAATGTCAGTAAATCGTGCTTTAGATGGTAATGATGTGCGTTATCTCTTTGCCCGTGGCAGTTGTGGAGAACCGGAGTATTTCCTTTTAGAACCGCAAAAGGGAACAAATAATTATCGGATAGTTATTGATTTTCCTCATAGTGGTAGTGGTAATTCTGCTATTGCTCAAAGTTCAGATACGCGTACTTTAAAAGAGCAAGAACGTGATCTATTTATTGCTTGCAGTACAGCTAGTAAAGATGGATTGCGAACAATGACTAAGGAGCAGGCTGATGATTATTCAAAAAAGCTTGCTAAATTACGAGAGGATTATGCAAAGCAAACTGTAGCTCAACAAAAAGCTCAAGCTAAACGACAGGCGCAAAATTTAGATAGTGAAACAGTAGCTGATGCTAAAGCTCCTCCTTCTCCAGTGCAGGCTATGCCAATTGCTAGACCTTTTATTATCGCTATAGATGCAGGTCATGGAGGTAAAGATCCTGGAGCTATAGGAAGACGAGGGGTGCGAGAGAAGAATGTCACTTTAGCAATTTCGCAGGCTTTAACAAAATATATAAATTCTAATCCTAAGTTTAGGGGTGTTTTGACTCGCAATAAAGATATATTTTTATCTTTAGATGCCAGATCTGAGATAGCTCGTAAGCGTAAAGCTGATTTGTTAATTTCTATTCATGCCGATAGTGTCGCCTCAAATAGTTCTTCAGCTCGAGGAGTTTCTGTTTGGGTTTTATCTGAAAACAGAGCTAGCAGAGAGAATGGTAAAATTTTAAAAAATAATCAATCTGATAAGCTTTTAGGTGGAGCGAGTGAGGTTTTAGAACAAAGTGTCGGTAATCCATATTTAGCTGCAACTATTTTAGATATGTCATCTACTAATACTCGCTCTGAGGGGTATTTATTAGGGACAGAAATTCTTAAAAAATTAGGAAATTTCACCCATGTAAAGAAGAGTACGCCGGTACATGCCTCATTGGCTGTATTGAAAGCTCCAGATATTCCATCTTTATTAGTAGAAACTGGATATTTATCTAATCGTTATGAAGAAATTCAATTAAATCAGCCTAATTATCAAAAACAGATCGCTTATCATATTTATCAGGGTATCAAATCATATTATGAAAAATACCCAGCAAAAAAACTACAATCTCGTGTCGAATCGGCGGTACGTTCTCGCTCTAGCGGTAAATCAGTAGTTGTAAAAGCTGGAGATTCTTTATCTGCAATTGCTTCGCGCTATAAGACCTCTGTAGGTGAAATAAAACGCGTTAATTCTTTAACAACTAATGTGATTCATAAAGGGCAAACTTTATATTTACCATGACCATTAAACGACTATCAGTTCAGCTTGCAAACCAAATCGCTGCCGGAGAGGTAGTAGAAAGACCTGCATCGGTTGTAAAAGAATTATTAGAAAATGCAGTAGATGCTGGCGGGAAAAAAATTATTTTAGAAGTAAAAGGCGCTGGCAGACAACTTATTCGTGTGCGAGATGATGGTTTAGGTATACCTAAAGATGAATTAGCGTTGGCTTTAGCTCCGCATGCTACCTCAAAAATCTCTAGTTTTGATGATTTAAACGCAATTACAACTTTAGGTTTTAGAGGAGAGGCTTTAGCTTCAATAGCCTCAGTATCAAAGCTTACTTTGACCTCAAAGATTAAAGATGCTGAAAATGCATATAGTGTGTATGTTGAAGGCCCTGAGCAAATAAGTAAAATTTATCCAGCGGCTCATTTAAATGGAACCACTGTTGAGGTCTGTGAACTTTTTTTCAATACCCCAGCAAGAAGACGTTTTTTAAAATCTGATCGTTCGGAAATGCTTAGAATTAGGGATGTTTTTACAAGGTGCGCTTTATCTCATCCGCATTTAGGCTTTGACTTTATAAGTGAAGGAAAAAGTTTATGTAAAGTCAGTGCAGCGACAGATGAAAGCTCAAAGATGCGCAGGTTATCTAAGCTTTTAGGTCCTGAATTTGAACGTGATGGTATAGCTATTCATGGAGAGCATCCTGCTTTGGAGATAAATGGTACTTTGCTTTTAGCACCACCAGCTTTTGCACAGGCTCAGGAGCTTATCTATATTTTTTTAAATGGTCGTGCTGTTGCCGATAGGATGTTAGTGCACGCTTTGAAAGAGGGCTTCTTTGAAAGTTATCACCGAAACGTACCTGTAAGAGCGGTAGTATATCTACAATGTGATCCGCATGAGGTAGATGTAAATGTACATCCTCGCAAAGATGAAGTGCGTTTCCACAATACGGCACAAGTTCATGATATTTTAGTGCAAAGTATTATCAGTTCCTTAAGCCGTTATCTCGATAATGATACACCTGAGAAAAATTTAGATCTTAGTAATACAAATCCTCCTGTAAATTTACCTGATTTTCCAAGTGGTGTTAGTTCAAAAGTTATAAGTTCTAAGCATGTACATGAAGGTGATTTGGAGCTTAAATCTCTAAAAACGCCTTTAGTGGCGAAGCCTCTACATGAGGATTTTTTTAAAAATGCTCAGGATTCTTTAGTTAAAGTTCAACAGAATACAAGTGCTGACATAACTTATGTTCATAATTTAGCTGACATTGATATTTCGGGGACGAAATTAAAATCAGGACTGATTGTTTTAGATGAACCTGTCTGCGGGGCAAGTTTGGTGCGTTTTGATAAACGTCTGTTTTTGGTTAAAACGGAAAGTTTATTAAATAAGGTAAGAATTTTAGAGTATACGCAAGAAGTCTTAAATAATAACGTTAAGAAATCTCCTATGCTTATGCCTTTTGCTGTCAAATTAGGAGCTTTACAACTTAAAGCTTTGAAAGATGCCAAAGATAATGCTAGCCGTTGCGGTTTTAATATAGATTTAAGTCGTACAATGGTGGCATTGCAGTCTATTCCTGAGGTTATTCGAGGCTGTGATTTAGCTAATTTAGCCCCTAAAGTTTTAACCGCAATAGCGGTTGCTAGAGATGATTTAAGTCAGGGAATCTGTCCTGTGCAATTAGCAGATCTTATTGCTAAAGCCTCTCCTCCTATAGTTTTAAGTCAGGATAAAATCCAAGGTTTTTTAGATAAATTTAATTCATTGGATGATTTATTGTCTTTAGGGGAAGATTGTCAAGAAGTTCCAATTCAACGTTTGGCAAAAGAATTTTTAGGAAGGGCATAATGTTTGCTTTAGTAATTTTAGGACCTACTGCTTCAGGGAAAACTTCTTTAGCAATTGCTTTAAGTAAATATTTGCGTTGTGAGATTATTAGCTTAGATTCAGCCTTAGTTTACAGGAAAATGAATATAGGCTCAGCTAAACCTACTGCGGAAGAACTCTCTTTAGTCAAACATCATTTAATTGATATTCGTGATCCTAAAGATAGTTATAGTGCTGCAGATTTTAGAATTGATTGTATCTCTAAGGTTGATGAGATTAGCAAAAGAGGGGCTTTGCCTATTATTTGTGGCGGTACTATGATGTATTACAAGGCCTTGGTCGAAGGTTTATCTCCTTTACCGGCAACTGAAGAAAAAGTGCGAGCAGAAGTTTTAGCTGAAGCTTTGAAAATAGGCTGGTCAAAGATGCATGAAAAGCTTAAGGATATTGATCCTAAAAGTTATGTGCGTTTAAATCCTAACGATAAACAAAGAATTTCTCGTGCTTTAGAGGTTTATTATCAAACTGGACGTAGTATGAGTTCATTTTTTGACGAGCACCCAGCAGAAGCTTGTCCGTTTGAGCGTTTTGAATGTATTTTATTGCCAGAAAATGATGATAGGTCTGCTTTACGAGAGCTCATTAGAAAGCGTTTTATGCAGATGCTAGATCTAGGTTTTGTTGAAGAAGTTAGAGCACTTAAAGAACGTGGAGATTTAAACTTAAATATGTCTTCAATGCGTAGTGTCGGTTATCGTCAAATCTGGGAATATCTTGAAGGCAAATATGATTTTAAGAGCATGCAAGAGCTAGCAATACATGCAACCTCACATTTAGCTAAACATCAAATGACGTGGCTTCGTGGAGCGTTAGCTAATTCAAGTGCTAAAAAATTGCGGCTGAATATTGGTGATATAGATAATTTGTCAAAAATTTTAAAAGCCATAGATCCTTATGTGGAAAAATTTAAACTTTAGTAAGTTAAAATAATTTTCTTAGGTTGCTATATGTAATTATTTTTTGCCATGATTTATCATTGACTGAATTTTAGCTTTTCTTTTTGCTAGAATTAAGAATTGTATCGATATTTACGATGGCAATACTTGAAAATCAAAAAATAGGCTAAGCCTTTTTTGCTGGTTGAATGGTTGTTTTGACTATGACGATAGTTGAAGCCCCAAAAAGTTCTTAGCTTTAGTTAAGAATTGGCTTCCCGTTACAACGAAAATTAAAAAGGGAATAATTATGGCAAAGCTCCAATCTTTACAAGATCCTTTCTTAAACGCTCTGCGTAAAGAACGCATCTTAGTCTCTATCTACCTTGTTAATGGTATTAAATTACAAGGCCAGGTAGAATCTTTCGATCAATTTGTGGTATTGCTTAAAAATCAAGTCAACCAAATGGTTTATAAACATGCCATTTCTACTATTGTTCCAGCTCGAGCAGTCAACCTGCCTCAAGTTGAGGACGATAAGGAAGAAAACGAAGCCTAATTTTTAGAGGAGTATACATAGGCTAATGCCGGATAACCCCAATCAGTTATTAGGCGCTACCGTACTTGTTCATGTAGAGTTGCCTGCCGAAGAAAACCAAGAGGATTTAGAGGAATTAAAACGTCTGGTAGAATCAGCAGGTGGCGAAGCTTGTGAAACTTTTATCTGTCGCCGTGAGGCTCCAGATCCGAGTTCTTTTATAGGATCAGGTAAGGTGTTGGAGGTGGCAGCTACAGTTAATGCTACCGAAGCCAATACAGTCGTCTTTAATAGTAAGTTAAGTCCAGCACAAGAACGCAATTTAGAAAAAGCCTTCTCCGTGAGGGTAATGGATCGTATTGCTTTAATTTTGCTGATTTTTGCGCAAAGAGCACGTACTTATGAAGGTAAGCTTCAAGTTGAGTTAGCTCAGCTTCAATATGAACAAGCTCGCTTAGTTCGAGGATGGACTCATTTAGAGCGTCAAAAGGGTGGATTTGGTCTACGAGGCGGTCCTGGCGAGACTCAGATTGAGTTAGACAGACGTGCTTTACGAGAACGTATTGCAATTATTAAGCGAGACTTAGAAATTGTAGCTAGACGTCGTGAGCAAAATCGTAATCTGCGTAAGCGTAATTCTATAAATGTAGTCTCATTTGTAGGGTATACCAATGCAGGAAAATCAACACTTTTTAATCGTCTATGTGGTAGCGATGTTTATGCTGCAGATAAGTTATTTGCAACATTAGATCCGACTTTAAGAACAGTTAATTTAAAGAGTGTTGGTAAAACGGTATTTGCAGATACGGTAGGATTTATTCGTCATCTGCCTCATGATCTTGTGGCTGCATTCCGTTCTACCTTAGAGGAAACAGCTCAAGCAGATCTCTTATTGCATATTGTAGATGCCTCAGATCCACGCAAAGAAGACAATATCAAAGCTGTGGATGAAGTCTTAAAACAAGTAGGCGCTACACAAGTTAAAACCCTTATTGTATATAATAAGAGTGATTTGGTAGAAGATAGTAAATTTGAGGTGGTGCGCGATGAAAAAGGCTTACCAACTCGTGTTTACGTCAGTGCAAAGACAGGAGAAGGTCTTGAAAATCTTTTAGACTGTGTATCTGAAGTCCTTTGCGATAATTTATGTTCTTTTGAGGTGGTAATTCCCCCTTGTGAGGGCAAACTTAGAGCTTTTCTCTATGCAGCTACGGCTGTAAAGAGTGAGAGCTATGATGATAATGGGTGTACTCATCTACAATTATCAATGCCGGCTGTAGAATGTGCGCGTATTGATAAACAAACTTCAGGAGCATTATCTCGAACTTGTGTAGAGACAAAGTTGCCTTGGATTAAAGAAGAATTTGATTTTGATTCGGTTGAATAGAGAATTATGAAAAACCAAAATATAGACATAATGGGGTGGAATGCCCCCGGCTCTGGTGGGTCGGGTAATAACAATGATGATGGTCATCGTGAAAGTCCCAAACAGGATCCATGGGGCCGTACTAGTAGGCAAACAAATCGTCAAGGATTTAATGCCGATGCAGTTATTAAAGCCTTAAAAGAAATGTTTTTAGGCAAGGGGCGTAAAGGTTCTCAAGGAAACGGCAGTAATAATCTAAAGAAAGGTTCAAGTTTTGGACTGACGGCTGCTGTAGCTGTGCTTTTAGGCTTTTATATCTTTTCAGGATTTTATACTGTAAAAGAAGCTGAGCGCGGTGTAGTTTTACGTTTTGGTAAAATTTATGATGTAGTCGAACCTGGTTTGCGCTGGAAATTCTCGGGTATTGATACTGTAAATGTTGTCGATATCGAGCAAGTGCGTGCAATTCAATCTTCGGGGACTATGCTTACTGAAGATGAGAACGTAGTCTTAGTAGAAATGGATGTTCAGTATCGTATTGCTGATCCTGTTAATTACTTATACTCAGTTGTAAATCCAGATAATACTCTATTAGAGGCAACTGATAGTGCTTTGCGTTTTGTGGTGGGTCATACTTTAATGGATGATATTTTAACCTCAGGACGTGAGATGGTTCGTCAGAATACACGTGATCTTTTGACCTCAATTATCGAACCTTATAATACCGGTCTGGCAATTGTTGATGTTAACTTCTTACCAGCCCGTGCACCTGAACAAGTTAAAGCTGCATTTGATGATGCTATTGCAGCTCAAGAAGATGAGCAACGCTATAAGCGTGAAGCTGAGGCTTATGCAAACGAAGTTTTACCTAAAGCTGAAGGTCAGGTACAGCGTATTAAGCAAGAAGCTGAAGGTTATCGTTCTCAAGTTGTATTAAAAGCTCAAGGTGAGGTTGCTCGTTTTGAAGAGGTATTACCTGAATTTTTAGCAGCTCCTGAAATTACACGTAAGCGTATTTATCTTGAGACTATGCAAGAGGTCTTAGGTAAGTCTCGTAAAGTCTTAATTGATGCTTCACAGGGGCAAGCTCCTATTTTATATATGCCATTACCGCAACAGGAAATGATGTCCAAGGCTCCTGTAGCTGAAAAAGAGGTTGTGCCTCAGGTAAATAATACCCAAGAGGAAACTAACGTTAACACTCAAACTGAAGGTAGCGCTTATCCGCCTTTAAATACCTCAGGTTATCCTAATATCCGGAGAGACAGATAATGCGTAAGTTAAATTTAAACTTAATTTTAGCTTTAGTAATCATTTTAGGTTTTATTGCCTTCAATGGTTGTTATGTTATTTCAGAGGGTAGTAAAGGTATTGTTACCCGTTTTGGTAAGGTGGTACGTGATAGCGATCAGGCCTTAAAGATAGTTGATCCTGGTTTACATTTTAAGATTCCTTTCTTAGATAAAGTAAAAACTATGGATGTGCGTATTCAGACTATCAGTTCAAGTGCAGATCGTTTTGTTACTTCTGAGAAAAAAGACGTTATTATCGATTCATATGTAAAATGGCAAATTGAAGATGCTGCTACTTATTATTTAACCACTGCAGGTGGTAATAAAATGCAAGCTGAGGAATTATTACGTCGTCGTATCAATAACTCCTTGCGTAGTCAGATTGGCCGTCTTACTA
>ERZ1673737.3502-NODE-3502-length-11831-cov-8.067850_pt1 | contig 11831 bp, 10 predicted proteins | sample MGYA00580211_ERZ1673737 | MGnify/ENA primary metagenome ERZ1673737 (study PRJEB41218, sample SAMN15661789) | gut metagenome | host: Homo sapiens | place: Canada: London | collected 2015-08-20/2019-03-30 | study: EMG produced TPA metagenomics assembly of... | reverse complement strand
TATCCGAAATTGGGCCATTTCAGGGTATGCCAGTGCGAGTACGGTTGATTTGGTCGGAAGTTATCTTTCCGGGTCTCATTTCTCACTACTGTATGCAACGTTGGTACTGTTCTTCCCTTGATGCGCCACAACTTTGTGGTTCGCTATCAGTGAGTCCGACGAAGAAACGGCCCTCACACCCAAATTTGTTGCCTGTCGAGATTGCTAGGTGTGTTCCTAGGCACCTCATCTCTCATTTGTAAGTTGCTTAGATGCTGTCCAGGGCGATCACGGCGGGCATACATGGAGAATTCGACTTTCTTTCTCATAGTACCGCGAGAGCGTAGCCAAATGACGGCAGCATAGCAAAAAATCTGTGACCCCGCCAAAGCTAGCGCACCCACCATCATGTTGCTTTTTGTAAGGTCGTAGGCGAGATGTATCGCAACGTTCAATACTCCAAGGAGGCCCGCCGTGAGACATAGCCTGATAGCCAGAGTCAGCAACCCAGGATGAGACTTTACTAAGACAGCCGACCGTACTTATTTCCTAGAAGTGACATTCGTGACCTGAGCGCCGTGAACGGGAGCAGGAACAAAGGCAGGAAACCACATGCGGCAAGTGCAAAAGCAGCACCAATGCTGACATTCTCCTTGCTCAGGCCTTGGGTCAAAGGGCCTTGCAACACAGGCGGGAAGAGGAGAAAGCTGCGTTACAATAAGTAGTGAAGAGAGAAGAAGTCGATGTTCCACTAACCTTGTGAGAATCATCCCTGGCGGTAGGAAATTGACCGTATTCCAGAACCACCGGCCACAAGCCGCGCGCATTCTGTCTCCTTGCTCTATACTTTTGACCATTTTGTCAGAGTCTGAACCTCCGTACCAGTTGTCCATCTTAGGCGATAATTCTTACTTGGTGGGACCACCAACTAAAGAATCGTGGAGGTAGGGAGGAGCTGCCAATTTTCTATATCAGAAACAGCAAAGGATGAGCTGGATTTGCAAAGCAATTGCCAAGTCACTTCTGTCGTAATATGGGACAGGTTTGGCTCTATATTGTCAGGACCGATCTTCGTGCCCTCATTCTTCTGAGAATGGCCTAATTTTGGCTGCGTGGACCTCCAGTAGTTTGGCGATGGAGCTTCGGGTCTGCATCCCGTTGGCCATTTTCAACTGTACTCACGGCTCTGTGCCTTTGATCGGCGCACCATCATGAGACGATAATATTGCGGTGGTGGCAAAGTTACACTAAGAGTGATATGAAAATGTTTCTGCGTTACCTGATGATCAAGTCACCCGTTCCTTTTATTCGGAAGTTTGGAAGCTGCCAGGAAGATCGAGACGCACCGATTTGCTGATTCCATCTCCTTCCCTCGTACGGTTACAAGCTGTATAGTTGAATAACCGCATGCGAGCAGGCGTAGTTAACTCAGACAGACGTATCTCGTCCTGTATGTTAGTGGCTTTTCAGGACCTGCCCGCATATACAATATAGGAGTCTGTTCAGCCTGACGGCGGAGTAGTCTCGACATCATCCCATGACCGAGATTTTCGGCAACTCCACATACACACCATTACATGAGCGTGATCGTTCCGTGGAATAGCCTCGTTGGAGCCAGTAGAGATATAGTTAGATTAAACTATTCGTCCCTGTTTTATCTGGCAGAGTACATTTCCGTATGATTCCCCCTACATGGCAGTCTCATAATAACCTTTGCCTGAAACATGACCATGGTTCTCGAGATCTGCTTGGGGAGTCGTACTTGCATGGAGCACTGACGATGGGTTCCCAAGGCCCTTTCGTGAGGCGCTCCACCTATGCATCGATGATTACTGTACTCGGGCTGGTCCTCATGGTCATGATACATATATCCTGCCACTCTAGCCAGGTCATTTGGCTCGGATAAATCATCCTACTAAGCTGTTGTAGTTTCTTTACTCGGGTAGTATTGTTCACCAAAGCCAGTCTCGTATTTACCGAATTGCTTTGATCTACTATTCTTCCCTAGGCTGAGAAATCTTCTTCGTGGAGGTCAAGCGGTCCTTTGGTCCTTCGATCACATCAAACTTAGAAGCCCGGCAACGCACATGAGAGAGCTCGGGCTCGACGGAAACCTGATCGATGGGTGCAATCGTTTTTGGCCGGGCGATACGCCCGATTCATTATCGACAACCTAACGACCGGTGTAGTGCATCTACTCGGGAGTACAGCAAATTTCTCTAAGAGCCGCTCGTGTGGCGTTTGATCTAGCTCGAACCAGTGCTGGGAGATCAACCCCCGGGGGTGGGAGTTTGTTGCTTGAGTTTGTTGCTTGAGATTCCAGCCCTGCGCTTTACAAAGGATAGGAGCTTGTTTGACCCGAGCCATTTAGTGCCCGAAACATGCCACACTGCAGAGGCCTTCCGAGAACGCCATCGACTCGTGCCAGCGCAATGGGGTTCAACAAAGTCCCAGGTACCCCGATTTACAAGGAGACGCACTCTAGCACCTCTGGATCAGGTCGGCCGGGCTCGAATCGTGGTAGACCACCAGGTCGCATTCAACCAAGAGGCCACTCCACGGCTCTGGATCTGACTGTTCCGTTGAACCTAGTGGCGACCGTACGGTCCGCAGCACTGGATGAAGCAGAGACCTGGTGGCGAGGCCACCTTGTATCGAGAAGCTGGGATGCAGCTCGTGTGCAACCGACAGGTCCAAGCAACTACAAGAATACGGAAAAACACTGCTTTCGGTCCCCAGGTCAGAGAAGACAGCCTGGTTCCCCCCGGGGATTTTATTCGAGGCCCGCCAGTGGGCTACACGACGCAACTACTTATTCTACCGGATGGCCCTTCAGCCAAACATGTTCTGCCTGTCAACTTTGGAAGAGGAAGGGGACCAGCATGCCCATAGCAGGGAGCAGATCGGGAAGTCGGATGTAGGCCACTTCGCGCAATCGAGGGCCGTGGTCCCTTGGGCAATACCTTGCTCCATAATTAGCGAATACCCCATCCCATCCACAGGCACGCCTGAGGGGTCTTCTGGTTCCGAGAAAAGCGGCCAGTGGCCGGTGGCCGCTTCGAGAGCCAGATCACGGTGGAGATTACAGAAGGGGCCCTCGACGCAGCCCGAGGATCTCTCTCACACTTATGCAATTTATGAGGACGGACAGTAGATCCAGTGGCGTCGCGAGCTGCGAAGTGGCTGGCCAGTCGGTGCTGCTAGCAGACATATGGCGTCTACGCCGAATTGAGGACAGGGAAGCTCCCACAGAGAATGAACCACATCCACTTCCAATGACAGGCGTGGTGGCACCAACAGGCCAAGCTCTATAAGCTCCTACATTATGCCGGCCGCCGAGGAATCCACAGAGGGAGGACTTTTTTGTGAGACCGGAGATGACAGGTGCCATTATGCGGTTTCTTATAATTACAGGGATAGCTTTACCCGAGGCTATTCTCGGGCTTTGTCAGAACAATCCCAGCCAGATAATGAAGGAGCTTGAAGGCCCGGAGGCCCGGAAGGATCAGATCAAACAGGAAAAGGATAGCAGAAGGGGTTACTCAGCACTCAGCCTAGGAAACCCTCTCTGTCTGGGTAACCGGGGAGAGCCACATGGCTCGAATGCCCTGGCACAGATAGGCGAATTGGGGTGGAGAAAAGGACATGGTTATACATATATGGTGCCGAGACCCAAGGGCTCTACGTGACATTCTTCCGATTCCCATGGCAAGAGAGTTGGGTCGTTGGTTCGGTGTGCACATACCCGGAAAACTTTACATGACAAGAGCACGTAACACCCGCCGTAGACCGTCATAATCAGGTTCTTGGCCGAACGCAAGCTGCTTCACTGAGCGGAAATAATTGCACAAAGGTTCCAATCCACCACAAAGATCCTCGATCGTGATGGTGGATTTCTTCACAAATATCAGGTCTTTGGCCGCGGTAGAGAAGCGTTGCCAGGGGAGTTGTCCACGGACAAGATACACCAGGACATAACCCAGAGATTCCATATCGTCGCGCCGCGATAATGTATGACCACGATGACTGTTGAGACTGGCGAAAACAGGCGATCCTACCATTCTAGCGGCTTGCCAGGGAAAGTGCCTGTTGGTTGTGGCACACCGGTACCTTTTAGCGACGGCATAATCGATCAGGAACACCCGCTCTCGGAATCTGTCGTACACAATATTCCCAGGTTGGATATCCCGGTGTATAAAACTCCTGTTGTGTATATGTTGCAGTGCAGAGATCATCTGGTCTCCAATACTGACAACCTCCTCCAGGGAGAAAAAAAGTCCGCTGCTTGCAAGCCGAGGTCTTCCCAATCTGTGGTGCATAGTTTTGTAGAGACTTGGGCCCAGCTGCTGCCTGACCAAGTAGCATCGATATCTACGCTCACCTCTGTATCTGTACCTTTCGCGGCAGTAGTCATGGACAGTCGGAATACCTTCACCTCGGCCCAGCTCTTGGTAAACATTGTATTCATGGCGAAGCATGCTGCCTTTGGGACTAGAAGACCAGTGGAGCCGTTGCTTTTTAATCGCGATTCTCTCTTGGGTGTAGTGGTTTGTCCCTAGTGATACTCAGGATGGGTGAAGGTGCTGGAGGGAATGCCGCCGCTCCTACCTAGATAAACATCCGCAACGCTTCCTTTCCCTAGTTCCCGCCCAGGAGAGCAGTCGAACGACCACTGGACGTTCAGTCTTTTGGCCTGCAAATTCGTTAGATCAATGTTTTCTAGATATGATGCCTCCCGGTTTACCAAGATTGAACTGACCTCTGTCGACGGAGACATTCCGTATAGCCCAACTAGAGCTGGCTGTAGAGGGTACCGAGCCACGATGACTGGGGTTCTGAGCACGCGGGCTGGAAATCAACGAGGGGACTGAACACCAGTGGAGAGGGAATTTGAAGACCCGGTATAGCTGGCTAGGATAAATCACACTGAGTTGTCGTGGCTACAGATTAGGCTTTGCAAGATTGAGTTATGCCCACGCTGTTTCCTTAGTTTCTTGCTAGCATGTCGCCCCGCAATACGACAACCGCGCCTGGTCGCGGGCTTGTCATGTAATAAAGTAGGGGCTAAATGGGAGGCTGCAACATGGCCGTTTTTCCCTGCTTTATAATCTCTGCTTGGGAAATTGAAGTGTCACTGTGAGCCCATTGAATGGAAGTTTTTCTTTCAATTATACGTAGCTCAGAGTCCGAGCACCTCGGCCTTTACAGGAGATGCGAGTCGGCCTTGGAAATGCCGTCGTCTTGTGCTCAGACCACTTCACAGTCCTTTGCTTGTAGTGACACCAACATCACGTCAGAATGAGACATGGCATCCTGCAGACATGGCACTCTGCAGACGTGGGTACCAGGGGAATAATGCGGCGCGGGTTAGGAACCGTCGCCGAGTGACATGACGGAAGACCCATGGCGGCAGATGTCCTAAAAGCGTCATTCAGCGTAACTTCCATAGTTTCCCTCACACTAACCTCGTTGTATAATCGAGATTAGCCTGGGTCAGGAATCCCAATAAAGCTCTGGAGTCACACTGCGGTGGTCTACAACCGGGAACTATGGTGTTCTTTTTCTTTTTTTTTTTTTTTGGCACAGGCTTCACCACGTAAGTTACAGCTCGTTTAATCATAGTCTCTGATTGAGCTCCTAGAAGCCGACACTTGGAATACTATCATACAGAACCAACATGGGGGCCCAGCTGATATAAAACAATACCATCTGCAAAGCGAAGAATGAACAAGGTGCTACAGCGTGGTGGTGCCAATACTCCTCTGAAGTTCTGAACAGAATAGATACCTGAATTGGCTGGACACTATGTCACAAGCAATGCCAAATTTCTCCGCATGTAAAACAGATTGGAGACTGATTGAACAAGAGAAATAACCAGGCTAACACAGTGGGCGTGCGACAGCGCGCGTCCCCCAGTTCCCTCACTTGCTGCGTGCCCTCACGTGCTCTCCTATGGTTCCCTCCACCCTGGTTTTCCTTACTGTGTTCATCCTGGTTCTGTCGCCCTAACGTTACTATTTCTTCCGTTCCTTATTGCCTCGTTGTTTATTCCTCTTGGTTCGCTCTAGCTATTCGTCTGTTTGTTTCCTTGAATTGCGTTTCCCCTGCCTGGCCTGTCATATATATCAATTCTTTCCCCTATCTTCTGTCTTCGTTATTGGACTATTCTCAAAGGGTTTTCTCGTTTCGTGTCACTTACTACCGACCCTATCGTATAGTAAACAGGAAGTTTCTTCAATCTCCAGCCTCATCTACATGTGCTACGTGTCCTACCTACCTGATACAATTTCGTGGTACATTAATAACTATATCCGTACCACTCTTATGGATACCCCTCCTGCACATACCGTGCTGTGCTCTAGCTGCCCGCGACGACCTACGCAGTCGCCTCTATATAAAACGTGTCCCGCCTGCCGCCAACGACAAAGACTCCGTCGTCGTTCGCTTGCTACTGGTACTGGTGAGGTACCGACGTCCCTTTCTACTGTACAATCTCTGCCACCGTCCACAACTTTGCCCTCACCTATACAACGTACGCTCTGCTCGAATTGCGCCCGACCCTGGCACTCTCCCCGGTATAAAACATGTGATCGCTGTCGTCAATGGAAACAGAATTATCGCCGGCTCGCTACCGTGACGGACAGGCTCTCTTCGACGGAGGTTGCTGATGGCTCTCAAGGGGGCTTTTCTTTCTGCTCCCAATATATTTCGCCCTGGTGGGACACCCCACTCTTCGCCGATTCTGCGACCAGACAGCACCAGGCAAATAAACCTTCAAACACGGGCGCCCCATGACGCGAAGGATTATGGACCCTGTGCTCTTCCTGTCACAGAGCCGTCGGTCGACCATCCCCAAGTTCTCCGCGAAAAATCCGGTCAATGTTACGCTCTGCCAGAATTACCCATCTGGGCTGGAGGGTCTCACCCTAACTGAAGAGAATGCCATCGCAGGATGTCACCCGCTGGGGCTCATTGTGAAGTTGCGTCCAGGCGGCCGCCTGTCCTCAATCAGCCACCGTGCGCTGCGAGGTCATTTTCATTGTCATCCCCCATTCTGGCCGTTCATTCACACGCGAGACAAACGTTTCGCCACGAAATGAAATGTAAGCTATTGCAACGCGTGTTCAACGCTACTTTCTATCCGTCGTAGCCAATGCTAGCGACTAAACGAACGGGGTCAGCGGGGATATTGCCACCAATACCTCCGACATCCGCGTTGGAGCTTGTATAAGCGTTATGGGCAATAGCAGCCCCCCACGTGAGGTACGAGCAGAGGTCGTCGTGGAGCATGGAGCAAATGCTCATTCCTTGGACCTCTAACATTGCATTTTGGGTCTGGATCGCGGACACATCAAAGCCTGACCAGCCGTTGTTTGCGGTGTTACCAAAGTCAAACTCGCCCCAAGTGCCGGCGTAGCTGCCAAATTGGTTAGTGGGGATAGACGTAGTATTGGTAGCAACCCAGCCACCCTGCGAATTCGTGGCGAAGGCAATGTACTTCGCTTCATCCGCGGCAAGAGTGAATTGGAAGCAGGCGTTACCATACCATCCATCCAGCTTACCATCAGGGCCCGATTTGTTCCAGATGGCCACTCTCCAGCCACCCGTACTAGGCCCCACAAATTTTACAATGTATTGATATTGGCTCGCGTCGGAGGCGGCGACTTCCATAATATTACTGCCATAAGGGCGACCGACATTGCCAACGTAGGCATCACCAGACCCGAACGGGCCAGTTGACACGCCAAAGCCAGCAGTAGAATAGCTTTTGCTGGGTGGAACATCGGTCCAGGCCTTGTTAGATCGGATGAGGTGAGGCAGGAAATCATTTCGGCTGCCGTCCCCAGGTAGAGCATTGGCTCTCACATTCAGGGCCAATATCAAAAGTTTCCAGAGCATTCGCGTTTGGCACTGTAATTGTGAACTGTCTATGAAGTGGAAGCAGACTGGCGAAACCCAGAGTATGTCTCCGGCTCTCATGAGTAAGCCCCACAGAATGATTAGATAAATTCAATAATGATATGGCAAGCAATGAACCTTATACTGTATGGCAGGAGAAGGGAGAGAAGAAAATTGTCTCAAATACTTGTATTGGCCATTTTTGTGACCCATGGATAATTCATATTTATCGCTAACGCAGATCAAGACCAAAGCCCACCGTCGTCCATGATTCTCGGGGTATCTATGCTGAGTACCGCTTCGACTGAAAGGCTAACTTGATCATTATGCGTATGCGCAGTCTCCCTTATTTCTTCAGAAATGGAATAACCAAATGTTTTCTTTGCATTATAACAATACCCAACAAGTAGTTCATACTTTATCGTTGAGGTTTTACCGTTGGGTCTTCCTCTTGATCTGACCACATCCCGTGACAGCGAGTACAGCACACTACAGCATGTATGTATGTACTATATGACTTCAATTACCTTGACCCGCGCTAAATTGATTACGAACTACTACCGACAAGTCTTGCCACGACTTTGCTCGTTCTTGCTCTAGTAGAATTACCTAGGCCACAATACCCACACCATGCCAGCACGCCCATAGATAGGGGTCAAATTAGGTAGTATATCTAGCCTCAAAAAGTGAAACAAGCATCATTTCCAGTACCTTGGACATCACACCTGGTGACCCAACACATTCTTTAAATGAACTTTTTATGGGCCTCTGTTTACTTGACACAGGATCATAAAGACTAACATGACGACGAGGTGAAAAGCAGTCCAAAATCCCGTCTTTACTGGGTCGCAGGCTTTGAAATTAAAGAGACCTCGGCCCACTAATGTGCGATTCATTCCAATAGATATGAGGTGGGAGTAGACCCGATCCTTCTTACAATACAGAGTAACATCTCCTCTACTACCAAGCGCTACGCCTCATTCGTGGAAAGTTCAGATATACACACAGGCTTATGCCCGATATGCATTGTTCAATGAGCCTTGTTTGGCAGTAATGTGGTTAGTTTCGGCAGTGTGCGAGACAGGGAGGTCTTTGGACATACAAGCACGTCTGTAGAGTCGAGTATTTCCACAATATACCACGCCCATTCTCCTATCTCATCTAGCAAGTTCTGGAGGCTCATCGTAGGTGCGGCGATGCTTTGATACCCAATGCACTTTGTCTCTGTGAAGGGATCGGAGTGTGATTCACGAAAGAGCATCCGTTGCAGCCTCAGAAGTTCGCGCAGTGCCGATTCCAGATAGGGAGTATTCCGGAGAGCGTCGCTAAAGCCGGATTTATCCACACAGATATAGGCTCTGAGCTTTGCGCAAGCGTTACGCGAACCCTTCAGTGTGTAATCCTCATCTAGGCGTTGTGGATAGTTGATTTCAATTTCCGAGCTTGACGATCGACAGAACCTCTCTAGGAACCCTAACGTACTGTAATACATTGCAACCTGGGAATCCATTTTTTAATGCTGCTTGAGCTCTTGCCGCAGAGCTTGAACATGGGCTCACATCGTCGAGGTAATATGTGTCCTTTCCAAGTGATTCATTTTTGTCCATCGTTGTAGTAAATATGGGATGTCAATCGCTAACTTGCCTGGGATCATTGTGGCCCAGTATGATGTCTATTTCGGTATGTAGATGCAGAAATATGTGTGGTTCGGCTGACACGTACCAACGAAAGGTGTCGGATTCAATTTGGCATATGTTAAAGTCATACTAGGTGCTAAGGCTCGATTGGTCGACTCTTATGCAATAAGCTAGGTAGCGGTAGAAATAGCACAAGAGCCGACCTGTACATTTTTAACAGCGGAGTGGTTGTTCTTTTTGCAGCCATGTCGATTTGCCTGCATAGAGTATTCAATAGACCCTTTTAACTATAATCTAGACTATTGATCCCGAAGCCCCGCATAATCTTGACCTGTGTAGTGGTACGTCGCGTGATGGGCAGTGCGGGACCTGAGGGTTCTTTGATCGGTTCACTAAGTTACTTGAGCCGATGAGGTTCCTGCTTTCTTGTCCGGATGGCACAAGAATGCGATGAGCACTCAAGTTGTCGATGTGCTGTTTTGCGGATTCCCTTCGCCAGCCTGTTCAGGCAGCCCCCGCAATTGAACACGGCTGGGTCAGCTCCCGCAAAGCTTCGGCCACTGGGGAAAGATGGAAACTTAGAAATGGCCGGTCGATCCTCTATACGCTCTCATCATGTCAAACATGCTCTTCGATCAGACAATCCGTAGGCTCGATAACAATACACGTAGCAGCTATCTAGCATAACTAACTTGGAAGCCATTCGTATGTCGGAGGGTTCCTGCTTTGGTCCCTGTATGTCCTTAATCATTCAGACGTTGGCTGCCAATTGCAAGCCTTGAGAGATAAGGCCCCGACGTGAGAGGCTGTAGTTTAGCAAACTTCTTGCAACAGCGTCATTGTGGCGTTCCTTCCCAAAGCTTTATCTATGGTCCCTCGTTGCCAGTAGTTTTCTTTGACAAGCCTCTAATAAAAAGGCGTGACCGCTTTCACGTCTTAGGATTACGGGCCGTGAGGTCCATCGTAGATTGTGGGCTACTTGGAGGGGATGTTCTTCGTGAGAGGACAATAGATGCCTGGTAGCGCCCAAACCAAGACTCAACAGCGAATCAACCAAAATATCTGTGACCTGCCAGCCCGCCACAGTCTTCTCAATCAGCGTCGAGCTGGCCTGCGCGTGGTCTCGCCATAGAAGTTCCGGTAGTGGACCTCTTTGAAGTCGGACCCGTAACAGCCATTGGAGACAACGCCAGATGAACATCATATCTTTCAACTCCTCCGGCATGAGCCCTCCCTGATTACCAGAGCCGAAGGATTCCGGAGGGTTGTCGAGAACCTCGCTCTGAAGGCTCCCAGGATGAGGCTTGAGGCCACCTCCGTCATTACTGTGGATGGTATGGCCTTCTAGCCAGGCTTGTTGGCCCTGCCAATCTCCCTCGCGTCCTTTACCGGAGCCGAACATTCTGCAAAAGGTCCAGATCCGCCATAAGGCTCGATGCATGGCGTTCCATCGGGGGTCTTGGTAGTCGTCCAGGGCCAGCTTCAACACCGACCATCGTCTCTCGTCTAATGACGTTGCCGCTGCTTCACAATGCACCAAAATAGCTCCCGTTACGTAGGCACACGTGAGAATCTCGTATTCGTAGTGCTCGCAATAGTCTCGAGCGCTCAAACAAAGAGGCCTTTCCCGGTGAGGTGACACCAGATGGTGGAAATACTCCCGTGATCCAGGCTGAACTATCTTTCCTGTGTGCGTGAGAGGCAACCCCATCTCGCGCAATTCCCATTGCTCCGGGTGTGACCGTTGAAGGACGGACCGGATCAGGCAGAGGCCTGGGGAGGCATCCTCCAGATGAACCCCGTTGCGTCTAGCCAAGTCAAAAAGGTCACCTAAAGAAGCAGCGTTTTGTAACGCGATCGCCATTTCCCCATCAAAATGGGGTCCAGCGGAAGCATGTCTTATTTGTTTCAAGCCAAGAGTTGGCCAGGGCCTACCTGGCTCACTATGCGGGCGATATGTAGCTTGACCTCCCAATGAAGGCTCCCAGCCTTGGCCTCGCCCTGCATTATGTTGAACGCTTAGGCCCAAAAGAAGCTCAATACTCTCAAATAGCACTTGCTGATTTGGAGATTGGAATCCTATCGGACTCACCCTGCACCAGTCTTTACATGCCCGCGATACGGTATGGGTCGTATCTAAAGCGACTTTCAGGGATTCTAGATGGCTGACATGGTGGCCAGACGGATACGGACCAGGAGATGGCGGTGGTTGCTGATACTGGACAGACATCGTAGGTGAATACCTGCGGTTGGTTTCCCCAAGAGGTGGAGGGGCTCAACAATTTGATTTATCTTCTGGGCCATTTTTCACCTCTC
>ERZ1673737.3497-NODE-3497-length-11843-cov-6.232100_pt1 | contig 11843 bp, 6 predicted proteins | sample MGYA00580211_ERZ1673737 | MGnify/ENA primary metagenome ERZ1673737 (study PRJEB41218, sample SAMN15661789) | gut metagenome | host: Homo sapiens | place: Canada: London | collected 2015-08-20/2019-03-30 | study: EMG produced TPA metagenomics assembly of... | reverse complement strand
ATATTATCAGATATCCATATTTTTCCTCCATGGGCATTAATAATAGATCTGCAAAGCCCAAGCCCCAATCCTAAACTCCTGCGGCTGTCTGCCACCTGGTCGCTGCCTGTATAAAACATGTCAAATACTCTTTCTTTCCTGTCATCAGGGATCCCGTTCCCCAGATCGCATACAGAAATGATGACCTGGGATCTTTCAGCGTTTTCTGCTTTTTCTTTCTTCACCCTGACCGTAATATCTGTTCCCTGAGGCGTATATTTTACCGCATTGCCAATCAGATTGATCAGCACCTGGACGATCAGCCTTGCGTCCATCTTTGCAAGGATCAGTTCATCTTCCTCTTCTACCTTTATGGTCCTTCCTGTCCGGCTCTGTCCCGTATGCTTTAATGCCTCTTTGATCACCTCATCCACCAGCTCTGCTGACTGGCGGATCTGCATCCTGCCTTCCTCGATCCGGGTCACGGAAAGCAGGTTTTCCACCAGATCGATCAGCCACATGGAATCATCATAAATATCCCCATAGATCTGCCGGCGCATCTGTGCATCCAGACAGCTTTCATTGTAAAGGAGATTATTTGCATTACCAGAAATAGATGTGAGAGGCGTTCTCAGGTCATGGGAGATCGTTCTTAACAAATTCGCTCTTAACTGTTCATTCTTTGCCAGGATCGCTGCCTCTTCTTTTTCCCGCACGTTTTTATCATTCTCCAGTGCAAGGGCACATTCTCCCAATATGGACAATAATACACTGTTTTCAAAGGCATCTAACGGCTGTTTCTGGATCATAATCCCCACCACTCCATAAACGGTGCTGTTTACGCGGATCGCCAGATACTGCCTTTTTGCCTGCTTAAAATGGTCTGTTCCTGTTCCGGCATGGCGGTTATTCTCTAAAGCCCATGCAGCTGCCTGTTCCTCACAGGCTTCATCTTCAATGGTGATATCCTCTTCCCCCTGGGGAACCCGGCGCAAAGGATGCTCCAGTTTTCCATCCTTTACATCATAGATCACCGTTTCTCTCTTTAAAAGTTTAACGATCTGCTGTGCCGCCCCTTCCAGGATCTCTGTCTTTCCTTTGGCCTGCTGTAAAAGCTGGTTCGTATCAAGCAGCACTTTCAGCCTGTATGCATCCCTGGCAGCCTGTCCTGCATGCTGTTTCAGCCTGGAGGCCAGAGAGCCTGTGATCAAAGCCGCAAGAAACATGACGGCAAATGTAAACGGGTAACTGCGATCATAAGCCCGAAGCGTAAAACGTGGTGCCGTAAACAGAAAATTAAAAATCAGAACACTGGCTATGGTAGACGAAAAACTGTAAAACCAGCCTTCTGTTACTATAGAGATCAGAAGCACTCCTAAAATATAAACAGTAATAATATTGGCATCTGTCAGCTTCAGCTTTTCAAACAGCCATCCTACTGCTGTTGCTGCAAATAAAATGCCTGCGCTTTTGACTGCTGCCTTAAAGGAAAATGCATTCTTTTGCGCCAGCCTGTTCCATTTACGGATCACCTCAGGTCCCATCTGGCTGTCAGGTATGATATAGATTTCCATTTCAGGCGCATGATCGATCAGCTTTTCCACAAGAGATGTTCCTGCAAAAATCCCTTTTTTCTTTGCAGCACTGCGTCCGATCACGATCCTGGTGATCCCTGAAAGCCTGGCAAACTCCGCGATTTGAAAAGAAATGTCATCACCGTAAACTGTTTCTATTTCTGCCCCGGATTGTTTTGCCAGCTTAATATTCCCTTTCAGACGCTCCTGATCCTCTTTTCCCATTTTTCCGGCCAAAGGTGTTTCTACAAATAATGCGGTTAATGTCCCATTAAAAGCCTCTGCCATCTGGGCAGCTGTGCGTATGATCTTTCCATTAGACGGTGAAGATGATAAACATACAAGTATCCGTTCTTCCATTTTTCTTTTCCCCAGGTTTTCTGATGCTCTTCTGAAATCTTCTTAGGATCCACAAGGCCTGCAAATGACCAGATTGCAGTATTATGTTAAATATGAAAACACTTCTGGATATCCCTGCTTGCTCCCAGCACCAGCATAGTAACATCTTTGTCCAGTACTGTATCCGGAGTAATGGACATTTCCAGCTTGCCATCGCGTTTTAAAGCCATAATAGTGATGTTGTATTTCTTTCTGATGTCAATATTTCCAACAGTCTTTCCCACCCAGTTTTCCGGAATGCTGATCTCAAAGATCGCATGGTCATCAGATAACTGGATATAATCAAAAATATGCTCCGAGCTATAACGGATCGCTGTCCAGTTTGCCAGCTGTTTCTCCGGATACACGACCTCATCTGCGCCATTGCGCAGCAGAAATCTTGCCTGAACATCCCTTGCGGCCCTTGAAACTACCAGCTTTGCACCCAGATCCTTTAAATAGGCCGTTGTTTCCAAAGAGCTTTGGAAATCCCCACCGATCGCCACGATGCACACATCAAAATTTCCAATTCCCAAAGACTGTAAAAATTCAATATTGGTGCTGTCCCCGATCTGTCCGCTGGTGACAAAAGGAAGCACTGCCTCTACACGGTCCTCCTGTTTGTCTACCGCTAATACCTGATGATTTAATTCGTTTAATTTCTCCGCAATATGTCTTCCAAATCGTCCAAGTCCTATTAATAATATTGATTTCAATATGATTTTCCTCCTTATTTTTCCATTGCACATATCCGATACCCGCCGTATACGCGGCGGTATATTAATATTCCCATATTATCCCACTGTGATCTTCTCCTGGGGGAATTTTGTCATACTCGGCCGCATACCGGACAGTGCTGCAAATACCAGCGTCAGGCCGCCTACGCGTCCACAGTACATTAAAACAATCAATACCAGTCTTGCAGCCGCTCCCAGGGTCGGTGTCACACCCAGTGTCAAACCTACGGTTGCAATAGCAGAACCGGCCTCAAACAAACTTGTGAGCACAGGCAGTCCTTCTGCATAGCATAAAAACAGTCCGCCCACTGTACAAAGCACCATATACATCAGCATAACTACTGCCGCATACCGCACGGTTTCCGTTGGAATACGTCTGCCAAAACACTGGGCGTCTTCTTTTCTGCGAAATACAGCCGCCGTTGAAAGCAGTAAAACTGCAATGGTAGTCATTTTCATACCGCCTGCGGTAGATCCCGGCGCACCGCCGATCAGCATTAACATGACCATTAAAAACAGTCCGCCTTCGCTCATCTGCCCGAAATCTGCTGTATTAAACCCGGCAGTTCTTGGTGTTACCGCCTGAAACAGGGATAACCAGAACCGTTCCAGTCCATTTCCCCACTGGGATCCGTGAAACTCCCCAAAATAGAAAATAACCGTAGGTACGATCACCAGTATCAGATCTGTTACCAGTATTACCTTGCTCTGCATCCTGTATTTTTTAAACTGCAGCTTATTTGTCTTTATATCTTCCCAGGTGAGAAATCCCAGACCGCCGATCAGTATGAGCAATACAATAACTGCATTTACAAGCCCGTTTCCAGCATAATAAGTCAGTGACGAGTACTGCTGTCTGACTCCCATCAGATCAAAGCCTGCGTTGCAGAAAGCAGAAATGGAATGAAAAACACCATACCAGATCCCTTTTCCCACTCCAAAGTCCTTTATAAACACAGGTGCCAGCAAAATAGCTCCTAGCAGTTCGATCAGCGCGATACCTTTCAGGAAAAAGCCTGTAAAACGGACAATGCCGCCTACCTGTGGTGCTGAGATCGACTCCTGCATCAGGCTTCTCTGCATCAGACCGATCTTCTTCCCTGAAACCATGGCTACTGCAATGGTAATGGTCACAACGCCCATTCCTCCGATCTGGATCAGCAGCAGGATCACCACCTGTCCAAAACAGCTCCAGTACGTAGCTGTATCATGGACGATCAGCCCTGTCACACAGGTAGCCGATGTAGCTGTAAATAACGCATCCAGAAATGGCGCGCTTCCCGGCTCCCTGGATGCAAAAGGCAGCATTAAAAGCAGTGTTCCCACTAATATAACTGCCAAAAAGCCAAATATAATGATCTGAAAAGAAGATAAGCTCTTCTTTTTTTGAAATAATTCCATTTTCCCTCCTGTAACAGCCCTTTTACCAGCAATGTCATTTCATTATGACATAATCTCCTCAAAGTTTCTGTTAAAAATACAACGCTTCGTATAAAGATTGTATAAAGAATTTATCTTAGATTTTTCTAAAAGTCCCCGCTCTTATCCATATCCGGCAGTTCCATTGCCTGTTGGTCTGAAGGCGCACAGCCAAACATCTTCCGGTACGCCCGGAAGAAGCTGGAATAATCTCCAAATCCGGCTTTAAGTGCTGCCTCTGCAGCCGGTGTTCCCCCGGCCAGTTCTTTTCTTGCAATCGTCATCCTTTTATATAAAATGTATCTGGCTACCGTAGTGCCTGCCGCACGCTTAAAGATAGCAGTCAGATGATTTTTACTCATATAAAATTTTTCTGCCAGTCCTTCTAATGTGAGATGCTCCGTCAGGTGCTCATTAATGTAACGCAGGATCTCCTGGGCTACATCTTCCTTCCCCGGTCCGCGACCTACCCCCTTTTCATACATTGCAGATAGATAGGTCAAAAACGATACGATCCGTGCGCGAATTGCAATATCCTGCAGTTCCCTGCTATAAGATCCACATTCTTCCAGGGAATTAAAATACCATTCTGCCCGGAACTGTTCTTCCATATACCCCCAGCTTTTTCCAAGAATTCCCAAAAGCAGCTGTTTTTCCTTTTCCGTCAGAAGTTCCGGCACAAAGTGCAGCCGGATCCTGTGGTACTCGCTTCCGTCCAGCACCCGCAGCCCATGAAAGCAGTTTGGCGGAATGATCAGGAGACTTCCAGGCTTTGGTACATAAGAAGTCCCCTCCAGAAAGTACTCCACATTCCCTTTTACCATGTAATAGATCTCATAACTGTTGTGGCAGTGCATCTTATACTCCATATCCGCCTCATCACTGCGGGTATGGGCATACACCACCTGACTTGTTTTAAAACTGTCTTCCTGATACATGATCTCCCTCTTTTTATTGCATGATACCGGGTCCCAGGTTCAAAAATCCTCCTGCAAACAGGCTTGCACCGGATTTCCAGCCTTTTGCCCCTAGTATCCATTGTATCAAAGTTTGTTCGATTTGCAATATTCTTTACGCACATTACAATGGTTTTTACAATGTATCGGATATATAATAGGCAACGTAAACAAGAGAAAACCGAAAGGGCCCTCCCCCTTTCACACAAACATTTTATCCCCCCTTTATACACATATGTATACAGAAAAGACCAGGTATCCCCAGTACCTGGTCTTTTCGTTTTGTTAAAGTATCATCTGGAACAAAAGCACCATAAGCGGCATCGTCACAATAGAAAACAATGTAGTCATAACATTGATAGCGCTGGCATATTGGGAGTCGTTTCCATATACCTGGCACATCTGGGTGATCGTTGAAGCAGAGGGTGTGATCACTGCCAGAAATACGATCAGCAGCAATTTCTTTCCGTCAGGACTTCCATTTACAAGACCACTGACCTTTAAAAGGAGCAACGCCACCGCCGGTACTGCGATCAGCCTTAAAAATGTAATAAAATAAACTCTTCCATTTGTAAAAATATCTTTCAGGCTCATCTCTGCGATCAGCATTCCCGTTACCATCATGCTGGCCGGTCCGATCATGCTTCCCACAGAGCCAAAAGTCTGGTTTAAGATCTGGGGCAGGCGGATCTTTGTGAAAAACAGGAACACGCCTGCAAATACAGCGACCATATTAATATTTAACAATATCTTTTTCCAGTCGATCTTACTCTGCCTGCTTAAGACCCATTTTCCATGACTCCACACAAACACGATCTGCACACTCATAAACACGCAGCCATACAGCACCCATTCCTGTCCCAGTACAAAGGTTACAATGGGCATGATCAGATTTCCAGCATTAGAATAATACACAGATGCCTTTTCAACCTCATTTAAACCCATCAGACGGCCTGCAATCCACACAATGGCAAGTAATACCACCTGCAGCATAACAGAGGCTGCAAAGGCCAGCAAAAGCCCCTGTACCTTCTCGCTGGTATAATCCACCTGAAACGCATTGATGATAACACAGGGAATGATCAGATACAAAACGATCTTTGATATAACCTTGCTGTCTTCCCCCTTCAAAAGCCCTGCTTTTACGATCACATAGCCCATAAGGATCATTAAAAACAATTCTGCGATCTGCTGCATCAAAAGTAAACTGATCTCCATAGTAAAACCTTTCCGAAAACATATGCATGATAACAAAAAGATCCTGCACACAGACTGTTTATAGCCATGTGCAGGATCTGGAATTTTAAATTACTTTATTTTTTAGACAATACCCTGAGCGATCATAGCTTCTACTACCTTCTCAAATCCGGCAATATTTGCACCTGCTACATAGTTTCCAGGTACTCCGTATCTTTCAGCTGCATCTGCTGCCTTTGCGAAGATGTCGATCATGATCTTGTGCAGTCTCTCATCAACTTCTTCAAAGGTCCAGGACAGTCTTAAGGAGTTCTGGCTCTGCTCCAGACCGGAAGTAGCAACGCCACCAGCGTTAGCTGCCTTACCAGGCATGAACAAGATCTTCTTCTCAACGAACAGGTCAGTAGCTTCTCTTGTGGAAGGCATGTTAGCACCTTCAGCAACTGCGAAGCAGCCATTTGCTAAAAGAGCCTTAGCATCATCTAAGTTCAGCTCGTTCTGGGTTGCGCATGGAAGTGCGATATCGCAAGGAATGGTCCAGATGCCCTTGCCTTCTGTATAAACAGCGGTAGGAACAGCATCTGCGTACTCTTTGATACGTCCTCTGCGTACTTCCTTGATCTCCTTAACAATATCTAACTTGATGCCGTCTGCATCGTAGATATAGCCGTTGGAATCGCTCATTGCTACAACCTTTGCGCCATACTGCTGAGCCTTCTCAACTGCGTAGATAGCAACATTACCGGAACCGGAAACCAGAACAGTCTTTCCTGCGATCTCCTTGCCGTTGTGCTTTAACATCTCGTCTAACATGTATACAAGGCCATATCCTGTTGCCTGGGTTCTTGCTAAAGAACCACCGAAGGTTAAGCCCTTACCAGTTAAAACGCCTTCATATAAACCAGTCATTCTCTTGTACTGGCCAAACAGGTAGCCGATCTCTCTGCCGCCTACACCAATATCACCTGCTGGAACGTCTGTATCCTTTCCAATGTGACGGTACAGCTCTGTCATAAAGCTCTGGCAGAATGCCATAACTTCGCGGTCAGATTTGCCCTTAGGATCAAAGTTGGAACCGCCTTTGCCACCGCCCATAGGAAGACCAGTCAGAGAGTTCTTCAAAGTCTGCTCGAAACCTAAGAACTTTAAGATGCCCTGGTTTACAGATGGATGGAAACGAAGTCCGCCCTTGTACGGTCCGATTGCACTGTTGAACTGTACACGGTAACCCTTGTTTACCTGAACCTTTCCATTGTCATCTACCCACGGTACGCGGAAAGAAACAATACGTTCTGGCTCAGTGAAACGCTCCAGGATACCAGCTTTGCGGTACTTCTCCTCATTTGCATCAATAACCAGTCTTAAAGAATCCAGAACCTCTTTTACGGCCTGGTGGAATTCAAGTTCACCTGGATTCTGTGCAACTACTCTCTCGTAAATTTCATCAACGTAAGACATTTGAATACCCTCCTTGGTTTTTATTAAATTTTTTTGGAATATCGGCTCTATGGGGGGACCGGCTTCCCAGGGGATACTTGCTTTATTAAGCAGGCACTTTAGGAAAAGTATAGCAAGTTAATTTGCTAAAGTCAAGAAACAATTACATATTAAACCTATACGAAAATGCTTATTAAATATATAACTCCAAGTTATAAAAAAGCACCCTCCTTTGTATTCTTAAGAATCTGCACTTTTTCTTCTTCTGTCAGCCCAACCAGTTTCTTAAGATATTCAAACTCCTTCTTAAGCTCTGTACGGCAAATGGCCATATCATCGGTGCACACAGCTACCCTGATCCCCTGGCTTAAATATTCTCTTAAAGGATAAACTTTCATATCCGGGATCGCCTTGGTAATCCGGTTGCTGGTTGGACACATTTCCAAGAAAATGCCCTTTTCACGGATCATGCGCACAACAGCCGGATCCTCATAGCTTCTCACTCCATGTCCGATCCTTGCTGCACCCATTTCAATGGCACAGGCTACCTCTGCTGCTCCGCCGGCCTCACCTGCATGGATGGTAAATGGAATGTTCCTGTCAGCAGCCTTCTTAAACAGCTCTTTATATTTATAAGTAGGATAAAGAGCCTCTGCTCCCGCTAAGTCCATGGCTGCCACACCATAACCTTTCCTTCCGTCTGCCAGAATACGCTTCTTTACATACTCCCCGGTCAGCTCCATGGTTTCTTCGTTTGCCCTTTCATTTCCATTGCCACGCATACAGCAAAGGATCAGATTACATGGCAGTGTGGAGCGTTTAAGACCGTCCAGAGCCGCTTCTATGACCTGTGCCTGAGATAATCCACCCTGACAGTGCAGCTGAGGTGCAAAACGCAGTTCTGCGTAGGAAAGGCCTTCTGCCTTTAACTCTTCCTGTACCAGATATATCGCCTCACTAATACCTTCCTTTGTCTGCAAAAGTTTCAACGGCAGATCAAAACACTGCAAAAATTCATTTAAGCTCTGGCAGTCTTCCCCTACAGACAATGCATTGTTTAACTGCTCTCCCTCATATGGCAGTTCTATCCCCTGAAGTGCCGCCAGCTTTTTGGCGATCCGGGGTGTAATGGCACCGTCTAAATGAAGATGCAGTTCCCCATAGCCTGATTTTCGTTCTGTTGCTTCCTTTAAATCTGTTCCCATCTGTAATCCCCTTTCTCCTGCTATACACTCCCGGAATCTTTTTGTATTTAATTTTATTGATACCAGGGTCAAAAGGTCAAAAATCCGACGAGGGCTTGCTTTCAGGAAGATTTTTGAACTTGGAATCCGCCAAAAACATGAGTAAGAAGCCATTTGAGGAAGAAAAATGAGCAGATTACGAATGTTTTTAGAATACTTTTTGACCCCAACATCATTTTATTGTTTCACGTGAAACATTTTTTATATTCTATAGTATAACGGATTTTTCTTAAAAACACCATGATGTTCTCTCAGGATTTTTCTGTACCTGACCCCATAAATACGAACAGACCGCCTGCCAAAAAGGCCGACGGTCTGCTCCAAACACAAAGGATAAAGGTTTTACCCACAATGGGTTCGATTTATATTTAATGATTATTTTCCGTAGTAAGCTCTTAAGTACATTTCCTTGATCTCGCTCATCAGAGGATATCTTGGGTTAGCACCGGTGCACTGGTCATCGAATGCCTGCTCTACCATGTCATCCAGTCTGTCTAAGAAATCTTTCTCATCAATTCCGTATGCCTGGATAGAGGACTTAACACCAACCTGCTTCTTCAGATCTTCGATCTTCTCCATCAGCTTCTTAACTGCCTCAGCATCATCCTTCGCCTGGATGCCTACGAAACGAGCGCACTCTGCGTATCTTGCCTGGGTATGTGGATACTGATACTGGGAGAAGGTTCCCATCTTGCGTGGGTTCTCAGCAGCGTTAAACTCAATTACCAGGTTTAATAACAGTGCATTTGCAAGTCCATGTGGCAGGTGATGGAATGCACCTAATTTATGTGCCATAGAGTGGCAAACACCTAAGAATGCATTTGCAAATGCCATACCAGCCATGCAGGAAGCGTCTGCCATCTTCTGACGTGCTTCTACATTTCCAGGCTCATTGTAAGCAGTTGGAAGATATTCAAATACATTCTTCATAGCCTTTAATGCAAGACCGTCTGTATAGTCTGTAGCCATAACAGAAGCATATGCTTCCAGAGCGTGTACCAGAACGTCCAGACCGGATGCGCTGGTCAGTCCCTTAGGCTGGCTCATCATATTGTCAGTATCTACAATTGCCATCTTAGGCAGCAGCTGGTAGTCAGCTAACGGATACTTAACACCGGTGTTCTGATCAGTGATAACTGCGAATGGTGTAACCTCAGAACCAGTACCGGAAGAGGTAGGAACTGCTACAAAGTATGCCTTCTCGCCCATGGTTGGGAAGGTATATACACGCTTACGGATATCAATGAAACGCATTGCCATATCCATGAAGTCTGCTTCTGGATGCTCATAGAGAACCCACATGATCTTGCCGGCATCCATTGCGGAACCGCCGCCCATTGCGATGATCACATCCGGCTCAAATTCTCTCATCAGCTTTGCGCCAGCCTGTGCATTTGCCAGGGTTGGGTCTGGCTGTACATCAGAGAATACAGTGTAAGTAATTCCCATTTCATTTAAACGGTCAGTGATAACATGTGTATATCCATTCTTGTACAGGAAAGAGTCTGTTACGATGAAGGCTCTCTTCTTGCCCATAACGTCCTTTAATTCCTTCAGTGCTACAGGCAGACAGCCCTTCTTAAAGTAAACCTTCTCAGGTGCTCTGAACCACAGCATGTTCTCTCTCCTCTCAGCAACAGTCTTGATATTTAACAGGTGCTTTACACCAACGTTCTCAGATACGGAGTTTCCGCCCCAGGAACCGCAGCCTAATGTCAGGGATGGTGTCAGCTTGAAGTTGTATAAGTCACCGATACCGCCGTGGGAAGAAGGTGTATTGATCAGGATACGGCAGGTCTTCATGCGCTCTGCATGCTTCATGATCTTCTCAGTTTCATTTACATTGATGTACAGAGAAGAAGTATGGCCGTAACCGCCGTCAGCTACCAGACGCTCTGCCTTATCCAGTGCCTCGTCAAAGGTCTTTGCCTTGTACATTGCAAGTACTGGGGACAGTTTCTCATGTGCGAACTCTTCGCTGATATCTACGGACTCAACTTCGCCGATAAGGATCTTGGTATCTACAGGAACTTCTACACCAGCCAGCTTTGCAATGGTGTATGCAGACTGTCCAACGATCTTTGCATTTAAGGCACCGTTGATCAGGATGGTCTTTCTTACCTTTTCGATCTCACCTGGTTTTAAGAAATAGCAACCTCTGTATTCAAATTCTTTCTTGGCAGCTTCATATACAGGCTCCAGAATGGTTACAGACTGTTCAGAAGCACAGATCATACCATTATCAAAGGTCTTAGAATGGATAATGGAGTTAACTGCCATACGTACATCTGCAGTGTCATCAATGATAACCGGTGTATTTCCGGCACCTACGCCAAGTGCAGGTTTTCCGGAAGAATAAGCTGCTTTAACCATTCCAGGACCACCGGTTGCCAGGATAATGTCTGCATCTCTCATAACTTCGTTTGTTAAGTCAAGAGATGGAACATCGATCCAGCCGATGATGCCTTCTGGTGCTCCAGCTGCAACTGCTGCATCCAGAACTACCTTTGCTGCTGCAATGGTGCTCTTTTTAGCTCTTGGATGTGGGGAAATGATGATCGCATTTCTGGTCTTTAAGGAGATCAATGTCTTAAAAATCGCAGTTGATGTTGGATTGGTAGTTGGGATAACTGCTGCAACCAGACCGATCGGCTCTGCGATCTTCTTAATTCCATATTCCTTATCTTCTTCGATCACACCAACTGTTTTAGTGTTCTTGTATGCATTGTAAATGTACTCTGCTGCGTAGTTGTTTTTGATGACCTTATCTTCTACGATACCCATTCCGGTCTCTTCTACTGCCATTTTTGCCAGCGGGATACGCATCTTGTTTGCTGCGCTTGCTGCTGCGAAGAAGATCTTATCAACCTGCTCCTGTGTGTAGGTTGCAAATACTTTCTGAGCTTCACGCATTGCTGCCAT
>ERZ1673737.3496-NODE-3496-length-11852-cov-4.349835_pt1 | contig 11852 bp, 9 predicted proteins | sample MGYA00580211_ERZ1673737 | MGnify/ENA primary metagenome ERZ1673737 (study PRJEB41218, sample SAMN15661789) | gut metagenome | host: Homo sapiens | place: Canada: London | collected 2015-08-20/2019-03-30 | study: EMG produced TPA metagenomics assembly of... | reverse complement strand
GTTGGTCATTGGTGGCGGTGCCACTGGATCCGGTATCGCACTAGACGCCGCCACCCGAGGCCTCAAGGTCGCAGTGGTGGAAAGAGATGATTTCAGCGCCGGAACCAGCAGTAAGAGTACTAAGCTGGTACACGGTGGTGTCCGTTATCTAGAAAAGGCTGTTTGGGAATTGGATTACAACCAGTGAGTTTTTCCGGTTATTTTTTTTTTGTAACCGAGCTCGGTCGGTCTTGATCGGCTTTCGTCGTATCCGTGCTGATCGCATTGTGTCACAGATATGCGCTGGTCAAGGAGGCGCTCAGAGAGCGCAAGTATTTCCTGAACACTGCGCCTCATCTGTCATCATGGCTCCCGATCATGGTGCCCGTTCAGAAATGGTGGCAGGCTCCCTATTTCTGGGCTGGTACCAAGGCATACGATTTCCTGGCTGGTTCCGAGGGTATTGAGTCCTCGTACTTCTTGACCAAGAGTAAGGCCATTGATGCCTTCCCCATGCTCAAGCGTGACAATGTTATCGGTGCTATGGTGTACTACGATGGTGCCCACAACGACTCGCGTATGAACGTCTCCCTCGCCATGACCGCTGCGCTGTATGGTACCACCGTGGTGAACCACATGGAGGTTACTGGTCTCACCAAGGATGCTTCCGGAAAGCTATGCGGTGCGCGCATGAAGGATGTGATCACCGAGAAGGATGGCCAGAAGGCCGAGGAGTTCAGTATCCGCGCCAAGGGTATCATCAACGCCACTGGTCCTTTCTCAGACTCCATTCGTAAAATGGATGAGCCCGACGTTAAGGAGATTGTCGCCCCCAGTGCCGGTGTCCACGTCATTCTCCCTGGTTACTACAGCCCCTCGAACATGGGTCTGATCGACCCCTCGACCTCTGATGGACGTGTGATCTTCTTCCTGCCATGGCAGGGCAACACCATCGCCGGTACCACCGACCAGCCCTGTGAAATTGAGACCCAGCCCCAGCCCACCGAGAAGGACATCAACTGGATTCTTTCGGAGATTCGCGGCTACCTGGCCCCCGATATCACTGTGGACCGCAGCGACGTTCTTGCCGCCTGGTCTGGTATCCGTCCCCTGGTGCGCGACCCCAAGGCCAAGAACTCCGAGTCTCTGGTCCGCAACCACTTGGTGACTGTCTCCCAGTCTGGACTTCTGACCTGCGCTGGTGGCAAGTGGACCACATACCGCCAAATGGCCGAGGAGGCCGTGGACGAGGCTATCAATGTTTTCAAGCTGAAGCCCCGTCAACTGACTACCCTCCCCGATATCTCTGGTGTTGGTGGCAGTGGCCTGGTGGCTGACGGTGCCGTTCTCGACGGCAGCTGCCAAACCCACCAGGTGCGCCTGATCGGTGCTCACGGTTTCTCCAAGACTCTCTTCATCAACCTTATCCAGCACTTCGGTCTCGAGACCGACGTGGCTAAGCACCTTACCGAGTCCTACGGTGACCGCTCATGGCAGGTCGCTGCTCTGTCCTCCCCAACTGCTGAACGTTTCCCTGTCCGCGGCCGCCGCCTCTCCCCCTTGTACCCTTTCATTGACGGAGAGGTTCGCTACGCTGTCCGCCACGAGTACGCCCAGACTGCCGTCGATGTGATCGCTCGTCGTACTCGTCTCGCCTTCCTGAACGCCGAGGCTGCCCTTGAGTCTCTTCCCGGCGTGATTGACCTGATGGGTGAGGAGTTGAAGTGGTCCACCGAGCGCAAGGATCTTGAATGGAAAGATTCCTTGACCTACCTTTCCTCCATGGGTCTGTCCAAGAGCTTCATGGGTCTCTCGCGCCACGATGTCCAGGACGGCCGTGTCAAGCAAGTTGATGACAAGGAGCGCGCTACTTTCTCCCGAGTTGGTAAGTTGCATCCCATACATTCCTACTATAGACACTGTACTAACTATATCCAGAACCCCCTGCGGACATGATCGAGAGTGATGCTCGCGCGACAACCCCCGCTCCCCCGGCTGTCGTAGCCAAATAGATAATTTGTGGTATATATAGATCGGGCTTTGTATAAATAGAAGCGTTTTGTTTTTGTTCCTTTTTGTTCTGGTTGTTCTCCTTTTTCCCATCTTGGCCCGCGGTTGCCCGAATCGAATATATTTCACACGGAAGCTACGACTGCCGTAGTTTCAACTTCCAGCTTCCAACTTCCAACTTCCATTTCTCTCCTCATGAAGCTTGTATCCCATTCATCCCATCATGGAGCTGCACAATCAGTCTGATCTTAATCCATCTGAATCCGTGCACAAGCTGGATAATTTGCAAAGCGAGGAAGCTATCTTGCCAAAGACAGGGCCGGAGAAAAAGGATCCCTTTGGAGATGAGAGCCAGACTGGTGTGAAGTACAAGACCATGGCTTGGTGGTGAGTGCCTTTCTGATGGCTGACAATGAGAGAAGCTCATTCGTTTCATAGGCAAGCCGGCATGAGTAAGTTGATCAGTCCCGGAGCGTTGGGTGACTTGAACTGACCCTGCCAGTCATGATTGCGGAGACCATATCGCTTGGGGTTCTCTCGCTGCCAAAGGCACTTGCCACACTGGGTCTTGTTCCGTACAGTTCCTCTCCCCAGTTGATAGAGACTGAGCTAACCTGTCTAGGGGCATCCTGACCATCCTCGCTATCGGAGCCATCTCGACATATACCGCATACACCATTGGGCAATTCAAACGCCGTCATATGCAGGTTCACAGCATGGCTGATGCTGGTGATCTCCTGATTGGAAGAGTCGGACGCACGACACTTGACATTGCTCAGCTTGTCTTTTTTATTCTGGTCATGGGGAGCCACGTCCTCACCTTTTCGATCATGATGAATGTCCTCACCGAACATTCCTCCTGTACTGTGATCTTTTCCGTTGTTGGTTTACTAGTATCATTCTTGCTGACCCTTCCACGGCGACTTGAGAAGCTTTCTCACATCTCCTATGTGAGCTTTGTCAGTATCATTGGAGCGGTAGTCACAGGCATGATTGGAGTCGCTCTTGTCAAGACAGGATCTACTCATACCCCAAGCTTTTCGTCCAAGCCCAAAGTGCACGATGCATGCCTTGCTGTTGCAAATGTCATTTTTGCATACGCCGGTCATGTTGCATTCTTCACACTCTTCTCGGAGCTCAAAGAGATCAAAGACTTTCCCAAAGCTCTCGCGCTGCTTCAGTTGAGTGAAATGGTCCTGTACACGGTCTCGGCCATTGTGATATATGTGCACGTTGGACCTGCTGTCGCCTCGCCCGCTCTCAATTCTGCAGGGGAATCGTTTCGCAAAATTTCTTATACCATTGCACTTCCTACGGTATGCACATTCCTGAAATCTGTTCGAATTGAGCTGACATTTGACTCAAGATCGTGATTGGGGGCGTGGTGAATGCCCATGTCGCGGTCAAGTTCATATATGTTCGTGCTTTCCGAGGGACCAGCTCGATACACAGTCAGTCATTCATGACACGAGCTGTGTGGGCCATGATCTGTGCGGTGCTTTGGATCTTGTCCTGGATCATTGCCGAGGGGATCCCAGTCTTCAACGATGTACTAGGGCTTGCCGTGTGTACTGCCTATCCGATCTTCACGCAAGAGCAGCGAGTACTAACGATTCCTACCAGAGCTCCTTGTTTGCTAGTTGGTTTTCATTCGGCTTACCCGGGCTCTTTTGGCTCTATTTGAATCGCAGCTGTTGGTTCCTGACCTGGAGACAGACTATTCTATTTTGCTTCAACATCTTCCTCGTGTTTCTTGCATTCTTGATTGTGAGTGATTGCCTATGACTGACGAATGAAATAAACTTACGCCACCAGTGCATTATCGGGTTGTATTCGTCCGTTCGGTCTATCTTTCACAACATACGAGAAGGAGTTGCGGGAGGCAGCTTCTCTTGTGCCGACAATTCGCTATACTGAGGAAACCCAGGCATGGAAGCGAATTTTGGAGAGGGGGGATTTCGGAACACAGCATTAGCGTTGCAGGTACGAGGAACATACAAAACCAGGCGAACTCTACAGTATATGAATAAATTAGGTTCTCCTGGTACACAGTTCCACTGCATTCAGACGTAGCCGGCGCGCAACTAGTTTCCCTAGCCGAGACTTGACCGGCGTCTATAACGGCCAAGGCTGTCGGCAATCTCATATCACCCCAATCCTTGTCCCCTTGGAGCAAAGGTAAGCAATGCCCCCTTTCAGATAAACCTCATTTGGAGAGAAAGAACATATCTTTTTAGGTATGTACAGTAAATTCCGAGTTTCCCCTGAGAGTTGGAGATTTACATGCCGGTGGTACCGACGCGGCACTAAACAATGACTCGCAGTAGGGGCCCGAGACTACTTTAGGCCTCGGAGATTTGCTAACATTTGTCACACGCATACCCGGCAAATCTGGTACTTTTGTTCAATTAATAATACGTTAATTAAAGAATGGGCTTCCGCAATACCCGTACATCATGCAACTGCTCCTATTCCAGACTAGAATTAATTATCGTTAATTAGATCGTATTTTTAGGCCTTGATAAACAAGAACTCATATATTGGGCCCCCTCTTTTGCAAGGCGTAGAAGCCCGACGCATGTATTGTGTTCCAATCAAAACAGGGATCCGAACACCCCTTGACGTATTCCCTGTACAAAAAATGCTCGCTCACAGGAAGACAAGGGGAGCGCAAGGTATACATGCATACCCCCGCCACCTCGCCGGCCTGTACAACCTGCGAGATGGCAACGTGACCAGGAAAACGGTTTCTTCAATTTGCTGAGGATATCACTGGTCGATCCTGGTGATCCAATAGCAAATGCCAACTCATCCTTTTCCATCCATCCAGAATTGAATTGTAGAAGACTGAGGTGGTCTCGTGCGGGTTTCACAGGGGCAAATAAATGATACCCGGGGGTTATGTACTGCTTGGTCGATTCCTGGGCTGGATGGGTGCCCATGCAGTAGATTCAGAGAGAAAGAAGAGCGGTGGAGGTTGCAGATGCAGCACATCGGGCGCATAGGAACCACGCTCTCTCTCTCTGCATCTCTCATGACGGTGAGCAGGGTCGAGAGGGCCACTCCGTGAAGAGGGAAAGAAGACATAGAACATCCTTTCAGCCAGTTCAGACATCATATACCGGTGTAGATAATGTTATTCCCAGCTATTTCTTGCTACCATTGGAATTGTTTCCTTGATAGTTATTCCAGAAACGAGCCACAGCTGTTTGAGCGACGGGGCCCGTGTATTCATCCCGGTATAAATTGAACAGGGCGAACTCGTCTGAGCTGAGAAGGTAGCTATCTGGCTGGGCCTGCATCCGAGCCCACAGTTCGGCCATGACGGTGTTCAGTAGAACTCTGGTTGGAGGATCATCTCTGCAGTCCCGAGCGTGTTCTAGGGCCTGACGAATTTCCACCCAGCTTCTCGACAGCGGTGGATTGGACATATCGTAACAGATTCGAGGGCGTCGGCGCAAGGAATCGGGGTGATCTTCCCTTTGGGATGGGGAATTGGGGGATAGAGGAAAGAGAAAGAGAGGAAGACGCGCCGCAAGGGCTCGACTAAAAGGAAAGAAGATTTCCGAGGGGCAGAAGTGAAACTCTCAGGCCCGGAAAAACTGAATCTTTTCAATAAATAAATGGGGAACCGGGGTGGAGCAAACGGGAGAGGGGAGGGGGAAACCCGGGCCAGTGGACCGAAACCTATGTTCATATGTTCATAGAGTGTGACATCCAAAGGCGGATATGCCTCTGTGGCAGGTCAGGAACAGGGTCGGGATTCCCGGGTCGGAGATTGGCAGTGGGAAGCATAAGGAACCAGAAGGGATATCTTCCCACCCTGGGAGAGAAAGGGAACACATAAGGCCGAAGGTGGGGTGTAGTTTGCGGGCTCGCCCGTGGCAGGGAATGTACCTTGTATCTTGGCGTAACGGTTTTCTCGGACAATTTAAGGGATGAACCGGCATGATTCGATGAGGTTCAACGGCCAGGGTCGCTTAACGCCGTAGACCAGCCGAGAGCACCAATTGGGCCCCTGGAGGGGAGTGTGGCTCCCCAGCAAATGTCCGGTGCATCAGTTAGGTGGAGTTTGAGGCTCGTGGGACTTCATTCCCGGAGCTAGACATTCCAATCAGTGCCGATATAAACACTTAGTCCAGTTGGATTCCCACTGAATCATGCATTCGGAATATTCCCATTGGTGTAGGGTCTCGGGCCGGTGACCTCACTGGGCCATCTTGAAACAGCTGCTTGGAGCCGACCTGGATATAGACTCGCTTCCGAGACACGCAATTTTCTTCTCGGAGGCCGCGAACCTTTCGCTTGATCCCACAAGGGGTTGTTCGTCCGAAACAAAAGAGCGGTGCTCCTCCGGAAGATCGAAATTTGCAGGGACCCATGTTACTCCGTAATAACCTCATGGAACTCCGGCCGGCTGTTTTGCCCTTCTCTTACAATCATCGGCCTATCACTCTCGGGGCGACGCATTTCAACAGATGCAGATGCAGGCGCAATTGTGCACGGTGACTGAGATTTGGTTACCTCGCCATTTCCCCGGTAATTGGAGTCAAAATTCATGTTAGCTGAGCAGATCGTGAGGATCCCGAATGCCTCGTGTCGAGGATCCGATCAAAGAGCTATCGAACGAGGCTAGGCCATCGTTGAGAGGATCGCGATCAGCAAAGCCTGAACCTCCCAAGTTGTGAGGAGGCGAAGAAATGTGCCTGAGGTCCACAAAGGTGCAACTCTAAATCAGCCAATTTTCCGGGGATCTCCCGGCTTCACTTCCTCTTTCTCTTTCGGCGTCTTCATGGCCTTTTTACCATTTCAAATTGGTCCCTCCAATTGAGCATATTTAACTAATACACAAAGCAGGGTTTCGCTTCAATTGCAACATCAACTATGGGGCTCGCCCGAATACGAGGTCCCATGTTCTATTTGCGCCCATTGGCCCCCCATAAAGGCCTGGAAAGACAACTGTAGACTCATGGAAGACAACCGATATGAAGGATTCGCATCCTGCAAGCCAAGACCCATTGAAATATGGGGACAGGCGCAATGGAACGGAAAAGAAATCCTTCTGCTCACCGGAAGACGCAGAAACCAACACTCAGATCGCCGCTAGCAGAATTGATCTGTCCGTTCAATCTGCGCCACTTTCTCTATCTCTCGCGCGTCGCAAGTGCGTGATTTGATCATGCGTGGGGTATCTCTGAGCTCATGGGCTCATAAGCTCCTGTCGACAAGTATTGTCTGGGTGCTCCTTACTTGCGTCAACTTTTGCTTTCCTTAGTGCAGTTTGAACCCTACCAAAGACTAAAATCGAACTGAAACACCACCAATCACGCTCTTCTACTCCGTATGTAACTACCAAATGAATCAGATCTATAGAGATGACTAAGCTACAGATAGACCGATAATCGTTCCCCCCCCACGAACATTCGAACTTTTGACTACCAATTGTTACAGGGACATCTGAGACTGGAAATTGCCGCCATGGTCTACTACTTCACATCCAATGTGGTCTCTCCCTCTGCCTTTATCTATGTCGGCAAGGACAAATTCGAGAGTATGCCACCGACTGGTCTTCCCGGGGAAACTTTCTAACGTTGCCAGATGAGGATCTCATTCAATTTGGTTTGGACAACGACGTTTGGTATGATAGCTGTTACCTATTTGCAGAACCTTGTCACTGATACACTTGCGCAACAGGGTTAGTCTCTTTCTCCCACATGCGCTGCCACCCCTAATACGTCGTACCTTTACAGTTCCACGTCGATAATTTGTCAAGTGCACACGTCTACGTACGCCTTCGCGAGGGCGAAACGTGGGACAACATCGCTGAGCCGCTTCTAGAAGACTGTGCCCAGCTCACAAAAGCGAACTCCATTGAAGGTTAGCCCTCGATCTGAGCGCTTAGCATCTTGGCCACGGAATCTGACATTGGAGGCAGGCAACAAGAAGGACAACATTACTATTATCTACACTCCCTGGTCAAATCTTAAGAAGGACGGATCGATGGCTGCCGGCCAGGTCACATTCCACAATCACAAGCTGGTCCGCAAGGTCTACGTGAAACAGCGTGAGAACGTTATCGTCAACCGGCTTAACAAGACCCGGGTTGAGAAGTTCCCTGATCTTCGAGCTGAGAAGGAGGAGGATACGAAGAAGAAGCAGCGTAGTGACCGCAAAACACGAGAGGAAGTACGCGCAAAGGAGAAGCAGAAACAGCGAGAGCATGAGCAGCTGAAGTGGCAGAAGGATCATGCGTACGACGATATGTTCAGCGAGGAGAACATGGAGGCTAGCAATAACCAGGATCGCGACCCTGATTTCCTTGACGACTTCATGTGATGCCCTCGAGAGATGACCGTTGTGCCACCATTCAATGTGAAAATTATACCCTGCTTGCGAAGTGCAAATCTCAAAATGGTCTCTTTCTGGAGCCCAAGGATATGACAAATGGAATTTAGTGTAGATATGACTTTTCAATAACAATGCACAATTGCGCATGATTGGCGAATCTCCTTGTCATACTATAGATGAAAGCTGCGTACCATCCGGAGTAAGTAAGTGTCGTGGACACGGGGCAAAGGTGCAGTGATCAATTCACTAAAAGTTACTTCCAATTCAATTGAACCGAGAATGAACCTGGGGGAAACACTGGAGAAAGTCCAGTCTGGGCAACGAAGTAAAACAAGGGGATTAATCATCGCCGGGAAGGGCCAGCCGCGCTAGCGTGTTGACAGCTTGCGAACCTTAGGAACTCACCATCTCCCCAACACCACACAGCATGACTGAGGGCATTCCACCGACTATCGCTCCAAGTAAGTCCATTCCTATCAATGAACTGGAATCCGCTGACCCCGCTCAAAGGCGCCAAATCGAAGAAGAGCAAGAAGAAGAGTGCCAAAGCCAAATCCGACCCCCAAACTAGCGAGCACCCAGATGCGCCAGATCATGATGACACGAATGTATGTGGCGTACAACTCCTGATTGGCAGCGTACCTGTTGCTGAGACCTTTCCCAGAATGAGCCCCATGATGCCAGCGAGGCCCCCATAGAAGATGAAGAACAGGAATCCAATGGCGTCGAACCCGACACGATAGGTGACAGCCTGCCAGATCGGTCTGTGAATAATAATCAGTCAACGGCTGCCGGTGACGCTATTCCCACCCCCAATAAACAATCCGACCCCGCCTCCGATGGCACCGAGCCTAAGGACCGATTCGATGCACTTGTCCGAGACCGCGACTCCTTACGCGCAGAAGTGGCCGACATGCGAAAATCATTGGAGGAAATACAATTCAAGCACACTGCGGACATGGAGGCGTTGCAGGAGAAGTTGGACGACGCTGAGACCAAGAAGGAACATGCTGAAACACAGTTCCAGAAGCTCATGGAACGAGTGAACACGATCAAGTCACAACTAGGAGAGCGACTCAAGGAGGATGCGGTACGTTCAACTACCTTCAATTCTAAGGCCACTCGACTCATGCTATACAGGAGGAACTGTCTCAAGCGCGATCGCAAATCGAGGATCTCGAAGATGAGAACAGCAGCTTAAAGGAGCAGCTTGAATCCAAGTCTGCACAGCTCGCTGAACTTTCGGGCGATTCAGCAGAGAAGGATAAGGAGCTGTCAACTCTCCGGGATCGAACGAGTCTATCACAGCAAAACTGGCTAAAGGAGAAGGAAGAACTCCTCGAGCAAGAGGCGTACCTGCAGTCAGAGTTTGAGCAAGCAAAGGAGGCAATGCACAACTGGGAAGTGCTAGCTATGGAGGAGCGATCTATCCGAGAGAACTTGAACGAAAAGGTCGGAGACCTGGAGGAACAGCTCAGTAGCCTGAGAGATGCATATGAAAAAGCCACCGATGAACGCGACACCCAACAGTCGACAGTTGACGGACTACAACGGGCTCTACAGGAAATCCAATCGGCACGAAAGCAGGAGCTGCGGGAGCTTGTCGAAAGCTCCGATGCCCAACTTGAAAACCTGAGACGCTCCTTGCGCGAAGCACAGAAGCAGGCCGCAGATGCCGACAAGGGTCTACAGAATGCCCAGGAAGAGATCGAGAGAGTCCGGCCATTTGAGAAGGAGGTTAAAGAGAAGAACCTTCTCATTGGCAAACTGAGACATGAAGCGGTCACGCTGAACGACCACCTGACGAAAGCTTTACGATTCCTCAAAAAGGGGAAACCAGAAGACAATGTCGACAGGTTAGCTCACAGGGCAATTGAGACTTGACCAGCTTGACTGACTATAAACAGACATATTGTCACCAACCATCTTCTGCATTTCCTCGCTTTAGATCGATCTGATCCGAAGAAGTTCCAAATCTTGCAGCTGTTTGCAGCGCTATTGGGCTGGAACGATGGTAAGCCCATATTGCACACGAGAGCTACTTGAGCTACACGAGCGTATCTAACTTTTGATTATAGAGCAACGTGAACAAGCAGGCCTTGCCCGGCCAGGCACATCGAGTATGCCCGGGAAGCTTCGAGTCCCAGGCACACCCCTACGCACCCCGAGCACGCCAAACCTGGCCACAGACTTCATGGATAACGGTGCCTCTAGCAAAGAGACGCTGGCCGAACTATGGTCCAACTTCCTGGAGCAAGAAGCAGAAGCGGGTAACATGAATACAACGAGACGAGGAAGCCACCCAGGGCCTCCTAAGTCTTAAACCATGTGTATGTATAAATGGGACAGCTCTCAAGCGATAGAACTTGGATATTGATATTTAAAACTTGCCCTGATCTGTAGATCCACCGCCTTCGTTCTGCCGGATGTTTTCGTAGCCGCATCTAGAAATCCAGCGCTGTCGCATTCTGTCTCCGTATGCATTTTCCCTCATCTTTCCGTGCCATTTCAGCGTCAATTAGATCATTCAACCCTGCCGCACGCTTTGTATCCGCAATGGCTCCTAGTGCTGGTAAGCGACCTATGCTTCATGGCCATAGACATGGCTATGGAACCCCGCCACTTGAACGATGCTAACATCACCAATGATCCAGTCCAAAAGTTTCGCCCAGTCGTGGTCTCTGGTCCCTCGGGAACTGGAAAGTCGACTCTCCTAAAGAGACTCTTCGCTGAGTACCCTGACACTTTCGGATTCTCTATCTCCCGTATGTGAACCTCCCAGGCACATGACCCAACCTAGTGCCGAAAGAAGCGAAAGGCCCTCGACAAGGCATTGTGAACAAGAAAACTGACCAGGCCACTCCCATAGACACTACTCGCGCACCCCGTGCTGGTGAAGAGGACGGCCGCGAATACAACTTCACCACGAAGGAAGGATTCCTCGACCTCGTCGCACAAAACGGATTCATTGAGCATGCCCAGTTCGGCGGCAACCACTACGGCACAAGTGTGCAGGCTGTGAAGAACATTGCGGAAAAGGAGAGAATCTGTATCCTCGACATCGAGATGGAGGTATGTATTGAATAGAGGGAGTTGCGACCCACTATATCTTCCGCTTGGATCTGGATAAGCTAACGACATATCATTCTTGTACATAGGGTGTCAAGCAGGTGAAGAAGACTGATCTCAATGCCCGATTCTTGTTCCTGGCGCCGCCTTCGTTGGAGGAGCTGGAGAGGCGCTTGCGGGGTCGGGGTACGGAGACCGAGGACAGCTTGCAGAAGCGTTTGGCGCAGGCGCACAACGAGCTTGAGTACTCCAAGCAGGAGGGTGCTCATGACAAGATCGTTGTCAACGATGATCTGGAGAAGGCGTATTCGGAGCTGCGCGATTGGGTTGTTGACGGTGGTCGTTTTGGAGCATCGCAATGAGAAAGAGCTTGCTCATTGCTGCTTGATATTTGATCTATATTGCATTGCCATTTTCTCCTGCTTATAGCGAAAGAGGCACCATTC
>ERZ1673737.3495-NODE-3495-length-11852-cov-5.113164_pt1 | contig 11852 bp, 9 predicted proteins | sample MGYA00580211_ERZ1673737 | MGnify/ENA primary metagenome ERZ1673737 (study PRJEB41218, sample SAMN15661789) | gut metagenome | host: Homo sapiens | place: Canada: London | collected 2015-08-20/2019-03-30 | study: EMG produced TPA metagenomics assembly of... | reverse complement strand
ACAGCAGCGGCGTCACCGTTGTTCTTCTTGAGCTTCTTCTGCTGGGCCTTGGTAAGGGCGGGCTCCTCAGCCTTGGTGGACTTGGCCTTGTTAGCCTTGGCCATCAGGTCATCAAGGCTAACCTCCTCCTCGGCAGCACGCTTGTTCTTGCCCTTCTTGGCCTCAACAAGCTTGGGTGCCTCAGCCTCCTCCTCGCTGTCGACCTCAGTGACTCTGGGGTCGTCCATCTCATCAAGGTCGTCGCTCTCATCATCATCCTGCATGGCCATGATCTCATCCATGTCGAGTTCATCCTCATCGGGGGACAGGTCATAGTCGTCCTCATCATCCTCATCATCGTGGTCGTGATCGTGGTCGTGACCCTCATCGAGACCAATGACATAGTTACCGGTCAGGAAGACAGTGTGGTTACCAGTGACCTTGAAGAAGACGGGCTCACCCTCGCAGACGGTGATATCAAGAGTCTGCTGGCAGTTCTGTAAGGGAGTTAGTTATCGGCATTCAATTGACAAGGCCGGTACGAAGAATGGCAAACTTACCTGGGTGGGGCTGAGAGTACAGATAACGTTCTCGTCGAGCTCAAGACCCTCCTCGGATTCATCATCCTCATCATCGAGGGCGGGACCCTTGCCCTTGATCAGCTTGGAGATGGCGGCCTTCAGGTCGAAGTCCTCATCATCACCCTCATCGGAGTCCTCCTCCATGGCATCCTCGAGGTCCTTCATGGCGGCAGCCTCCTTCAGCTTGCGGGCCTTCTCCTTGTCGCTGGGGCCACCGTTGGTCTCCTCCTCCTCATCAGAGTCCTCCTCCTCGTCTTCATCACTGTAGTCCTCATCATCGGAGTCCTCCTCATCGAGGTCAAGACCGGGAGGAGCGCGAACAATCTTCAGAGTGGCACGGGCAGGCTTGCTCGAGTCGGCGTCATCTTCGTACTCGGGGACCTCATCGGGATCAATGGCAGCCATGCTGATGCGGAACTAGGATCAAAGTCAATAAGGACCATTACTCTCATCGTTTTTCATCCAAACTCACCGAAGCAGCAGCATTGGGGACTGCGGCAACCATGGCACCGGGAGGAACCCGGAGCGCATAAACTGCGACGGGCTGAACGGCAGACATTTTGTGAAGAGTCGAGATAAAAACAATATGTCTAGAATGAATGAAAAGATCAAACGAAAAAAAGAACTGAACCACGAGTGACAACAAAGTGTGGATGAAGGAGGAAGGGAAGAGAGCAAGATCGGCAGATAGCTATACATTTTTTTTTTTCCTCCAATTTCTTTGCCTTGACAGTCTCGGCAGCCAATTGGATCAATGGTGGCACACCGCCCATAAACTGCCACGCTTGGCCGCTGGCTGCACCGCCTTGATTCACGTGACTTCTGCCATGACGCGTGATTGCCGTGTCGCCGCCATCGCCTCCGTACAGTCTCATCGCCTATATACTGGTTGGCCATGGTGGTTGTTGCGGCCCAAAATGGGCTCCCGCCATGAGACAAATTCAAGCGCGGTGCGCAAACGGATTGAAAACCGTATGTTTCAGTTTCAAGATTCCATCTGCTCTTGTCTGACCACCTCCAGATGACTTCAATAATGAAGCTGGTGAGGAGTATGAAGCCTCCAGCTTTGGCGGATTTGGGGACTATATGCGGCGGAAGAAGATGAAGTTGCAGAACCTCGATGCAGAAATCAGAGCCTCCGCTGGTGACTGCCCGCCGATATTTCGTGGCGTAGTTGCCCATGTGAATGGATATACACAGCCTTCGCTTCAAGATCTCCATCGCTTGATTGTTAGCCACGGGGGTGGTTTTCTCCAATATCTGGACGGCAAGACTGTGGCAACGCATGTCATTGCTAGTGCTCTTACACCCAAAAAGTGCGAGGAGTTCCGTCGATATCGCATAGTGAAACCCGCATGGGTGACCGACAGTATAAAGGCTGGCCGCCTACTCCCATGGGATGACTATAGAGTAGTAGACGAAGGTCAGGCACAAAAAGTGCTCAAGTTCGGTGATGGCCGATTCACAAGCCAGACAAACAGCCCTCGCACTGGCTATAAAGAGCAATCAAGGACCAGCTGGTATAACTCCCAATTGAGAGAGGGGGGCACAGGTGGTCAAGGTGACTTTGGATCCCCATCAAAACCGTTGACACTATCTGCACCACCACAAACATCACAGATACCAGCACCAACCATACCGAGCCAACCATCTCAGTCAGATTATGGTGATTTCCCTAGCTTCGTGATGGAGGATGAAGCGAGAGAACACCCCACCCCTCAACGTCAACAAAGTACGCAAGTCAGTGGCCAAGCTGTACAAACCCCGGAGCAAACGCCACATTTCAATAGAGAGGGTACTGCATCAGAACCACCATCTGATGCCACGGAGAAACCCTCACTTCTTCAGACAAGTCCTAAGAAACCCGACCTAACCTCTGAAGAGTACAATGCTCAGCTTCTTTCTGACCCACGGATGCAAAAGTCCAGTGTCTGTAATCCTGATTTTCTGCAGCAGTATTACAGAGAGTCCCGTCTACATCATCTTTCTACCTGGAAGGCTGAATTGAAGGCTCAACTTCAGGCAGCAACAAAGGAAAAATTGCTGTCCCAGACATCACAAAAGAAGCCACTACCAGGTGCAAGGAGATACATCTTGCATGTAGATTTCGACTCTTTTTTCGCAGCCGTGTCCCTTCTCAAGCACCCCGAGCTGCGAGAAATACCAGTTGCCGTTGCTCATGGCTCTGGTTCAGGCTCTGAAATCGCCAGCTGCAACTACCCTGCACGTGCAAAAGGTGTTAGAAATGGAATGTGGATGAAGGGTGCATTGCAAGCGTGTCCCGATCTCAAAGTCCTTCCTTATGATTTCCCTGCCTATGAAGATGCCAGTCGCAAGTTCTACAGCTCAATACTTGCCATTGATGGCGTCGTGCAAAGCGTCAGTATTGACGAGGCGCTGATCGATGTCAGCAACTTGTGTATAGACGCCGGTGGCTCAAATGGCAAGGCTATTTCAGAAGGTTCGGTTGATCGTGAGCAAGCCAAAGCAGATGAACTAGCTCAATTCCTACGGGATTCGATAAAAGAGAAGACCGGGTGCGCAGTCTCCGTTGGGATCGGAAGCAACATCCTGCTTGCAAAAGTGGCACTAAGAAAGGCCAAACCTGCTGGCCAATTCCAATTGAAGCCGGAAGCTGTCTTGGACTACGTTGGAAATCTCATCGTTCAAGATCTCCCCGGATTTGGATATAACATGGGGACCAAGATGGAAGGACTTGGGGTAAAATATGTGAAAGATATCAGGGATCTCACCAAGGAGAGGCTGATCTCTGCGCTGGGACCCAAAAATGGCATTAAAATGTGGGAATACGCTCGTGGAATCGATCGAACAGAAGTCGGCGACCTAGTCGCGAGGAAGTCAGTTTCAGCCGAGGTCAACTGGGGCATTCGATTTGTCAATCAGGACCAAGCGGATGACTTCGTGAAATCTTTGTGCGAGGAGCTGAATCGCAGACTGATTGAAAACCTGGTGAAGGGCAAGCAGCTTACACTAAAGGTTATGCGACGATCATTGGATGCACCGCTGGAGCCAGTCAAGCATCTAGGGCATGGGAAGTGTGATACCTTCAACAAAAGCGTTGCTCTTGGCATTGCGACTAATGCAGCAGACGTCATTGGCAAGGAAGCGATATCAATGTTGAGGAGCTTCAATTTTTCACCTGGAGATTTGAGAGGGCTGGGGGTACAAATGACCAAGCTTGAACCGGTCAAGACTGGCCCTTCAGGCCTGGAAAGCAGCCAACGGCAACTCAACTTTCACAGATCTCCACGCCGAAAGAAGACCATGGCAGGTACTGATCCTGACGACCTTGAAAGTCCAAGCAAAGACAATTCCGTCCGCATTCAAGCGGACCCAGTACTCAGCGATAGTGCCCACAAACCTCTCAATATATCGGGGTCTCAGTTCATCATGCCCACTCAAGCAGACCCTAAAGTCGTCTCCGAGCTGCCAATGGATATCAGGTCCAGGCTTGTAGCCCAAGCAAAACCCCAACAAGACTCCCGCTCTGGGTCTCCGTGTCCTCCCCCACGTGAAATCCGACAATCTGCCCAAGCAGATCTTCCTCCCCAGTCTCAACTGGATCCCAATGCCCTAGCAGCCTTGCCTGAAGATGTTCGTAACGAAGTCTTGGGATACTACAACCACTCATCAGCTGCCGGCGCACCTCCACCGCCACCCGCAGTTCCTGTCCAACAACCACCAACCGCCCCCTCTCTCAAGTTGAGAAGACCAGTCTCACCACCTAAGAAGAGACGTGGCCGTCCCCCAAAGAGCGCGCCGCTGGGAAACAAATCTAAGCCTCTTACTCAATCGAGTTTTGTCCTCCCACGACCAGCGGCCGTATCTGCAAATCTCGAGGAAGAAACCTTGTCAAGACAGGCATCACCAAGCGTCGAAGAATCAATAGAGGCTTCTGCTGAGTTCCTCGCGGCTTTACCCGAAGACATTCGACAAGAAGTGCTCGAGGAACAAAAGCGTACTCGCATGCTACAGCGCCCGCGACCCATTGCACCACTACAAAGACCTCCATCCTCAGGCCAAGGACAGACTGCCTCCTCTGCACCAGCCCCAGTAGAGAAACGTCTATCTCTCCCCCCTCTCCCCAAACGACCTGTATTTACATCGCAGCGCCTCTCACAATTGCCAGATCTGCGGGATGCCGTCGGCTCATGGCACCAGGCATTTGCAGCTGGTGGCCCATATAGCGATGATGTCACGTCATTATCTATATATCTCAGCAGCGTGACTTTGAAAGAGAAAGACCTGGACAAAGCTGTTTCGGTGGTGCGCTGGCTGATGTGGCTAGTCGATGAACACTCGCGAGAGCAGAGATCGGAAGAGCCGCATGGATCCCGGCCCGAGGGAACTGTCACTTGGGAAAAGGCTATCCTGACGATGCAGAACAGTGTTCAAGAAGCTCTAGAACAGAGAGGATTGCCTCCTGTGGACTTTGAGTAAATATAAATTTGCAAATATCAACGAAGCACTTTTCACCTCTGGCCAAGAAGAATTGCCTTCACATTTTGCTCGCCAATTTTAGTCTATCATCACTCTGGAAGTCCTTTCTGCGAATCAAAAACTTCTATTTTCACTCACCTTTATACCTATATACCGAAAACTATCTAATCCCAAACTACCTAGCTCAACGCTAGTCTCGACATCTTCTATAAGTCTCACTTTGGGAAAACCAGAACGAGCCTGAGACAATTTGGCCACCGCCTTTTTCCTCCACCCACGAATGCATCCTCTTGGACCCAAAAGTTGCACTCGTGATATCTTTGCATGTCAGGCTTGCGAGCCAGCCTGTTGCTGGAAGGCGTCTCTCTGCTGCTGCCGACCCATGCGACGGAAAAAGACGCGCTTTCCCCATTTCCAGGTTTCGACGCCGAGGAAAAATAGGAGCGTCTCAACAACAACGATAGCCCATTCCCAAGTGATTCCCGTGTGCTTGAATACCACGTCGTTGATAACGGGGATGTAAAGGATAGGAACCACAGTAATAAAGCCAGCGAGAATAGACCAGAAGAGGAATTGATTGCGCCAGACATCATGCGCCCACTGTGTGAAATACTTCTTCGATTTGGGCTGCATGCGGAAGAAAGACCGGCGCATATTCACCATTTCCCAGGCCAAGAACAGGGCAAACCATGTCAAGCAGACAAAAGTGGTTGCGCGTGCCTTAAAGACCAGCTCACACTCTTTGGAATACTCGCGATTGCAACCGCGTCCTAGGTTGCCGTCTCCGAATCCCCACATCACCAAGGAGAAGGACGAAAGACACAGAGCCGAGGTCCACAAGCCATATGCGAGAATATCGATCACGACCTCCCATGTGAAGATACCTTGCTTCTACTCAGTTGTTAGCATTCAACGTTCTAATATAAGAGCTCCTTAAGTTCTTACCGAGTGAGGCGGCCGATCCATGATATCAGGAGCAGCAACTTCCATACCAAGTCCCATGTCAGGCATACCGGAAGTGATCATGATCACCCAGATAATTTCAACTGGTGACAACGGGAAGACTGATTGACCATCCAAATCTTTGAAGGCAAGTCCGATCAGAAGGGTACAAGCCTGAGCAATGTTCTCCGACAACAAGTGAAGTACAAACTTTTGAATGTTATCAAAGATTCGTCGACCTTCTTCGACAGCGTTCAAGATGGAAGCGAAATTATCATCCGTGAGGATGATATCAGAGACATCCTTAGCCACATCCGAGCCTGCTTTTCCCATAGCGATGCCAACGTCGGAGTGTTTCAGAGAAGGAGAATCGTTCACTCCATCGCCGGTCATGGCAACCGAGGCACCTCGTCTATGAAGTGCATCAATCATACGGACCTTGGTCTGGGGAGCACAGCGCGCGATGACCCGAGGTAGGATAGGCAATGCATCGACCTCTTCATCAGTCATTTTATCAAATTCGCTTGCAGTAATAACCATGGCTTTCTGGACTTCGGCAGACACTTCGTTCAAGTTGGCTGGAATGATACCAACCAGCTGGGCGATGGCCTTGGCTGTTGCCGGGTGGTCTCCGGTTACCATGTGTACCGATATACCAGCGCGATAGCAGGCAGCAACAGCACCAGCAGTTTCAGGCCGAGGCGGGTCATAGATTCCTACTAAGCCCAGGAACTGGAGGTTCTTCTCCACTTCGTCACGTTGGTAGTCCATGTCTTCCAAGACTCGAGTGGCTGGATCGAATGGTCTCTGAGCGAGGGCAAGAACACGGAGACCCAGGCTAGCTAGTTCATCCATGTTGCGAAGAATAGTCTGACGATGATCATCCGTCAAAGCAACCGGAGCGAAGCCCTTCTCCCAAACGATGGTGGTAGAAGCGTCCAAGATACGTTCAACTGCTCCTTTGCTGAAAACCATGGTTTTCTCTTCGCCATTTGCGAGAGTGCTATAAAGGACAGACATCTTCTTGACGGTGGAATCAAAAGGAAACTCGGCTTTCTGCTTCCAGGTAGGCTTGGAGCCCTTAGTCCAGCGACCACGGTTCCAGTCAAAGCGCGAAGCAAAGACCTCAATTGCAATCTCGGTGGGCTCGCCGCGGGCATGCCATTCGTTTTCTTCGGACAGATAAACGTGTGCCAAGTTCGCCATCGAAGCGACATTAAGGAAATCTTCGAGCTCAGGACACAGGAGCTCCTGGCAATCATAAGGACCTCCATGATTTTCTGCGTCATAACTTTCGGGAGCCGCTGAGCTAAAGGTCACATCACCTAATGTCGGATTGAATGGCTCGTTGGACGATCCAACAGAGTAGGTTCCGAGAGCAGGGACCCACGACTTGCGTACAACCATCTTTCCCTGCGTCAAAGTGCCAGTTTTGTCGGAGCAAATGTTGGTCACAGAGCCAAGAGCCTCGAGGGAATCGAGCTTGCGAACAATAACATGCCTCTCGACCATACGCTTGCTTCCAACAGCCATGGTAATTGTTAAGACGACAACCAGACAGGCAGGAATCATGCTCAGTCCAGTTCCCACGGCATAAAGAATAACTTCACTCTTCGAGCTCCAGAGGTTGGCACTCATCACGACAATAGCAAAGAGAACCGCAACATCGAAAGAATGATAGCCAGCTTAGAGAGCTTGCGCTGCAAAGAGGTTCCGACATTCACGCCTAGAAATCTTCCAACAGCATCGGTACCGGTGAGGGTCCATGCCCATGCTTGCAAGTACCAGCGCTTCTTTGTCTCGCCATCTGGGCCGCGTTTGACCTTGGGACGTTTCGAATCACTTTCGCGGGGAGCTGCAGCAATTGAGCCGATTTCCGTGCCCATACCGGTTCTGACAACAACTCCGCGAGCGCGGCCACGAGTGACTGTGCTAGAGCTGTATGCGATGTTCAGGCGGTCTCCGGGGCCAGTATCTTCTTTGAAGATAGCTTCAACCTCCTTTTAGACTGGTAGAGATTCACCGGTGAGAAGGGCCTCGTCCGTTTCAAAGTTCACTGCTTCAACCAGTCTGGAAATTGGTTAGTACTGGGACTTGAAAGGTATATTTGTGACCAAGGATTGCCCAGTAGGAAAAGCAGCTCACCTAAGGTCCGCAGGAACGGTATCACCTGTCTTCAGCTCCACCATGTCACCAGGATAAACATTTTCAACGCCCAACTCCCAGCATTTTCTGTCTTTTTGAGAGACAAATACAGTAGCATGACAGCTGTAGGTACTTGATGTATAGTTTTTGTTATGGATTTTCTTGTACGTATTGCTTAGTCTAGGACTCAAAGTATCCTTCCTTGATCAGCGAAGTAACTGGCATAGACTGCAATATATCATACGCAGAAAAATAATGAAACGTCCCCTAGACTCAAGATGTGCCTACAGCGTACAGAAGCCCTCCTTAGCAATGCGTAAGGTGTTGTATGTATCTATGAAGTCATATCCAGTGCATGAAATTTGAAAAGGAACGTTCATGCTGCTGTGGTTGGTCATGGTAGAAGAATATTAACTGTACGTACCACCCCGTGGGCCGAGATATCTGCTAAGACACTGGACTGGAAGCCGAGATAATCGTCCGTCATTAGGGCATGTGCCTCAGGCAACTGGAGCCAAGTGAAGTAAGGCAGCTGGTAAAGGGGCCGGATATTCTGCGCTGAAACTGCGACCATGCTCTCATCAGTGGCATCCAAGTCCGTAGTGAGATCTTCCGTTGTGTAACAGTTGCTAATGAATGGAGCTTCCGACAGCGGATAAGGGGAGGTATCGGTAGGAATTTCTTGGTCATTTGCGGTGGGCCATAAACAGGGAGGGCGAAGTTGGTGCCTGAAGAAGTCCGCCTTATGGGGGTACCTTGATGACTATTAGTGTTGGATCCGAGAATTTTCCGCAACAAGTTCACTTACACTCCCTTGCAATTCTGCTCTTGAGAACTGTGTGGCCATTTTCCCCGCATATGGGTTTTGCGATGACGGGCTAAGCTGGAGGACTGCGACATGTCAGATAATGTTGCAAATCGAGGCTGAACATCGTTGCTCACGTCCGCAAATGCTTTTTCGCAGCCATAATGCTGACATAAGTGAGGCTTTTCGCCAGTGTGAGTCCGTAAATGAACAGTCAGGGCACTGCGCTGAACAAAACTCTTGTTGCAACCCTTTGCTGTGCATCTGTGAGGTTTCTCTCCGGTATGGACCCGGACATGGCGGTGAAGATCCGATTTGCGAATGAAAGACTAGAGCTAGCTGTTATTATCTCCGTCTCGGAAAGGTCGAGTACCAGAACGAATAATTACCCTGTCACAATTCTTCCAAGTGCAGCACAACGGCACATTTTCCTTGGAACCCATGACAGCGAGTTATATTCACGTAAAGAACTTCGATGGAAAAGTGCACCGCTCGTTGGAAACTGGTGAGAGATCTAACACATGGCAGGGGGTCATTTAATCAAGCCAAATATGAGAGCCGCAAAAGATGGCCAACGTGGGAAGAAATAATATCAGAAAGAGGGCAATGTTGAAATAATTACAAAGAGAGGACGTCAAGGCCCATGAATAAATAGCATATTCTATTGGCCTGAAATTTAACCTTCGCCCAGGAGGGGTTGTTGATGGTAAAACCCTGCGTGTTTCAAGGGCGTCAAATTTATCTCAATGATTAAGACCGGCTCATGAATGTTAGTGCAAAACTGGCGGGTTCTACGCAAGCGAGGTATGTGGATGTCCGCCATGTGATGGAGCAGCACACTGATTGGTGGATGCCTTTCTATCCATACACACCGTTACCTTGGAAGAATGGTAGTGCAAGGTGTCTTACGTAGCTTGGTTTGTGCTTGAACTTGGTAATGGTCAAATTCAATTTGATAACGAACAATTAAAGTAACTCACGTTTTTTAGATAATAGGACCACGTATGTTACCGTGCGTGGTGGAAGAAAAAGCAGTCGTAAGGGCGTTTTCGATTTTGCATGTCAATCTCGCGCCCCAGGCTAAAACATTATTGCGGTTCCAAAACACAGCAGTTTGTCCGCAAAAGCAGGAGGCCCAACCTGGGGCCTCCTATATACATTAAGCCTTGTGAGTGGGTGGCGCCGATAATAACTCAGTGGTCGCGAAATAATTGGATGGAACTTGGCTCCATCCAATAAAGAACGATCTTTCCCGCATTGTTTCCTTTCCTTTGCATTCAGGAAAAGAGTCGCGGGAACAAGGTGTAGTTGTCTTGAGGTATGCTCGACCTTTTGTTGCGGCACCTTGCTTGGCCTTTGTTGCGGCACCTAACGTTGTGCCTTTCGTTGTGGCGACGCACAGACGGCCGTTCCAGTGAATATAACATTCCGGCTTCATAAACAACAATCAAAAGTAACGCAATATGCAAGTTGGAACGCACGGGTGCCTCGGTATTTTGATTCGCGTATACTGATGCGTACGCCTACAAATAAATCGTGTCTCCGTGTCCTCAGGATAAACTGGCATATTACAATATAAGATGCAACTATGGGGCAAACAGACTGTTGTCTCCACACTGGTCGCTTGGGACAAGACCAGACGTCTCAGAAGAGCAGAAAGCCTACCACCACAGTATGTTTATGGAACCAGGTTGCTATATTGTTCCGCGCCTGCTATGGCTAAGCTATACATTGAGCTAATCACCGTCACCAGGACAATGGAAGCATCTCGCCCAGAAAACCCTGGTCTCTCTTTGTCCGACATTTGTGACAAGGAAACCCTCAGTATTGCGGCTCCCAGGACACCAAGCAATAACAAGCTTGGCTATTCACCCTGCAGAAATGGCAAAAGCTCCTCTTTGGCGGCTATACGCTTCTCCAACCGTCGAAGTAGGAATGATTCTGGAAACGATATATCGCCATGTTTACGCTTAAGTCTCCCGAAAAGAGGATTGATATCAAAGACCAGGAGAAAAGTCCGGTTCCATATTAGAACCAAGCATCCCAAAAAGATTATTTTAGCAGGATTGGACAAATGCCCGGTTAAATTTGTCTGTGGAATTGGGATTGTCTCCGACGAAGATCTGTCGCCCCAACATGCGAAACACTGATTACATATTCATAGTTAGCAGAACAAAAGCTCATAACTTCTTGATCGTTTGGTAAGACAGGTTACCTTCCGGACCTGTTCCGGCAGCAAGACAGTAGATAAATAGATAATCATTCCAAGTTGGTTACTAACTAGTACCGTACGCACTCATTATAGTGCGTGCTGGCAGATTTAAACAAGTTGCACTGGCCAGTATGGGAAGTCATACAAAATCTTACATTAATCCATTGACGATTGGAAAAGCCTAACTACTGCTGAACGCTTGTTTTCCAGTATAAAATAGGGGCCGAATGGACGTGCAAAACGCGCTCCTATCTCATACTGGGTCCCGTCCTAGCTTAAATGAAAAAAGCAACAAACACAGACAGGAATACCCAAAATGACGCACAAACGGCTGTCAGAAGTTGACCAAATAGGAGATATGCAACGACATTGCTCAACAGACATATAGGGATATTGAGCAACAGTAGAATGAAAACAAACTCTCTTCTTTTTGGAACGTGCGCCGCATCTGCCATGACTTCGACCACAGAAATTCCCTTTTGGAAAGATGATTCGTTAGCTAATCTACATCTAAAGTAAGTAATTGCAAAGGGACCAACTTAGTAGAGTTTGGAGCATTGCTCATTTGATCTCTGATTTCTGAACTGTTAGAATTTGGTTCTACCGCCATTTATATAATGGTCATCATCGAATGCTTGACCAAGCTGCAAACAGTTAACCCAGTGGGGCACTATGTGTTTCGAAGCTTAGCAAGGTTTCGATGCTATGCGAATGATGAGACGAGAAT
>ERZ1673737.3493-NODE-3493-length-11856-cov-4.392001_pt1 | contig 11856 bp, 9 predicted proteins | sample MGYA00580211_ERZ1673737 | MGnify/ENA primary metagenome ERZ1673737 (study PRJEB41218, sample SAMN15661789) | gut metagenome | host: Homo sapiens | place: Canada: London | collected 2015-08-20/2019-03-30 | study: EMG produced TPA metagenomics assembly of... | reverse complement strand
TGAGCATCTCATAGCAGCGGCACTATCGAAATCGATTTCAGTCCCGATAAGGGCCAGGCTATGGAGCAGGCGGAGGGTCAAGTCCAGGCCGGCTGTGGACTTGGTGAAATTGGCCAGTTGCTTGGGGAGCGAGGCCCTTGAATGGGCCGGGGATAGTTGAGCCATTTGGACAAAACCTCGTGTTTTGATGACTGGAGACACAGCGATATTTTGAAGAATAATAAGATAATAATATACCAACAGTATCATTTTGACAGCCGTAGCTCTATATGAACATGAACCAGAGCGCTGGTACGCATGTTCTCCGCGGGAAAGGCAATGAATAAAAAAATACACGAAATACATTATCTGACAGGCCGTACTATTGTGTAGTCGGTTACGCTACCGACTGTCAGTTCCCAACATGGGAAAAGAGGGATGCAAAACTGAAGAGGCGCTCATGAAAGAAGATGACTGGGTTCGGGGAGGTGGGGCGATAAGAGCCAAGTTCGGGTTCAGAGCACGGGGATCTTCGAGATGCAGGAGGGAGGCGTGGAGCGGCGTATCGGGAAAGTTGCTCCTTCGCTCTTCGATCTTGCATGGAGTTAATAACTCCACCATTTTCTATTCAATTTCAGATCTTCACCAAACAACAATTTCTCCTTTTCTTCTCCTTCTACTAACTTAACCCTCTTACCCTCTTTTGTCTTTGTCTTGAGGCACTTCGACTGTCATGGAGGCCGCCACACCCTCTCCAGGGGGGGATGAACGCAAAGACATCCCCAAGGTAATGAATAGCCTCGATCACAGCCTGCATGAAAAGAATGATAGCGAGCAGGCCTTGACCTCTGAGCTCATCTCCGCTGGCTCGGAACACCTCCAACGGCAACTAGGTGGAAAAGAAATCCAGCTGTTGGCGGTGGGCGGCGCTATTGGAACGTGTAAGTGAGCCTTATCCATAAGGAAATAACACAATTGGCTTACTTAGTTTCATAGCTCTATTCGTACAGATGGGCGCAAGTCTACCGAAGGGTGGCCCGGCGGGGCTTTTCTTGGGCTTTGTTGTTTATGGAACCGTCATCTGGTGTGTCAACCAATGCTTCGGTGAGCCCTCCCGTTTTCTATTCTCTAAGCACTGCGCACGCTGATAAGGCCGTCTTGTGCAGCCGAAATGGTTACCTATCTCCCGATCGCTTCCCCCTTCATCCGTCTGGGTGGATTTTGGGTGGATGACGCCTGGGGCTTTGCGATGGGCTGGAACTATTTCTTCCTTATGGGTACGTGCCAGTCCTTGGGACCTCTGTATTTTCCCCCTTCTGACTGAATTCCCTACACCCAGCCTTTGCCATCCCGTATGAAATAACGGCGATCAATGTTCTTCTTACCTACTGGACCGACAAAGTTCCGGTGGCCGCGGTTGTGATGATTTGCTTGGTGATTTTTGCGTACGTCACCTACCCCAATCGCAATGATATGGCAAACAAACTAATTTGGGCGTTGCAGTGGGCTCAACGGGCTCGCAGTCCGGTACTTTGGAACTGCTGAATTTTACCTGGCCATGTTCAAGGTTTTCCTTATGATGGGACTCATTTCCTACACTTTTGTCACCATGGTTGGTGGCAATCCTGAGCACTGGGCCTATGGGTTTACCTATTGGAAATCCCCCGTAAGTCGAAGCTAGCCATTTCACGCTGTCTTGCTAATAATCCTGGTTGAAGGGCGCGTTTGTCGAGTACCTCGCTCCTGGAAACACCGGACGCTTTCTCGGATTTGTTTCTTGCCTCATTCAGGCCTCCTTCACGTGAGTGTCCGCTATATATCCCGCTTCCTTGACAGTATGGCTGACGGTATCTATCATGCAGTATGGTCGGTCCCGAGTTCATCTCCATGACAGCTGGCGAGGCAGAGAACCCCCGTAAATTGATGCATCGGGCTTTCTCCTCTTTTGTCTGGCGTCTCCTCATTTTCTTCATTGGCGGCGCTCTCTGCGTCGGGATTGTCATTCCTTACAATGACCCGCTTTTGCTGAAATATATCAATGGAACTGAGGGCGGCACTGGAGCTGCGTAAGCCCCCTTCCCCATCCCAGTACAGGCCCTGAACACACAGCTTACCCATGCTCTAGTTCTCCTTACGTCATTTCAATGGTCAACTTTGGAATCAAAGGACTTCCGTCTCTGGTCAACGCTCTGATCATGACCTCTGTTCTTTCTTGTGGAAACAACGTTGTTTATTCGGCGATCCGTACACTTCATGGCCTAGCGGCGGACGGCAAGGCGCCCGCGATATTTGCCAAGTGCAACAGGTTCGGTATCCCGGTCTACTCAGTCATCGCGGCGCTTGCGTTCTGCCTTCTTTCCTTGCTGCAGCTTGGCAATTCCTCTGCCACTGTCCTCGACTGGCTGGTGGGAATCTGCACTGCATCATACATGATCAACTACTTCGCCACAGTCGTGACGTACCTGCATTTCTACGCCGCTCTCAAACGCCAGGGTATCGACCGAAAGACTTTGCCATACCGGGGATACTTTCAGCCCTATGCCGCGTACTATGCCGCGGTGATGACATTTGTTGTGGCCTTGATCCTTGGGTATACCGTCTTCATTGATGGCCATTGGGACATCTCGACGTTCTTTACCTCTTATCTGATGATTGGGTTTTCCATCGTGGCTTTTGTGTTCTGGAAGCTCTTCAAGCGGACACGCTATGTTCGGCCGGGAGAGGCAGACCTTCAACTTGGAGGCATAAAAGCCCAGATTGACCTCTACGAGGCATTGTACGAGCCGCCGACGAGAGGCAAGGTTTCGGGTTGGCTCAACAGCTGGTTCGAGTAGTTTGGATTTCAATTCTTGAGAACACAGATTGGATAGGAGTGGCTCTTTCCATTGGTTTATTCTATTCTCGATATTATAACTAGTACCATTTCCGCTATAAGTACGAGTTCGTTTGAATTTATTTGCTGAAGCCGGTTCCGTAGAAAGTTTTCAATCTTGTAGGGTATGGATGGAACTATAGAAAGTGCTAGAAGGCCGCCTGTTTTATATAGTTATGTGCTACTGAAGCATTGAGTAGTAAGGCTCTAACCCTTTTTTCACCTTTCTAGTATGTAAAGTAATATGAGATGCACCTCATAATTTACACTTTCACTACACCACAACATCATCGGCATTCAAAACCAAACTCGCGAAAAAGAGAGGCTCTCGTACGAATTCATCGGCACGAATAAACTCATTCGTCGTATGCGCCCGGTTAAGGTTTTCCACCAGAGTCACAGGGGTGAATCTGTAGATGTTCTTGGTCAAGGCCCAAAAGAATTTAGTGTCTGTGTTGGCTGGCATCAGGTATGGTGTGACGATAACCTCATCATCCGCGCCCAGTGGCTTGAGAACATTCTTGATGGTGCCAGACAAGATGCGGAAGGATTCGGTATCAACTGGAGAAACGGGAGCTGGCTCTAAGGCGTCCACTCCAAAGAGACAGATTTTCCGTTTATCCGAAGCGCTACATGGGGAATGAAACCCTTCAAATACCATTCCGTGCTTTTTAGCAATTGGACTGACAAGAGACTCGTAGTGCGCCTCAACCTGAGCAATAGACGTTTCGACAGCCAGGCGCAGGTTGACCAACGTAGACGCTGCTTCGGGGATGGCATTAATCTTGACGCCACCGTTAATCTTTCCAACAGACTGGCTTGTCTGGAAATAATACCTCATATCATCCAGCGTCCGGGCCAGTTGCTCCTGGCTGATACTGTCGTCTTGGGTGGCCATGCTCAACTTGCGACGAACTGCCATCGGAAAGCTCGACACGGGAGCATGGACGGCGCCACACTCTAGGAATTGAAACATGGGATTCTTCGGAGTGACTTTTCCAGGGAACGGGTTGCTCTCAATTGCGACCACGATTTCTGACAGGATACCAATGACATTATGATCCGGCGGGTTACTCGCATGCCCTCCAGTTGACGACACATTGATCCCGACGTCCAGATAGCCCTTTTCTGCGACGCTGACCATGGCAAAAGTCTGGTCGAATTCTCTCTGGATACCCGTGCAACCCTCGTCCATGATCAAGTAGATCCCGTCGTCCCCATACTGCTCACGAAGGAAATTCGAGATAGGCCTTCCGCAATTCTCGCCACTAATCTCTTCGTCACAGCCAAACGCCAGAATAACCGTTCTTTTCGGCTCGAAACCACTCTTGATCAAAAGGTCCAAGCTCTCAATGATAGATATCAGGTAGCCTTTGTCGTCGGTGGCCCCACGACCCCAGATAATTTCACCATCGTAGTGGCCGTCATAGGGCGGATGAGCCCAATCCTTGACGTTCTCCGCAAGCACTGGGACTACGTCTTGATGCGCGAGCATGAGAATAGGCTTAGCCTCCAAGGGGGAGACGCTGCCTTCCCACGTCAGGATCAACCCGTGTGTGTTGACGTGATCCAGCTTCACGGTTCGAAACACTGTGGGATAGCTGACTTTGATATAGTTCTCCACTTGAAAAAATATATCCCATCTGTCGTCTTCGCCAATGGGCCCCAAGTCGTCATAGCTCTCAGCTGGGATCTGAATTATTCCAGTGAGCTTGTTGATGATTTCTCGGTGGTATTCCACAGAGTCGACTTTCTCACGAATATACTGTTCGACTTGCGTATTCCTTGGAGACAGCTTCGGCACTTGCTGGCATATCCCGGACCCTGTTCCAAGCCCGTACGTGTCCAGCCTGGGTGAGCTAGACGACTGAATGTGATTTTTGAAGAGTGCGATAAACGCTGAAACAAGGCCAATTACAATTGTGCCGTGTAGTAACCAAGAGCGACTTGAGGTCTTATCTCGCCGCTGATTGACGTGTGAAGGTTCGGTCATTGTTAGAAGCGTTGATTAAGTTAAACAAGAACAATATCGAAGATGGATGCGTAATAGGTTCGGATCATGTAGGACTTCGTCCGGGAGATATTTTGTCGTGTGATCTAGGCTTTAAGGGTCTACGATTCGATGTGGTATTGTCAAATTACTATTCTTCCCCATATCCATTCATCCCGTCGTTATACTAGTAACTTAGCAGGTATCGTAGGTCAAAGAACCCGATAACAGGTTTAGGTTGTGGGGGCGATAGCAATAATGGGAATTAAGTTCACGTATTGATGTAACCTTCTAAATGCGGTTTAGATTAGAGTGTTATACCTATTATAGCATCTTACTGCGCGCAATTAACCTAACAGGTATCTTACTCCACCCAGTGGACCACATAGGAATTTTGCTCCGCCTGATGAACCATGTTGATAAGTCATTGTACCCCTTCTAGCTTATAATCTCAATAATGGTAAGCTCCCACGGAAAGCCTGTTTAGTTTCCCGAGATACAGGAATGTAGTCATTTTGAATCAATATTACTTACTTACGAGCCAGCCTTTGTCCATTTCGCAGGAATTCTAGCAATAGTGAAATCCGCAGTGGGGCTCCCCCGCGTTTGCTTTCAACATTCACTGAGATTTATACTATTCTCCGAGGACACGAGGTCAAGGATAAACCTTCCAAATTGAACACGTCCATATATATTCCTAAAAAACAGTGACACACCTCTACCAACCGCCAAGATGTTGAGTTCCAAGAAATCACCATTACCGGCCGCCAATGAATTCCGCAGCGACACTTTCACCACCCCAACGCCGTCTATGTTGGCCGCTATGGCGAACGCGTCGTTTGGAGACGACGTGTACCAGGAAGACCACATCACCACCGAATTTCAAAAGGAAATCGCACGATTGACCGGAATGGAAGATGCTCTGTTCATGCTCTCCGGGACCATGGGCAACCAGATCGGAGTCCGCGTTCATCTCAACCAACCTCCGCACTCTGTGCTGTGCGACTACCGCGCCCACGTCTACGCCGAGGAAGGGTCCGGGTTGGCGGTGCTGTCTCAAGCCATGGTGACGCCCGTACACCCGGCCAATGGCATATACTTGACATTGGACGATGTCAAGAAGTGGACCGTCCTAGGAGAGGATATTCATACGGCACCGACGAAGGTGATCAGTCTCGAGGTGACCATAGGCGGAGTGGTGACTCCCTTGGAGGAGATACAGAACATCTCCGAATTCGCACGTGCCCATGATATCAGAATTCATTGCGACGGGGCTCGCTTGTGGAATGCGTCTGCAGCTACTGGGTATTCTTTGGCCGATTACTGTCAGCATTTTGACACCGTGTCAATGTGTGTGTCAAAAGGACTCGGTGCACCGGTCGGTGGAGTCCTTGCCAGTACCCAGTCCAACATCAAGCGGGCTAGGTGGCTGAGGAAGCAGCTGGGGGGCGGCATTCGACAGGCCGGTGTTTTAACAGCTCCAGCCTTGGTAGCCCTGGAGGAAGTCTGGCCTACCATGAAAGAGACGCATGAGAAAACCAAGAAACTGGAGAAAGACTTAGCGGCGCTTGGTATTGTGCCTCAAATCCCGGTTGATACAAATTTCTATTTCATCGACGCCAAGAAGTCAAAGGTGAGTATGGATATTTTGTTAGAGCAATGTGAGAGGTTCAATGTGAAGCTCATGGATGAGCGGATTGCTCTGCATCATCAAATCAGCGACGAGGCAATTGAGAACCTCAAGGCTGCCATTGCCGAGGCAGTGAGAATAACCAAGGCTTTACCGCCAGGCTATGTCTCCAAGGTTCCGCCGGGTGGGTATGGAAGCACCTCAAAAATGAATGAACACAGCTAGTTGGTGGATCTCAGTGTTGTATATCTAACGCGCAGAGGCTCACTGGTAGAGCTATTGTTAATATTGATGTGGTTTTTTTACTGCAATTCCACGAACTTTGTAAAGTTCGCTCTCTATTTCTGGGTGTCTCTGATCAATAGTCAATTATATGAAGGACGGTGTATCTGTGTACTGCCGTTGGAAGGATCATTGTCGATATAATGCTCGTAGGATCGTTTCAAACCAAGCATCAGATTTGAAGCGACGCCGTACAGTAGGAAAGTACACTGCGCTGGCAAAATATGATACCAGGTTGCGATCTAATAATGTAACTGACATTCAATAACATTTACATATGCGTGAGTACTAAAATGTGACAGCTCCATGGAAGAAAATATCAGAAGAAACATATGACAGGAATACACTAATGAAGAACTATGGTTAAACAGGCATCGATTGATTGACATAATTAAGCACTCTGGGTCGGATCACCCAGTGCAGCTGCCGGTTTGTAGCTGCTGAAATCGTATTCCACATCATAGTCCTCCTCATCAACATCCCCATCGCTGAGCTCGACATCTTGGAGGTTCTCCCCATCATCGATCTCATCAACGGTGAACCCGTAGTCCTCTTTTCGGATTTTCTTCCAGGCGGCAATGGTTTGTCTTCGGGTAAGACAGAAAGGCAGCTTGGAGAGCGCAACACACCCATCCTGAGTTACTTCCACGGTCTGGCCGATTGAGCTGGCAGTATCAGTGGCCTTGTCCATCAGGATGATATGGATAAAGAACACCATGCCCGACTGTGCCACCACGTTCTGGCCGCGCACAAACATGGGAAAATCCATCCACGTAGGGGAAAAGGTTGCACCCAAGCTATAGCCGCAACTGTTGAAACGTTGGTCCCGGAAGCCGTTCTCATCCGCAACACGAGCGTAAGCCTCGAACACGTCGCCAATCTCTCGGCCTGGTTTGAGGGCCGCCATGGCTGCCTCCATTTGAAGTATGTTGACCCGGTGCATTTCTCGCGCCAGCTTGGTGATGCCGCCAATGGGAATCGTGCGCATAAGACACGTATGATAGTGCTTGTAAGCTGCGGCATGCTCGAGCGTGAGCTGTCGATCGATCTTATCTTTGCCCGTCGAGTAACGGGTGAGAACGGCCTTGTTGCCCGAAACAAGGATATTCTCATTGGCAGGATCATCACCACCACCCTCGTAGACCGTGCCGACGATCTCCCGCCATAGGTCGCCTTCATAGGCGCCGGGTTTGGCCAGCTTGAGGGCACGGACGAGGGCGAAGTCGGCGAGATAAGCGGCCTTTCGAACCTTGCGCATTTCAGCTTCCGATTTGATAATGCGAAGCTCCCGGGTGAACAGATCGCTGTGATCCACTAGCGTGCAAAGACCGTCCACGGCTTCTTCTAGTGCCTTTCCTAGGCGGTGCGTCAAGGAGCAGGAGTCAGGTTCATACCCGATCCGCTTGGATGGCGAGTTGATTCCAAATTCCTTCAGGACCTTGGGGACTAAGGACACGGGGTTGCTTGTGGCGTTGTCGGATCGAATGAGGATATCCCTTTGATCCAAGATTGAAGTGTAGAGAGCCTGACGCAGATCCGGGATTCGAGTGATCAGCCGCATGGAAGCATCCTTGTGGAAGTACATGGCTTGGAAGAAGACATAGCCGAAGGTATCAAAGCCAGTGAAGTAGTAGAGAGATTCTTGCTTCGTCATGAGAAAACCATCGAGGTTTTCTCGCTCCATAAGCTCCAGAGCCCGCTGTTGACGCTCTTTGAACTCAGCCTCTGAAAAGTATAGGGCTTTTTTGAAGGGCTGGGGTTTTTTGACCGGTGCCATCTTTGTCATGAGGAGGTTAGAAGGAGGAATTCTGGTGGTTGAGCTGTTTGATTCCAAGGACATAAGAGCGTACGAGGTCTTTTATACCCAGTCTGCTGCCCCTCATGTCACACTTCATGTTGAACCAACATAGGAAGATAGTCCGCTTGTCCTAATTAGGAGTATTGCTCCGCTCGCTCCATGGCATAGCAGCAGCCATGTCATGTGAGAAATGCCCCTCAGCGGGGAGGGGAAAGCCTAAACACAAACTAACGTATTACATCCGAGGACCCCGTATCATCTGAACCTAAGTGAATGCGCAGGGAACTAACCGATTCGGACTGGCGCCTGCGAGCACCTGAGATAAGATGAGCGAGCTCCAGATTTAGTTTCCTCTTCAGTTTAGTACTTTCGTGAGTACTACATGTTTTCTTTCCATTTTTGGGCCGTGACACAGTGTCACCCATCTCTTTCGATAATTCTATAGCCAACGACAGAAGGAGTGACTGAAATAAGGAGGTGAGTGACAAACGGGAACAAGTAGACGATTAAACTAATTTTGCCTCTATCCCACGGGGGTGGCTGTAGTTGTAAAGAAAAGGGTTCTAGTGTTTGCAGGATAGAGCCTGTCAACTAGGTAAGACAAAGATGCCTGGGAACAAGTGATGTATTGAAAGAATACAGAGACTAATTCTTGGAGAACCTCTAGGTTCTCCGGAACGGGGGGCTGGAGTCCCCCAAAATCCTTTAAATATTCTACGATCCTTACTTAACGTACAATAATGATAGGCTAGCAAGGGGCGATCGGGTATTTTAACATGCTCGAAGGCTGGTGCCGATGAGTACTTCGAGAACTCTCCCCTTGCATCACCTTTATCTTCATCCCATGAATCACCAACGAATGATTAAATTTTCCTTTGAATCTGACGAGCAAGATATCCAGATTTAATGTAGTTATTAACATAGAGTAGGTCGTGAGATAACTATGATCCAAGAGTACTGGAACTTCTGGAAGTAGTAACGCAACTATCTTGTCATATGACGGGGACGGAGAATCATGTCACAAATTGCCTTTAAGCATCATCGAGTAATCCAGTGGAATTTTATTACTCTTGTTATTTCTCTGCTTAAATTGGCTCTGGAAAAGGAAGGGATGGTTATTGTACGCTTGTTTACCATCTGTGTACCGCTTCCTGTCAGCATCCATGGCCTCTCTGGCTTGATAATGGACCTTCCCCGAGGGGAATGGAAGCAACAAGTCCTGCAAGGCCTATTTAAGAACCTCCTTATGACCTATATCGAGGCTGTAAGATTAGCTATATAAGGTCAATAAAGAACGGCAACAAATAGTGCAAAAGCAATTAGTACTTGAGGGCTCTTCGCCAATATGATCGACCACTCATTCCCTTCGTTTGCTTTTTCAAAACAATCGGATCAGATGATTTCAATAGGTTAAAATTGCAAACAAGGTCGCCAGAAACTTCCATGCTAGCTCCCAGGTTGTCAAACTTGCCACAGTACTTGAACAAGAATTCTAGTCAGCACTCATCACCATAGTCAACAAATGGAACAACCGAAGACTCACATTTGGTGCAGAAAAGATCGTAACGAGATTACGCTCCCCAAAGAATTCATAACCCCCTTCCACCACCATATGCGCCCGACAGACTAGGTCTAAATCGTGGCGCTTTAGGAAATTCGCAACAACCTTCCTTCCAAAGGACCAGCTCACACCTCGGTCATCATTAGGTCCCCAGTCTTTAATATTTGCGGGATCGCTCCATAAAAGATCATTCAGAAGACCCTGATCAGGCACTTCAGTGGGACGAGCGAGGTTTCGGATATCATTCATATCGGAAAGGCTTGGGGAAAGGCCGCCATGCACACAAAAGATCCTTTGTGCGATAACCGCAGCGACTGGAAGACAATTGAAAACATCTGTAAAAGTTTTCCAGATCTTGACATTGCATCTTCGCTTGCACTCGTCATAGAACCCGTAGATCCGAGAGACATTAGCACACTCATGGTTACCCCGGAGTAGAAAAAAGGTTTCCGGATATTTGAGCTTGTAGCACAGAAGCAGAAGTATTGTTTCCAAGCTTTGCTTACCGCGGTCAACGTAGTCTCCTAGAAACAGATAGTTTGAGGCAGGAGGAAATCCGGACATCTCAAAAAATCGAAGAAGATCCGTAAATTGACCGTGGATGTCCCCGATGATGTGAATTGGAGCATTCAGCTCCAGGAGAACAGGCTGGGAAAGGAGTAGATTGCGGGCGGCCGAGCAAATGGACAAGATTTCATCATTGTTGAGACATAGCCTTTTCTCAGGCCTCGATTTTCCCACGTGTAGTAATCGTGAAATCATGCCATCTAGATCAAATATGGTAGATCTTTCCATATTTGTTCGGTCTCGAGAAGAATAATCCCAGATTATTGTTTCTAGGTTTAACTGGTTGTGTTTTCGTAAAATGGATTCATTCGTGGCCCCAGGAACCCCAGGCGGCGATTTTCCAGATAAGGGAACATCTGCTCCGTGACTAAAATCCTCACTCAGTTGGCTCGTCGCTTCATTCAACGCATTTTGAACACTAGTCACTGGCGAGCCTAGGCTACCATCCTTGCTGAAGTTGCCCGACTGATGAATTCCTCTTCTTAGGAAGCGAGAAAACGAAGGTCTTTTGGATGAGTTGATGGCGGGATCGGAATCATGAGTTGTGCTTCGCTCAGTGGTATGGTCAAAGCCCATTTCTTTGACCCGCTGAAGGTCGTTTGAATGTTGCTTTAAAAGCTCTTTCTGGGGGAATTGGTCCCCCTCTTTCATCGCTGTAACACTTTCTTCTTTGCTTGCATCATTCATTGGGCCAAGCTCGCTTTCCTCTGGCACTAAAAGAGAAGCTGGGGTCTGGTTGGTAATCGTAGGAGGCTGCTCAATATCGGCAGTTGACATAGCTCTGGCTAATGTGTCTTAGTAGGCTAGTTCTTCCGACAAGCTATTGTAGATATGTTGCTGTAGAGGTCACACTTTCTTAAGAAGCTGGGTTATCATGCTGCCTGCAGTGGTGATCTTGGCAAGCCGGGTGGCAAACGCGGACTGTGATTGGGAACGGGGGCTCTTGGCAAAGGTGTAAATGGTGTAAGAGTGGATGATTTAATGCCCTCGTATATTAATCTTATATTCTACGGCGTGTATGATTGATCAGTTCATTACATCATGACTCATCACCTGAACAATGAATGCCCACCCTGCAAAGCTGATGATGGTTTGTTAACGGTATCCCACTGGTATCCCACTGGTATCCCATCACCGGCACTACAAGGAAGCATACAAACCAGTAGGCGATATATCT
>ERZ1673737.3491-NODE-3491-length-11859-cov-4.626821_pt1 | contig 11859 bp, 7 predicted proteins | sample MGYA00580211_ERZ1673737 | MGnify/ENA primary metagenome ERZ1673737 (study PRJEB41218, sample SAMN15661789) | gut metagenome | host: Homo sapiens | place: Canada: London | collected 2015-08-20/2019-03-30 | study: EMG produced TPA metagenomics assembly of... | reverse complement strand
GTGCCCGGCCGAGAGGCTTTGCTAGGTGTCTCAGATACATCCGGAGCATGTGAGACGCTCCGGCTGAAAGCTGAGCTCACGCCTGCGTAGCTCTGGCGACTGCGGGGTGTGTTTGACATCCCCGACTGTCGGCGCAGTCGGCTGTATGGTGGCGGATCGAGGAGTGATGATCGCGCTGGGCTAGGGGAGGAAATGTTCCGTGAGGGACTTGGATCACCGAGCCGGCTGGAGACGCGACTCGTCGATCTATAAGTGCCCGGTGCTGGAGACGCAGATGTCTCTCGACGGAATGGACTGGGAAATGGGATGGCCGATGCGGGCCGAGGCGTGCGAGACATCGGGGCGGATGATTTGCGGTATGAAGTATATCCAGTATCTAAATCGTTCGTATTTGTGCTCCCGTTCCAACGAGGACGGTTGGGATTTGTGGATGGCGCCACTGGTGTGCGAGAAGTGTAGCGGGAAGCCGGGGTTGGCGTAAAGAGACTTGTGGATCTCCTTGATGGAGTGGGGGATGTAAGGCCGGATGGTTGGGGGATGCTCGACTTCCGGCTTGTGTAGTTCGCTGTGGACTGCGGCAAGCCAGAGTATCGCCTGGTCTTTGGCAAGGCTGATCGAGTTGTGGTGCTTCCAGCTAAGCTCTCGCGACGGCTTGAACCACCCAAGGGTGTTGAGGTGCCCTTGTAGCTGGGGCCAGTTATGATAACCGACGACGCGGGCGAGCTTCCTGGCGTGTCAATGGCACTGCCTGTGAGCGGACTGTCCATGGTCAAGATGCTAGAAATTGAGTCTCGAAGCTGCTGACCCTTGACAATATGCACGTCCTCAAGAGAAGTGTCCATGACTTTGGTACTAGCCTTGAGAGCATCCATCCGCGATGTCATATCAGACAACAATCGTAGGATTTCGCCATTGACAGTCAACCTGTCATTGACACCCTTTTGGATGATAGAAACCACACGCTCAATCGCCGGCACATAGTGCATCTTCTTCGCCTCGTAGTTCTCAATGCGCTTCTGCAAGGTGACCGGGTTGTTAAGCTGCAAGCCGCTCTCCAGTCCTTCTTGCAGTTTGCCAATGCTGCGTTCCACAGATTCAAACATCTTCTGCGCCTGACTCCCAGCATTGCGGAAAACTAGAATCCACTTATCCTCTCCCAGTTCCTTCCGCAGAGCTTCCGCATCTGTCTCAAGAACCTTATAGCTCTTTTCTAACCTGTTCCGTCGGTCCTCAACCTCCTCGCACGCACTCGGGAAAATAGACTCGGCCCGTGCCTGAAACATGGACAGTCGCATGGGCAAAAAGTCCAACGATGCACGTAGCGGTTGCATGCGCGCAAAGATAGCCATCAGATTCGAGTGGCTCGTATCATCCTGTGGTGTTTTGATAACAGGAGTGCCAGAAGCCGATGCCAGAAGAGGACCAATACTCAGGCGTTGAGAAGCCGCGCGACTCTTGGTAGGAGACTCTTCCACGATCGTCTCCAACTCGTTGATATCAAGACCGCCAGTGGTCTCGCCCGTATCCATCAACGCCTGGTGACGCTTTTCTTCCATCTCGAAGATCAATCCGCTAAGATTATCAATTTCCATACCCACATCACCGAGGACATTCGACCAAAGCTCTTCCCACTCCATCGCCAACTCAACTTGCTCTTTCACACCTCTCAGCTTATTCTTGATCTGTTTCCAGTTTTCCAGGATACTCTCCATCTGGCTGACGATGGTCGTCAAGTTCTCCGTGTCGACATTCGCAATATCGTCTCGCAGCTGAACATTCTCAATGGCTCGCACATACACATTAACCAAGCACTCGAACCGGGTAATGGCCTTATCAACCCCATCAAGACCCTCCCGACCACCAGCAGCAGCCCACTCAACATCATCCTCAGAATCCAAACCACTAAGCACATCCGAAGCCTTCTTGATCCAAATCTGAATCTGCTCTGCAGCTCCATTCAAAGCCCTCACAGCCGAAAGAGCCGTAGCAATCTTCGTAATACTCGCCTCAAGCGAATCCGGCTGCGGGAGAGGGATGGACGTCAGCTGCGAGAGCTGATTGCTAAAGGAAGCACGGGAGAAGGAGTATATGGAGTCCGCGCGCTGTAGACCCATGGGATTGAAATAGGACTGGGAATTGGAAGACGAGCGCGAATGGGTATAAGCAGGCGGGGAATCCTTCGGCGGGGGATCAGGCGCGCTCTGCGCATCCTGATTTTCCTTGCGGGCGGTATCGTCGACGTATTTCTGGAAGTCAGTGCGATCGTCTTGAATGGGATTGCTGGGTAGGAGGGATGGTTCTGGTTGTGCGCGCACCGGCGCGGGAGCTGGCTCTGCAACAGACATGTAGACTGGTGGACTGGCGCAGTCGGTTGTTGGGGTGGGCTCGTCCTGGTTCTGGTTCTGGTCCTGGTCTTGGTCAGGGCCGTCCTCGACTGCTTCGCTTGAGGCGCGTTCGTCCTGTCTGTGTGCGTCTGCGATCTCTTGGAGGATATCTTGGTGGGGGAGCTCGAGGTGGTTTGAGGCGGTACGCCGCGGGGGATCGTGAGATTGGCCGGGTGAGGTTCCTGAACCGTTCCACGCTTGGCCCCTCCGCTCGACTTTGATAGACAAGTCCTGGTTCCGACTGTCCAGCTCCTTCAGGTGCTCTTCTGGGATTCGACCGACAGCATTTGGGTTCTTGGATTGCAAGGGTGACTTGTTACTGCCATCCAGCAGTTTGACGCGGGCTGCAAGAGCCGGGGAGAGTCGGCGAAGGATTGATTGCCGGGGACCACTATTTGGCTCAACTGGGGAGCTTTCGTCTTCGTTATTGCTGCTTCCTAAACTCCACAGGGATGACTTGGATTTTAGGCGGCGGAGGGTGGAGGTGCCGGTGTCATTTGGAGAGACGGAGAGCGCGGGGGTGAGCGACGGGGGTGAAGCGGAGGTTATGGACGCGTTGGAAGGGTGCGCGATTTCGGTCGCAGAAGTTGGACTGTCGGCTGTGGCATGCATGGAGACAAGGCCCCTGGGGGTGAAAGAGCAAAAGGACCAAAAAATGCGATCCAGACAGGGATAGCTGGAATGTTTCGTCTCTCGGCAAAGCTGAAGTGTAACCCCCTTCTATTGTTCAGAGGTAGAAATGTCAGGAACAAGCTACATAAGGTCAGTCTGTATATTCCAGTTTGAAGGTGAAGATATTGGGCAGCAACCGTTGAGAGAGAGGGATGAAGTGGCCTGTCTACCTTCAGCCCCGTAGATTTACTATGGGGCCCGTTGTACCTCCTCGGTATGTGAGGGACGATGAAATCATGTCTTGTATTTCTTTCTTATTTGTTTCACTTAGATGCTTCTCTTTCTAATTTGAAATCTCTGCAATCTGAAAATTATTTGAACGTTTCCTCTTCCCACGAGTTTGTCCTAAAGCTCAGGAGTACACGTCAATTTCATATGATGTTCAACGTCTGTGCAGATCAACGAGGCCAACCTCTCTACATGTACGTTATCCACAATTAAGGCATGTATGCGTCTATGGAATTGAAATCCAAATTATGAGTACAATGAATGTAATTCCGAAAAAGACTAGAATTCAAAATATGAGACGGGCAGAACAGTCGGCGACAATTCAGGGGGTATCGTATCAAATGTCCAAAGAGAAAAGAAAAGAACCGAGATGCAAACATGGACTTCGAATCCAACAATCCTCAAATCAACCCAGCACTCGGGGGTCGTCCTGGGTTGGCCGCCTGCCAATCTCGCACCAACTCCTCGCGAACAGTCTTACACCAGGCCAGCAGTGCAGTGTCAAATTGTTTCCAGGCCTCGGCACCACTGTTCTGTACAACCCCCATCACATCAACATCTAAACGCAGCTCCCACCGGAGCTCTGCAGCTTTCACCCAGAACCGAAGATTGTCAGCCTGCCGGTATGGCTTGGCAATGTCCTGGTGGTATGCCTTGATCTCGCCGAATTGGCGTTTGGACTTCTTGATCGCGAGGTTGTGTAACTGGACCAGTGCACGCCCATCGCGGAATTGGTCCAGGAATGGGGTCGGCAGGGATTCACTGGGCGTCTCTTCAACGGGTGTCCAGGTAGGCAAAGAGTCTCCGCCGGGCATCAGACTGCGCAGGAAAGACTCCTCCCGTGGACGCTCCCGGCCTCTCCAGTCGCCAGCTGCCCAATCCCAATTTTGCCGCTCTTGAGCCTCGAGGTCTTCCAGGGCTTTCTCACGTACGAGCATGGTGCGCACACCGGAGATCCACCCCTGAATCCGCTCGCGCTCTTCCTCGCGGAGACCACTGGCGAAATGCCGGGCAGCCCAGCGCTTCAGAACTTCCAGCACATCAAAGAGCTCCTTGCGTATCTCGCGCTCGCTTTTTATTGAAGCTAGACGTTCTGGGTGTTCATGGGCAGTGTAGTAGATCTTCGCGGCCCGAATAGCATTCGTCACATCATCCAGGATGCACATGCCTTGTGCCTCCTCTTTGTTCTTCGGAGTAGGAACCTCTCCAGGTTCCTCCATATGGTTTTCCGGGACATCCCCTGGAGAAAGACTGTTCCGGATTGGCTCACGGGGAGGAGGCTCAGCGCCATTCTCGATGGCCTCGATATTAGTCTCCGCCTTATCCAATGCAAGCATCAATTGCCGGCGCAAAGAAATCAAATCCGGCGGAGGGGGAATATGATGCGTTTTGATGCTGTACGTGCTAACGGTAGGCGGCAGCATCACCTCAGCGTCCTCGTCTTCATCCTCCAATTCACCCTCGGCGGGGTCTGCCATATCCGTAGGGCTGGATACCAAATCATCCATGTGTCGTTGATTAGGGGTGATCAACACCCGCGGCTCACTATCCTTGCCTTTCTTCTTGTCCTTGTCCCACTCACGGCCCCGACCACCCTTCCCATCCAATAGACCTGTCCGAGCGAAATAATATTGTAGGTGGGCGATGCTGCCGAGGCTCATAACGCTGTCGCGGTGGCGGGCCGAGTCCGCGAACTCGGCTCCCAATGCACGGATGTACCCATGGCGGCGGGACGAGGTCGACACGGACGATCTGGCATCTGCGGAGGTGGCGGATGAGGTGGAGCGGGAAGACTCGGAGGAGAATGTGCGGTCTGGGGAGGAATATGATGAGATGGCAGGTGTAGCTGGGACTGAAGGCGAGGGTGAAGAAGCCCGTACAGCAGCCGGGAAGGCCTCGGTGTCCATTGACTGTCGTGGCTCGTCCATTGGGATTTGCTGTGGGTTCGGGTTCAGGTTGGAATGTTGGATCGGGGTCGCGGCGTGGTCCCTGGGAATGTTCGTGACTTTGACATGTGGCGGATTGTGTGCGACCAAGTCAATGTTTCTGAGGTTGAGCGGGCTATACAAGCAAATTAATGAAAGGACGGAGGTTTAATGAAAATGCAGGATCGACGGACGAGAATCTCTTTTTGGTCAAAAGGGGGGCTCTCGACTAACCGGGGCTAGTAGGGGGTTGCGGGTCAACGGCCGCCCACAAAGAGATGTGTTCTTTGATTAAGGATGTATGTCATATCATCCCCCTTTATTTTGGCTGCAACCTCTCTAATGACAACAGAGACAAGAGAGAAAAGATGGAGAAATAAGAAGTCCCGTGTTGGTGGATTGCCTAGTTAGGCTTAGCTGCCCCGCGTTCCATGGTTGAGTTCTATGCTTATCGGAAGTATGAACAAGTATGAAGTTGACTTTATATACAAATGAGAGGAGAATGCTATGGTATAAGTATAATAGACCCCAACGCCGTTTTGATGAACTCAGTTCTTCGCATCAAAGATATCCTTCCGGTCCCACCCAGTGGGTTTGATGTTCTCGATGCCTTTCGTGGGGTGGTCACGCGCCGGATCATAGTACTCGGTCTGGTACGGGTTGGGATCGAGAGCCTGATTGAGGTTGCCCAGTGTGTGGTTGACCTCGCGGTGCTTGGCCTCATCCGCACGGACATACATCAACAGGTCCCGCATCTTCCGTTGACCCTCTGGCATCTGCCAGTACTGGACAGCAATCTCAGGTGCATCGAGATCTTTCCACTCTGGAAGCTTGTTGGATTCAAGTTCCTCGATTGCACGGGTGTATGTGATGACGGCTTCCTCCTCGAGGTATCCCACGAATCGGTGACAGATACGGGGGGAGACCAGGTAGGCGAGGAAGAAGCCGTTGAAGAAGACACCCTGGGCTCCGAGGACCATCAGGCGCATGAACCAGCCGGGTTCGGCCAACTTAAGGAATGTGAGAAGGTGCATGCGTTCGTTGAAGGCTTCTTCGAGTAAGGTCTCGATCCTATTGACATTGCGAGTCAGTTGCACATTTCTCCATCGTGGATACGTGGACATGTCACATACCATCCATTATCTCTCTTCATCTTGCGCAGACTGCGCAAATGTCGCAGCATTCCGCCCACCATTCCTGGAACTCCTGCCACACTTTCCAAGAAGATGAACCGCGTGAGCCACTTCGCTTCTGTCATCTTGAAGCTAGCAGGGAGTTCCGCGCCCGCCTTGGGGTGTCTATAACCCGTGGCAAAGTCCATGCCCCATCGGAAGACACGGACGGTGCCAAGGGCAACCCAATCGGACCAATTTGAAGCTTCACGGTGTGCGATATGGATATCTTTCATCTGGGCTTCGGTATAGCTGGCATAGGGTTAGCTCCTGCCCGAGCGGGATGAAGCGGGTTACTCACACTGGGTGTACCCATGCTGATTGCACTTCCTTCACATTGGAGGATTTGGGCGGAGGGAAGAATTCCTTGATCTGATTTTGGGGCGTAGATGAGATCAGACGTTTGGTGTGATTGAGGGATCTGGTTCGCAAGGACGAGCTTAAAGTTGTGACTGCAATGCCCGAGCAGGCCTGAGCAGCCAAATGCAGGTACTGCGGTCGTACTGCAACCCGCAAGGGGGCCGAAGTCATTAGAGAATTCATGTTATGGTTGAGGTAAGTGGATAGTAGTATACTATGGAATTAGGAGTAAGAGAGCAGGAGTGCCTTAAATATCTACATAAACCCTGGAACCAAAACAGGAACCCGATCTATCACGAGAAAAACTCAGCCTTTGACGGGTTCTCGACGGGATCCTGGCGGGACCTCCGATCTGCAAGAATGAGAACCTGCAAGTTCAACGATGACAATCCGTTTAGCTCATTGGCTCCACTATGTACATCCCCCACATATCCTTATGCACCCTTCATGAGCCTCTTGTCCCAGTCGGTTTGCAGGGTTATGTAACTATCAATCTACCTGAACAAAAACTACATTCACCAGGCTTCCCATTATCCCTAGAGAATATCTTGTTTTTCGCCTTTTTGCTGTCTATTTCCCGAAGCAGAGCGAATTTGCGCAGGTGACTTCGGGATGGACCGGGCTAGAATGAGTCAGCTCTGCCCTGAGCCTCTCGCCCCTTCACAGTCACCGATCCCGAGAAAACATCATTTTCAAAGCCCGATTCAAACCCGAGTGCGTTTGAGGTCATTTCTGGATTTCGTATTTTCTCACCGGGGCCAGATACGATAGGAGTTGGCGTTCCGGTTCCTGCCGATACATCTATATTCTGTTTTCTCCTATATCACTCGTTCAATATCTGTCTGCTGTCCTATACATGTACCCCAATCCTAACTTGAACCCAGCGTGTGAAAGACCGACTACCTCAACCATAAATAGCAGGAGGTAACAAAGGTATAAACTCAAATGACTGCAGAACCTGGACTGAACATTGTTATTATGACCATCCTACTATGAATGATTACTATAAATGATCCTGGAAAGCTATCAAAAACAAGATCTAGCTCTCCGATCCAAACATAGACTCCCCCGTCCTCATAACAGCAAAGTGATCCTCGCCATCCCGCACGTCCATGTCTCGCTTCTCAAGTTTCACTACATGAGCCATACGGGGCCCCTTGCCGATTTGCTGGAAGAACTTTTTCATGATCTCATCGCTGCCCTGGGCCTCGCCTTCGACCTATATAAAACCGGTTGAGTCAGCCAACAATCCTGACTGGGCACGTAGCAGTACCTATGAAGTAGATACTCACCCGTCCGCAAGTAGTATTTCTGACCCAGCCCTTAAGACCATAGCTGGTAGCGCATTTCTGGGTGAAGTCTCTGTAGTTTGTTCATGGTGGCCACGGTCAGTCACTTCGATGGCGATGATGTCATCGGCTGGGTTGAGGTATTCTTACCGGAAGCCGACGCCTGTTATTTATGTTAGTGGTGATTGAGTGGGATATGAGAGCCGTTTGGTAGCGGGGATATGGAGGGACTTGCCTTGCACGGCGCCGTGGACTTTGAAGGCAACCTGAAGTAGATACAGTATCAACATGCGGGGACACCAACTCCAGCTGTCATGTAGCCGGCAAAAGATGCTCGTGGCAACTGGATCTATGAGGGTAGATCATAAATGGGGTACTTACTCTTTGGGTTGACATTGTGGATAGAGAGTAGGATGAAGGGTTGGGTTGAGGAATCAACGAGCTGATGGGGGTGACAAAACGAACAGTTTGAGTTTAGCGGCTACATACATATACAGCCAAGACGAATCCTATGCTTCTTTCCATGCTCAAATTATATTTAGAAGTACATGTTTTTCTAAAACGCACAAAATTACCCCGGATTTAAGTTAACGTTAAATCTTTTTGTACTGTATACTTTACTTGAACCACTCGATGTGATATAGCGGGCGCTAATTGGATCCGCATGGATCGATGTGGACATACATGTGGCGATTACACGTAGGGAAAGACAAATAAATAAAATATCAGTAAGTTATTTAGCATATAATAACTTATTTAAGCTCGCCCTCACAATAGCTTAGCTATCACTCCGACAATGACTGCCGCTTTAGCCGATATAAATATGGAATTCCGGATCCAAATGAGTCATCGTCTTCGTACGAAACCCCAGTCCAAAAATTGAACAGCTCTTCTATTATCAGGCAATCGACGTCAAACACTCATCTAGATAGCTTGGTATAAGTATTATTGAATCATTATAAATCCGCCGATAGCAGCAGCCTTCAGGGTTCATCTAGTGAATCCAAGAGCCAGAAAGACGGGTAAGCATCAGATTAGGAATAGAACACGCCCTGTGGACGGCCCCGCATGTCATTCCTATGCGTCAGAGCCCTGGAAAAGCTATAAGATCTCCAGTAAGCCCATTGCATTCTTCTTTCTCTTCAAGTTGCATATTATCATACCATAATGAACAAAATTACCTCTTTCGAGCTTCCCAAGGTACGCGACAGCTCCAAGTCTCAATTTTGCCTTCGTTAACACAAGTTAAGTGGATTACAAAACATAAGAGTGCTTCTCTAGTGTTAGCCGGCAGTGCGACTCCGGCTTTGTCAATTCAGGATCTAATCCAGCTCTCCTCGGACAAGCAGACAACTTCCAACAACTTGTCGGTTGAGTCCTTGAAACTGACTCTGGGTCCAGGAAATGGAAGTGAGAATCTTCGCCAGCAGATCGCCGGGCTGTACGACGAGAAGATCACTGCAGACAACATTTTAGCTACCAATGGAGCATCAGGTGCCAACTCGCTTGTGTTCCAAAGCTTGCTGGAGCCCGGAGATCATGTCATCGCCATGTATCCCTCTTATACACCTCTTCTGGCTATTCCGAAAGCCAAAGTTGGCAAGGATATCTCATATTGGACTCCCAATTTGAACAACCAAGGCCAGAGTGACCTTCAGCAATTGAAAGACACGATCAAACCTACTACAAAAATGATTGTCCTCAACAACCCTAACAACCCCCTAGGAACCATCCTGAACCTCGAAATGCAGCACGCAATCGTGGCTCTGGCCCGTGAACATGGGATTATCCTTGTAGTTGATGAGATCTTCCGCCCCCTATTCCATGACTCGACAAACCCGCCATCCTTCCTGGAGCTCTCCGAAGAGAATGACAACATCATCGTCACTAGCTCTGTGAGCAAGGCTTGGGGTCTATCTGGTACTCGAGTAGGCTGGATCGCCACGAAAAGCGCCAAAATCCTCTCACAATGCTTCAATCTGGGGCTCTACACGATCATGGCCATTGGCACAATTGATGATGCCATTGCTGCGGAGGCTCTGAGTGATAGATGCCGGCCTCAGATCCTGGCCAAGCATCTAGAATTGGCCCGGAAGAATCTCATTCTCCTTGAAAGTTTTGTGAACAAGTACGAGGGTGTTTCGTGGATCAAGCCGAGCTCGGGGGCGACGGCTTTCGTACGCTTCTCCTCCAATGGAGTCCCCGTGGACGATGTTGAGTTCTGTCTGAGACTGAAAGAGCGCAAGGGCGTTCTGTTAGCTCCTGGAAGTCTTTGCTTTGGTTTGCCAGCTGCTCAAGATTTCCGTGGATTCGTTCGGATGCACATCACAGGTCCGCCGGAGAAATTGCAAGCAGGGCTGGAAGCCATTGGTGAATTTTTGGCTGAGAAGAAATGCTGTTCCAAATAGACTAGAGCTATGTAAAAGCCTACGAATTACTTAGTCTTTGCCAACAGGTCCAACACCTGGAGCCATGTTGGATATCCGAGTAAAGCAAATTCTGTAGAACACATCAATTGTTTTGGTATTCTCCCTCACCCAACAGCCCCTATCTAACTAAGGCGTATATACATCATGTTTATTAAGAAGTTTTGCTCTACGTCTTGTGAATGGCGTAGGAGTCGCTATAATAGCCAATTGTATAGAAATCCGCCTCTTCATGTACCTCTCTTCCTTCACCTTTGTATGTATGTTTCTTTCCATGCCGCTCAATTTATTTTGAGAATTACATATTGCTCTAAAGCTCACCAAATTACCCTCGATTTCACGTTAACCACCTGGTATACTTGAATCGTTCGATGTGATATTGGCGGGCGCTGATTGTATCCACATGGATCTACGGGGACTTAGTGATTACATGTACTTTAAAAAAAAGCCAGGCTAAGATGAATAATTAAACATCAGTTACTTATTTGACATGGTATATTCACATAGCTCAATACATGTAGTGGCCACCTCACCAAGTGGCGGTACCTCGGCCCCTGAGTAAACACCAGAATCTCAACCATCTCCGACTTCGACTTCTCCAAACCCGCGCCGGCCATGCCAGTGTTATAAGATGCCCTCTCTTTTCGCATGGCTCCGGCGGGTATACTCGCTGGACACCCTAGACACTCGCTTTACCTCCTCCGCAACACCTGCCCACGACACGCGACCTTCATCCAAAGATGCCCGCGCCAACGCAATCGCCCAGGGCGCGCCGCCATCACTCTGGCGCACGCCGGAGTTCTTCGTTTACTACATTTTCTTCATCACGCTCGTTCCATTGATGTTCAAGACCGTCATTGATGCCTCGAAGGGTTAGTGGACCACACAAATCGCTGGACGTGTTGGAATACTGACCGGTACGGACACATCACAGAAAGCAACCCGATCTACCCCAAATACTCTGATCTCTTGTCACCAGGCTGGATCCCTGGCCGTCTGGTCGTAAGTGCTTACATCAAGCGGATAATCGTCGACAAGCACGAAACTGATCTCACGCCCGCAGGACAACTCCGATTCGCAATATGCAAGCTTTCGCGACAACATCCCTCCTCTTCTCCTCCTCCTGATCCTCCATCCTCTTGTCCGCCGGGTCTACCAGTCATATATAAACCGCTCGAAGGTTGAAACAAAACCATCGAGCAACTCTGTGGTTGGTGCGGGCGAGGTGCAACTTGAACAGCGAATGCGCTTCGACTTTTGGTTCGGACTGGTGTTCATCACAGCGCTCCACGGAGTGTCCGCTCTCAAAGTGCTGTCGATCTTGTATATCAACTACCGAATCGGCAAGGATGTTCCCCATTCCTATGTCCCTGCGGCGACTTGGACTTTCAACCTCTTCATCT
>ERZ1673737.3486-NODE-3486-length-11868-cov-4.097266_pt1 | contig 11868 bp, 9 predicted proteins | sample MGYA00580211_ERZ1673737 | MGnify/ENA primary metagenome ERZ1673737 (study PRJEB41218, sample SAMN15661789) | gut metagenome | host: Homo sapiens | place: Canada: London | collected 2015-08-20/2019-03-30 | study: EMG produced TPA metagenomics assembly of... | reverse complement strand
GAATGTGAAATTCCTCGAACTTGCTAGACAATGTGCACCTCCCGCCTCACTCGAAATCTACGACTGCCTTCTTCGTCGCATTGAATACCAAACGCCCCGCTGCCGAGAGACCTACGAGATTCCTCGCGAAGGAGAGGAAGGAGAACAATATTCTGCTCCGATTCAGCTAAGTGCCATTGTCAACGACGTTGATCCGCAACTCGACCTCGCAGGATGTATTGGTCCAATGAATCCCACATCTGCGTCGAACCGACGGAAACGACCATTAGAGGATGAGACAAATGGCGTTAATGGCGATGACTACGAAGACGAGTCGACAGAGCAGAATCGTGCTTATCAGATTGATCAGCACCTTAGTTACCTCTCACAAGCCCCCTTCAACCTCACCACAAAACACAATATCGGTGGACTCGACACCTGGAGAATCGCATTTCGTGGCCTGGCTCGCAAGCTGCGCCACCTAGAACTGGAGCGAATGATCGAGTCGCGGTACGGTGATGTAGCCCTGCGAGTGATCCGCGTTCTCCATGTGAAGGGTAGATTAGATGAAAAGCGACTCCAAGAAATCAGTCTGCTACCATTCAAGGATTTGCGTCAGACCCTTGCCAGTATGCAAACCGGCGGTTTCGTGGACTTGCAAGAAGTGCCGCGTGACGCGCAGCGACAGCCCTCCAAGACCATCTACCTGTGGTACTATGACCCAGACCGAGTCTGCAGCAGCATTTTGGAAGACACATACAAGGCCATGTCACGGTGCTTGCAGCGCATCAAGTTCGAACGCGAGCGCGAGAGGGATTTCCTCGAGAAGACGGAGCGAACTGATGTCAAGGGCCACGAGGAGGAGTTCCTGTCAGAGGCTGAACTAGAGCATCTGCGCAACTGGAAGGCCAAAGAAGCCTTACTGCTGGCGGAAGTCTCGCGTTTGGATGACATGGTGGCTGTCTTCCGCGATTATTGATCTGTATTGATATGATGGATACTTGGAGGGACGTGGGAGTTGCATACATCTTGTACAGGCGCATGAGCGACGATTTTATACAATTCTTCTCACTTGCTCGAATGGTGATCGGTAGACATGGCGTAATTTGGCGCATTTGGGTTTGCGGGGGATGAACCCTTACCTAGACAGAGAGTCGGATCGAAACGCCCGTGCGTTTGGAGACACTACCGCATTGATGGCATACCAGAGTGGCCCATCTCCGGCCAAATCTTCCGTAGAAAGGTTTCACGGTGATCGGCAGGTTGTCGTCATGTCTTCACGTGAATCATAGCCAAGGATATACGAGACTAACGTCAGGACAGGGCTTGTACAAAACGCAGGCAGCCGAGATAGACAAAGAGGTATATTAATAGCGAGACAAAAGTGCTACCTAATAATGGGACTTACAGCAGCAAGTGGCGCATAAAGATTTAACATAAAACCAACCAGTCCCCTACGTAGACAATAGCGTATCACCAGTTACAAGAGTGAAAGCAAGAAGTGCCATCAGATCAAGGTATGCATCCACGTCAGCCCTATTCATTGGTGTCAAGCCACTGGGCTGTTGCCAAGCTCTGCAAACCACAATGACGCTGGCGCGACGCCGGTGGCTGCCCAATCCCTGCAAGGTTTCTACTGTATATCTTACCTTGATTCCGCTTTAAAAATGAATGGAATCCTCTGACGCGAATCTTGATCAGCTTCTTGATCTATAATTCTCACACCAGCCTTCATACTCGCCATGGCTATCCCATGGATATTTCCCGTCCGGATCGCCCAAGGTCTCTTTGGCGTGATCGTGATTGGACTAACAGGATATGGTATATGAACCAAAACAAAAGAGTCAGCTCGAGCTCTAACAATTGTTTAGTGGTTTCAACGTTCTATTATTATTCATGGCCATACTCCGACACAGTCAACTTCCTCCTCTTCCTAGGCTGTTGGACTGCCTTTATAGCAGTGCCGTACCTTACATTCGCGCCGATCTACTTCCCTCGTCTGGCGCATCACTATGTGATCCCCGGCGTTGAGGTCGTCACCATGATCTTCTGGTTTGCTGGGTTCATTGCGATGGGATCTCAGCTGCCTCCGCCGCGGTGGTGTCATTCCAGTACTTGCAGCTCGCTCCAGGCAGCAACAATATTTGGGGCCTTTGAATGGTAAGTACCGCCTTGTTTCAAGGCGGACGGCTGTGTGTTTGCTGACGGATCTTATAGGGTGCTCTTTGCTGTGACTACATACTTTGCGATCATGGATGTTATGAATCACCGTCGAAGTGGAGAGAGTGCCAAGGCCGCCCATACAAATGCGCACCTCGGGGTTTGATGTGTTTGTTTCGGCTTTCCGAGTTCGGAAGGTCGAAATCCTTAGTTAATGGTTTTAGGACGCGATACCCTTTGCTTTTACCCTTTATCTTTTCTTTTTTCTCCTGTTGTGCAATTTCTTTTAGCAGTTTGAATACTGATGAGATCATGCCATCTTTGTTTACTACCCATATGCGGAGTACGTAGGTAGCCTATACGTTAGTCCAATATGTCATCGTTAGCGATAAGTCTTATTGGGGTCCACCGCAACCGGCGCAAGCCGAACCCACTGCAATTTCCTAAGAAGCCCACCTAGGCAGGTGTTCACTTGTAATCACTTGGTGGTTCACTGGTAGGCCTTTCGTATTTAAAGTATAACTTGTTATATAAAAAATACTCCATAGGGAAGTCCATTGGGCTTGATATAAAGGATACAAGCTCAAAAACCTTATTTATAGAAGATAGACTTCCCCTCCGACAGCGTAACATCGTGCGGTTGATCCTCTTGGCCATGCATATAGACTGATAACATTAGTAGACAGCATGACTGATAATCTTAAGGTTCTGTCCAGAATGTGTCGCCACCGAGCGAAAACTCTTCCCGGCGGATGGCCCACATGGGCAAATGAACCCGGCAAACGGGAAAAAAAGAAGGAAAAAAGAAAAGGCTCGAGCTCGACTATCTAGAATAAAAGAAAGCAATCGCTTCAATTGCTTTCCCCCTCAAATTCGTTTTCTGTTACATAAACTCCCCAGATCTGGCAGAGGTGTAGGGCTTGACACCGTCGCGAGCTTCTCCACACCGGAAAAAGAGCCTGCCCATCGGCAACTGTTGGCCTATAGATCTCGCAAAGTGGAGAACGCTGCACGCTCTTCGTAGCTCTCATCAGATCCTTCCCTCTCCTCTACCCGTCACCCCGTCTGCGTCTTCCAGCAATGGCCCAAGACAGTGCTCCCTGGACAGAAAAGGGAAAGATGGACTCCGAAGTCCCTGTGCAAGTAGCGCAGAACCCTGTCGACACCTACGATGTCGACTATGAGAAGCATGGCGCCCAGCGCGAGGCGAACCCGCTGCCAGAGCTGAAGCGGAAGCTGAAGAGCAGACACTTGCAGATGATTGCCATTGGTGGGTGTGCCATGTTGCATCAGCGCAGAGAATTCTTCCATACTGACAATTTGTGAAGGTGGCACGATAGGAACTGGTCTTTTCATCGGTAGCGGTACCGCCATTGCCCACGCAGGCCCCGTGGGCGCTCTCATCGCGTACATGTTCGTCGGAACTATCGTCTACTCCGTTATGACTGCCCTCGGAGAGATTGCGACATATATTCCGATCCCTGGCGCGTTCACCTCGTATGCTGCGCGTCTGATTGACCCGAGTCTGGGTTTTGCCATGGGCTGGATCTATTGGTTTTCTTGGGCGTCGACTTTCGCGTTGGAGTTGACTGCAACTGGCTTGATCATTCAATATTGGGATAGTAACATTCAAATCGCCATTTTCATCGCTGTCTTTTGGGTGGTGATTATCATTTTCAACATGATGCCCGTTGGTTTCTATGGTGAGATGGAATTCTGGTTTGCGAGTATCAAGGTTATCACTGTGATTGGCTTTATGATTTTTGCCATCTGTGTGGACGCCGGTGTTGGTGAAAAGGGATATATCGGTTTCCGGTACTGGGTGAACCCCGGTCCGTTTGTCGCCTACACGATTGAGAACAATGACTCCCTCGCCAAGTTTGTTGGTTTCTGGTCTGTACTGATTCAGGCTGGATTCTCCTACCAGGGAACTGAACTGGTTGGAATTGCCGCTGGTGAGACCGAAAACCCACGCAAGACCGTCCCATCCGCCATTCGCAAAACATTCTTCCGAATTGTCTTCTTCTTCATCCTGACAAACTTCTTCATCGGGATCATCGTGCCCTCCAACGACCCGAGCCTGTTGACGGCTAGTGAAGGCAGTGGTGCTAGTGCCCAGAATGCCAACGCCTCGCCATTCGTCATTGCCGCCAACCGTGCTGGTGTTAAGGCTCTCCCAGGTATCATCAACGCCGTGCTTCTGACCGTGGTGTTGTCTGCAGCCAACTCCAACGTCTACAGTGGCAGTCGTATTCTAGTTGGCCTGGCACAGGAGGGCTTCGCCCCTCGTTGGTTCAAGAAGACCTCCAAAGCTGGTGTTCCTTACTGGAGTGTGCTCTTCACGGCAGCCTTTGGTCTGCTCGGATTTCTCAATGTTTCTGACTCCGGTGCTACCGTTTTCAGCTGGTTGCTTCAGATCTCTGGTGTTGCTGGTTTCATCACCTGGTGTTCTCTGAATGCCTGCCACATTGCCTTCCAGCGGGCACTCGCAGCGCGCAACATCTCCCGTGATGTTCTGCCCTACAAGGCCATCTGGCAGCCCTGGTTTTCGTGGTATGGCCTGTTCTTCAACTGCCTGATCATCCTCACTCAGGGATTCATGTCCTTCATCCCTAAGTTCCAGGTTCAGGAGTTCTTCATCAACTACCTTAGTTTGATCCTGTTCGTGGTGTTGTATCTGGGACACAAGCTCATCTTCCGCCCTGCCTTTGTCAAGCCCATCGAGGCCGATCTGGACACAGGTCGTACCACTGCTGACAATGAGACGTGGGAGACTGTTGAGCCGACGACGTGGTACGGAAAGGCCTGGCAGTGGATCAGTGGGTAATTAGAGGTGTATATTTGCATATTTGGGGGCGTTGGCATTGTACAGCACATATATATTATATTACATAGTTATCTAGTTACATATTCACACATACATATGTTCAATGTATATCAATCCTCGATCTCGGTCCACGTGAAACACATGTGAGGGCTAGGCAGATGACGTTGTGCATGTGTCAGCAGACGCCCGTTTTCAGTTCACTAGCGCGGTACCTGATTCACTATGGGGTTTGCCACCCGTTGACAAGTACCCGCAAGGAGCCGAGGTCCCTTTTTGCCCCAGCTCGGCTCATGATGGCTTCAATGGAGTTTTATCCAAAAAGGTCGGCCGCTCCGGTCTGTTGAGACTCCAGTTTCTTTTCCCCACACTCTTTCCCCCCTTATTCTGCGGATCTCTCGGAGGCCTTGTTCTTTTTTCTCTCTCTCTCTTAGATTCTGGTTTGTCTCCCTGTTTACTTTTTTGCTTAGTCTGTGAACAATTATCTTGACAATATCTGTCCAGGTCGGCACCATGTTCTTCTCACAACCACCTCACCTCGCGAAGGCCGAGGAGCTCAAGCAGGAACCCCCCAAGGGTACAGCTTACTCCGTTCCTATCCCTGGCACCGAACAGCCTGGCCGTAGTCGGGTATACCGAGCATGGAATGCGCAAAAGGAATTGTTGATCACACTGGATCCCCAGGTATGAAGAACAGCCGATAAGGCCGAGGTATCCATTACTGACCACTTACAGGTCACCACTGCCCATGACATGTTCGAGTCGACCGCCATCCGCCAGCCCAAGAACCACTGCCTCGGATGGCGCCCGTTTAACCGCACAACCAAGACCTATGATGAATACTCATGGCTCACATATGAGACTGTGCAAAAGAGACGTGCCGCATTTGGTGCTGGTCTGGTGGAGTTGCACCACAAGCACAACTGCCATCGCCCCGGGCAGTACGGTGTCGGTCTCTGGTCTCAGAACCGTCCCGAGTGGCAGATCACTGGTGAGTTTACCCAATAGCTCGGGAACCCGGTACAATAGACTAACCCCAGACAAATAGATCTGGCTTGCATTTCTCAATCCCTCTACTCCGTCTCAATCTACGATGTCTTGGCCCCAGACGCTACCGAATATATTATCAATCACGCCGAGTTGAACTGTGTTGTTACCTCTCTGCCTCATATTCCGACCCTGCTCAAGCTCAAGTCTTCCCTCCCCAACTTGAAGATTATCGTCAGTCTGGACCCGCTGGATGGTGGAGAGGAGAATGGACACTCCAAGCGTGCGCTTCTTGAGTCTATGGCCGCTGGTATGGACCTCGCAATTTACTCCATGGATCAGGTTGAGGAGATTGGCGCGGCCTCAAAGCGCGGATACAACCCTCCCTCTGCAGATGACATCGTTACTATCAACTACACCTCTGGCACAACCGGCCCCCCCAAGGGTGTGGTTCTGACGCACCGTAGCGCAGTGTCTGCCACATCCTGTGGTCTGGCCTTTATTGGCCAGTCTCGAGGTGACACAATGTGCTCTTACCTCCCATTGGCCCATATCTATGCCCGTCTCGCAGAGCACACTGCTCTCTGGGGTGGTGCTCGAATTGGTTATTTCCATGGAAACATCCTGGAGCTAGTTGACGACCTGAAATTGCTCAAGCCCACCGGCTTCATGTCTGTTCCTCGTCTATACAGCCGGTTCGGTACTGCTATCCGTGCCGCGACAGTGGAGCAGCCCGGTTTCAAGGGTGCTCTGTCGCGACACATCGTGGCAGCCAAGACTGCCAATCTGAAGAATCCCGATCCTTCCAAGGCGACTAATAAGCACGCCTTGTACGACCGCATCTGGGCCAAGAAGGTGGCTGCCGCTCTTGGTCTGGAGCGAACCAGATACATGGTTTCTGGCTCCGCACCTCTGGACCCAACCCTGCACAACTTCCTGCGCATCGCCACCGGTACCGATGTTATCCAGGGCTACGGACTGACCGAATCCTACGCCATGGCCACCGCCCAGTCCCCGGAGGACTTGTCATCCGGGAACTGTGGTCGTCTTGCACCTAGCATGGAGGCATGTCTGGTCTCCCTGCCCGACATGGAATACTCCGTGGACGACAAGCCCTTCCCTCGCGGTGAGCTCCTGCTCCGCGGCCACAACAACTTCCGTGAATACTACAAGAACGAGGAAGAAACCTCCAAGGCCGTGACTGAGGATGGTTGGTTCCGCACCGGTGATGTCTGCACAGTCGACGAGAGGGGCCGCTTCATCATCATCGACCGCCGCAAGAACGTCCTCAAGCTCGCCCAGGGCGAGTATATCTCCCCCGAGCGTCTGGAGGGTGTCATCCTCTCAGAGCTCGGCTATATTGGCCAGGCCTACGTCCACGGCGACAGCATACAGACCTTCCTGGTCGGTATCTTCGGTGTCTCCCCTGACATGTTTGCACCATATGTCAGCAAGGTCCTAGGCAAGAACATTGCCCCGACCGACCTTGAAGCAATCAAGGAGACTCTGGACGATGACAAGGTCCGTCGCGCCGTCCTCCGTGATCTCGAGCGTATGGCCAAGAAGCACAAGTTCGCTGGATATGAGCGTGTCCGCAATGTCTCTCTCAAGCTGGAGCCGTTCACTGTTGAGAACAACCTGCTCACCCCAACGTATGTTCCGTTCCATTCACATTACCTATCTCACCTGATGTTCATTGTACTAACACCCTGTTCCTTAGTCTCAAGCTCAAGCGTCCTCCCGCTGTCAAGCTCTACCGCACACTCCTGGACCAGCTGTACGCCCAGGCTCTGGAGGAAGAATCCGCTCCCCGGGCTAAGCTGTAGCGGTCTGCATTCATTTCTATCCATTATGTTTATGTCCTGCCGTATGTTTATCTTGGCATTGTTCTTCTTTCCAGCTTGTTCTAGGGATTGTACATAGAAGCTGTCCATGAATTGTAGTATATTAGCTATTGTTGTATACTCGCGTGTTCCGTAGTTAATTTAAGGGCCTTGACCTCGGTCTTGGGCTTTTATAGGGGGGTTACAGCAAGGCTGCCTGTACATTGTAGCATAGTATGTTGGAAGACAGGCCCGTTCCTTGTCCTCGTATTTTGTCCTCGCGCTAATCTTCTCTTTGCCCTCTGTTATCCATCCTTTCGGTCCCCATTGTCTTCCTTTACGGTATCTAGTTGTAGATCTACAGCACATTAACATTCTAATAGTAGTTGTTCTTAGGGTGGCTGGTACTATTTATGCATCAGGTTCATCTAGCCCTAAATTGTCTAAACTTGCTGTCGATCAACCGAGGGCTTCTTGGCCACCGTACTCGAGAGAGAAAAGTAGTCTTGGCCATCAATCAATTCAATCTACATGAGTTGTAGGAGCCTAAAAAAAGAAATGACAAGAGTGGGATTCGAACCCACGCCCCTTTCGAGACACGGAGATAGTTATGAAACCATCGGGATCAGGTTGACCTGAACCGTGCGCCTTAGACCAACTCGGCCATCTTGCCGGTTTGATGAAGTAAGCCATCAGTCTTGACTACATGAGCCAGTGCTGGATATTAAGGCGCCCTTCCTTGTTGATTTGTACTGTTGTTTGGAACTGGAGAGTATGCACTTAGTATGTACTATCATTGTAATTCTCCTTCTTAATGTCATGTACTAAGCTTGTGCCATTGACATGAAATACTCGTTCCAGCCTGGCCTGGGGCAATAACATCGACGCAAAGATGCAGTCAAAAGAAACAACCATGGGCTAAGACAATTTCAGTCAGTCCTTCATGTATCAAATGGAAGAAAGCAAGTTTCCAAGGACCACCTCAGAGCAAGCAGTCTAGCATGTAACATACCACCACCTCAGTCTTTGGTGGAACCTGCACGTAAGAGGAATAGTACACAGACAGATTTATACAGACAGAGAACCAAATGTACGAAGTAAAGAAGGATATATCAAAGATCATGTTTATTGTTTCCATGCAAAACAACCAGCGTCCGACTATGGTATGCGACCCAAACCCCCAAGAATGTAGTCGCAGGACGCCGAAGACGATAAAAGATGACGACAGGGGAATAGAAAATAAAAGAGAGAAGGCCAAAAGAGAAACAAACCTCCTAGCAAAACCATACCGTAAGAAAAAAAGAGCCATACTCCGAATAAACTGCATCGCTCATTCCTCATTATTATACCTGGAACGATTGAATCACCGCTCCATCGTACCGCACCAGTAATCCAGACGCAAGTCAGTCAGATTGCGCGCCGGGAGGCCCCATGTGCGCGCAAGCCAGAGCGCCAAACCACCAACAACCCCAACAGTACCAGCAATCTGGACGAGCACCCAGCTCCGCCGACCGAGGCCATCAATCCAGTCCACTACGCCCAGTGGGTCATGCGGGCTGAGACTAGCAACATGGTATACCGGCGAACCAGAATGTGCTCGCATGACGTGAAGCCCGTTTGAGTGTTTTTCGCCTACCGGGATATGCAAGCCACAAAAGCCAGGTGTTTGAGACAAAGGTACGAGCGAGCCGTCCACGACGCATTCGCTCAACCGCTCGGTTAGCCAGACAGCGCGTTCACCCCGCGCTAGCGAGGAATAGCGATCACGTTCGTTCTGTAGACTGCGCTGTAGGTTCGCTGCCCATTGCGCCAGCCGAACCTGTGCGATCCGCTCTTCGTTTCGAGTGTGGTCTGCTAGACGGGCCATGGCATAGCTGGGTGGGGAGGAAGAAGATGAAGTCATGGATGGTCCCGAGGGATGGTCGGCCCCACTGGGGCTGGGACCCGGCTGCGCTTTGGGCATCGGCATTGCGGGCGGTACCGAAAAAAAGTCGGCACGTTGGGTGAGTTTCTTTGCAGCGGAATGGCGCATCCATGCTAGGTTATCTCGATCGAACATTTTTTGCACTAGAGCGTCTAGTTCTGAGGGTACGAGGGGTTGGACGTAGTCCGGGTTCATTAGGGTGCTGGCGTCCATTGTTTCTGTGTCGACGGTTTTCTCCGACGACACTGCATATGGTGGTTGGGAATCTAGCCCGTCTAGTCCGCCCGGCGGATCTCCGAACAGAAAGGGCTTAATCCCTGCCTCGCAGGCTTGTTCGTGGAACCGTACTTTCAGTGCGGTGATTTGTTCGGCGGAAAGTGTGTCCGATTTGGAAACCACTGGAATCACATTGCTCAGTTCGCAGAGCTTGCGAATGCACTCCACATCTGTCGATAAGGTATCTGGAGACAATATCAGCATGGACAGCATGGGACTGGAGATTCAGGAGACCTACCATTAGAAATCAAATAGAGAATGGCATCCACCTGGGATCCACCATTGCCGGCAAGTAAATTTTGGAAATCCACACCGGAATCGTTGAGAGCAGAGGTAGCACGAAGCAACTGTTGCCGCAAATATTGGACAACAGCGTCGGTCTGTCCCGCGCGGCTCAATGACGTAGCCGGTGTATCGACAAAGCAAATGTTTCTCTCCAGCACGATTTCCCCGATGCTTTTCCGGCGTCGAAGCACGCGCGAATCTTCCAAATCCGACCACCACGAAGGATAAGGTTTCGTGCTCGCATAAATCTCGGAGGTGGTAACCAGCGTACCCCGAGACCGGGGCCGAGGTGGTCTACGTCGTTCTAGCGAGGTCACCGATGGAATGGTGTCGACATGTACGATATCGTCACAAGTCTGAACAATCGACTTGATCAAAGAAGTTTTTCCTGAGCCTATTTCAAGACCATTAGTGGCATTCACAGATGATATTAAAATGTGAAACTTACCAGGAGAACCAGCCAAAAGAAGCTTGAATCGACCCATGGCCTTTCCTCGCTCGGTGAACGGCCGTCGACTGGGCATTTTGATACTTGGCATGATAAGCTGGGACGCCCCACCTGGGAGCGGACGTGACGATCCAAATTCCTCCTCATCCCCAGACCCGATAGCCTGACTGTTGATTTCATCGGTAATAGAAATATCATCAAGAGGTCGTAGAGATTGGTTGGAAATCGATTTCGGGCTGCTAGGCAGCGACGACGGATCATCGGGGTTGCCCAGGTCGAGCGGAGTCAAAGGCCGAGATACTGCATGAGACAGAGGCGATGTCTGTTCCGGAGAGTCTAGGGTTTCTGGATCCATCGGTCTCAAGGTTGACCGACGTCGTGTCAGGTGCGATTCTAAATCATCGGCGGCATACTTCAGGCTGTCTGCGGGGAGATCGTGGGGAGAGCCGGCGAACTCGGTCTGACATAGTGTCTCGTCTAGGCTTTGCACCCCGTACATATTGTCTTTGGCATCCTGGCTATCTTGGCCATCTGTCGAGATGCTGGATTCCAGATCCGAGACATGCGGGCTGCGGGACAGGAAGAAGGTCGCGGGGGTCGCCGTGCGGGGATCGAGGGATGGAGATGCGTCAACGGAGCGCTTGCGAGAGAAAGGTTTTGGAACAGGTCTCATCATGAAGGCATTTCTCTAGAGATCTCAAGGCCCAAGTAGTTTCAAGGGATGAGCGAATAGGTCCATGCGAATGATCATGTCATGTGTAGGTAAGCATCACGGGGTGATAACGAGACCCCGCCCTGCCTCAGGCGCCAACGGGTGCCTGAATCGGCTGATTGGGATCAGCCCGTAAGACTTTGCGCTTACGCATGCATATCTTATGATTCAGGGATATTGTCTAGGCTTCTATAGTCCAGAGTCCCATGTAACTATACATGTATAGGATCTCAGACGCATGCCCCGATATTTCTCCGGTCTCCGAGTCTATGTCCATTGTGGGATAGAAAGGAAAGTAACGGTTAAATCAAAGCGTAGAAGAATAGTACTTTATATTCTGCACTGGCTACAGAACCAGGCGCAACTAGCGCCATAAAAAAGGAAGAAAGGCTAAGCACATAGTGGCAAGCCGGTGGCATAGTACCGTGTCCGCCCGATTTCACGGGAAAA
>ERZ1673737.3482-NODE-3482-length-11882-cov-4.391562_pt1 | contig 11882 bp, 12 predicted proteins | sample MGYA00580211_ERZ1673737 | MGnify/ENA primary metagenome ERZ1673737 (study PRJEB41218, sample SAMN15661789) | gut metagenome | host: Homo sapiens | place: Canada: London | collected 2015-08-20/2019-03-30 | study: EMG produced TPA metagenomics assembly of... | reverse complement strand
ACAGTTTTTCCACCATATTCTTCATTCATGATATAGCTTCTAGATCAGTACTTCAGTCGTTTCCTTAGACTACTCTCTACGTCTACGGCGGACATGGGAGTGGTTGGTTGTCTTCTCTCCATTGATATCGACCCGTCTGCTATATCAGACTGCCATCGAGCCATCCCATTTCAATATCCAGGTGGGGCTTTGGGGTGAGTCATTCTGCGATTGATCGTAAGAGCTTGCCAACGGGTTGGACCCGGAAACCGGACACATTATTGTTCTATTTGACTGACCGTGTGGGAAACGGACCAAGGAATCCAGAACAAGGGGGCGTCTACAGTGTAGTTTAGCAACTCACTACGAAGCGATCCTAAGGGGAAGGCACAGGTCTCATTCAATGAGCCTAAAATATCTCCACCTTCAGCACTTGCAGCATGACCTAAAAGACGACGTTGTGTGAAGGTTACCAGAAAGGCTCCTTCAAAATCAGGGCCTCAAGACCTCGTAATCATACAGCTTTCGTAGTCAAACAAAAGGCTTTGTGTTATTACCTGGAAGGTACAAAATCCGCCATTTACACTATATCGTATTAGATTTAGAGTATGCCATGAAAGACCATCTCTCTGTTTCCAACATGGAAGGCGATAACGGTCGCCACTGTATACTAATAATGGAATTACTTCCGGGTAGGCGGATGTGGACGGTCAGGAACACATGCCCTTGTGTGGGATTTTGTGCTGTAAGCATGGTTGTGGCTTCGTACTTGGCATATATTACCCCTCGCATATCATGGTCAGAACATACAATTTATCAAGCCCAACAAAAGTCGTAATCAAGTCTATCATTCAACGCCTGCCAGCTATCCTTGCAAACGTAGGGCGACTGGTTTTCCCAATTACCATTCTGCTTCACATGCCTCGAGTGCAATTTTGTGGTAACATACATATATGTCGTGTACTTCAGCGTATATGTTAACTGGGTTTTGGCGTTTGCCCGCTTTTTCCCTTCTAACAGAACAGGTACCAGACATTCGAACGATTAATAATTTACAGCATATGTCAAAACGAAGAATCCGTATCATTTAGTAAAGTCTTGATCAATCTAGTTGGTAGCCAGTCATAGTCACTTTTTCTCAGCGCCCTGAAACATTCGTCTGTCCCGCATATTATAGTAAAATATGTTCCTTATCTTATCCAATTTGGAGACTAAGCTACGCGTCACAGTTTAAGTAACTCAAAGTAATAATTTTGATTTAAAAATCCCACAAAAAAGGTGGGGTCGCAATCCTCCCTGAAAGAAAACGAAAAGGAAAAGGACCTGCGGACAAAGAAATAAAGGCAAGCCTCTACACGAGATATGTCTCAAACAGTTCCAAAAACTAACTAGTAGTAACCATGATACTGCTGCTAAAGCCAATAGCGACAAGCAAGCTCTCAGCAGCCTCCAAAGAGATGTTGCAGACTTTTTTTGAATTATCGGTTCATAATCCTCATCCGTTTTTCAACACCACCACAACTCCCAGAAGTGTCTGTGGAAGCCGACATAGCTGCCGAGGTGGTCATCACATCCGAGGCTGAAGTTGGCCCTGGATTAGAAGATTGACCGGAAGGGCGCTCTGTGCTTGAGTGCGAATCAACGGAAGAATCTTTGGAGCCACTTGAAGCGGATGCAATCTCTGCAGTCGATATTGGGGCCGTGGAGGAGCTTTCGGCGGGGGACAACGTCGTCGTCGAGCTCCCTGTTCCCGTATGTTCGCCACATGATAGTTTCCCACTACCATTTACGTCGCAGATTTGATCTAGGAAAAGCAAATTAACGTCAAAGCCGCAGAATATAGAATAGAATGGGCCTTCACTTACCGAGGTCGATGAGAGAGACAGCCTTGCCACCGCAGTCGGCGCCAAGTACAGTTTCAAACAAGTTATATCCAGTACAGGTGACAGATGCCGCCCCACTGCAGTGTAACATCTGTTAGCTTTTCATATGTTCTTTGACCGGATGGACACTGGGGTTGTATATACTTGAGTCGGGGTTGGAGTTTGCCGTTGTTATTGACGAGGAATTTACTAAATTCAGCCTGGCAGGAAGCCGATTCACCAGAACCAGTCTCGCATTGGCATCCCAAACCAGGCTTTGATTTATCATTCTTGATATTCACGATGGCACAATTGTGCGTTAATTTTGAATAGCTGGACCCAGCAGACACTGTGCCGAGTGTAAACAGAAAGAACAAGATATGTGCAGAATACATATTGGATGATATTCTCGAGGCCGGAGGGAAAAGCTTGATTGAAAACGCAGCTCTTCGCGTGTATGCACGGCTTTTATACGGCAAAGCGCCTAAGGGAGATACGTTGCCTGATTTAGATTCGTAAAAGCTGATAATACGGATCTCGCACAGTTCATTTTTGGGACTCAGTGGTACAGTACAGAGCGACGAGGTGTTGCATTTTTGGTGCTGCATTTTTGGGTGCTGCGTTTTTGGATATACGTTTAACTTCCTGCCAGAACTATCACCTTTGCATTTTGACAAGCGACCTACCTTCTGGCCTCTACCGATGCTTTTATTTTCAGCTTCCGCGCATCAAAATTGTTGAAGCTACGTGGGACCGGTGGGAATAATTGTCGTGTAGAGTCATTCATAACTATTGGTCTACTAGCTGTCTCACCACATGGGCGCAGTTTTGCGAGTTTACGGCTAATATTGTCCAAATAGGAGCCAAATAAATATCGTATTGAGTATGCCGCATTCGGTACAGTATCATGTCCACGAGGCTGTCATGACTGCGAGACAAACCTGCTCTATGCACGAGGTTCTTAAAGACGATGGGAATATATGCAAGGCCGTTAGACATTGTTAAAGGTGTTAAATTCGGTCGCTGAGAATTTTATTCAATGTGTCGAAGCACTGAGAAAATGAAATCTCGTTTCCAGGTCCGACCAAACATGTTGAGGTTTCAAGAAGCGATTGATAATTGACGCACGACACTAAGCTACTGTAGTCAGAAGTACAATGGATTATACTCACGAATATGTCATCTGAACATTCCCTTCCCCTATACAAGATTTGTTCATAATTAATAAGCGAGGTCTTTCATTCGCACCACCGTCATGAGATCACCAAACGGTGTAACCCAATGCAGCCTTGCAACTATCTCGAGCAGCAGGTTAAGAGCTTAGCTCAATTCCTTGTATGCAGACAAAGAGGCCGACGTAGACCGCATGGCTGCATGGAGCAATACACCTCTTATATGGCCAACCAAACAGAAGGACGTGCAACTGGTAGCCGCCGTGGCGTAAAATAAACCGACTTAATAGAAATTGACGAGCAATATTCCAGCCTCCTCCATGAGCTGTGCAAGTACAGTCTTTCCATCGTGTGTATTCCTAAATGGCGCTAATATACGTCGATATGTCAACGATGGAACACCAATGCTTATATAGGCTGTGACAGTCGATAAAAAATAACCTATTGCAAGCTCTCCTGGATCATAGGGCGGGTTGACGGGGCTTGCCCCTCGGAATTCCCCGGCCTTCAGGTGGTCAATCGTATGCTAGCTATGGGGTGATGCTGGAGTTAGCGACGCGGATGGTCCGGCACCCATCCTTGATGTGTGAGGTTCCAGGCTAAAGGCATTGCTTATGCTTCATTTCTAGAAAGTATCTTACCCTCTCGTATATGAAGGTATGCCAATTGTTGCAAACAAAGGGATTGGCCTCTCCCAACGATATTTCTTCTCACCAGCTTTCTCAAATCGATTTATGATACTCTCTCACAAATGCTACTATATCAGAATTACGTTCATTGTATGATAACAATTGTTTTTGATCGGTTCTCATGGGCACAAAAGGTTAGTCCTAATAACCAGCAGCCTGTAGTCTCAAGAGCAACATAGTTTAACACTTGGAGCACCAAGCTTACTTCTGTAAGTGCAATTGTCAACTAACCTTGCAGCGGCTTCCGGGGTTCGTGCTTTAACTCATCCGTTGTGTTTGGGTGTATCTTGACATCTGCTTGCCATAGTTGGGGTCCTACAACAAGAAGGTGATTGGAAATGATTAAGGCATTGGTTAATTTGTATAATACTTTGCTTCCATCCAACGCAATCTCCTTCCAGAAATTACCATGCTACAACCTGATTCTAGACCGCGCAGTAAACAGGAATTGATATCCCTTTTATTTAACCATTCTGCACTTTATTGGTTTATGAGGCAGATCGAACGGCTATTTGAGGGCACACCTTTAACGGCTGTTGCGTGCGACGTGTTTGATATAGTTACTGAATGTTCTCTGCTCGAAATGGGCGTTTCCTTTTCAACAAGAGAATCTATGGTCAGATATCTCTCTGTTTCTGTCCCATCAAAAAGTCAAAAGTTAACATCTGGTGAAAGCCCCTCCAAGAAACTTCCTTACTCTGTGCCCTCAGAATATCCTTGTCCAAGCGTTCCTCAAGCCTCTTTAAATGCTCCTGGTAGGCTTCAATGACATGGGAACGTTGGACCAAGCCAGTCATTAAGCAGGCTTCGTCATGTGTACCACAGTCCATGAGGAACGAAATTGATGATTGCCAGCTAGTAAGATATTGGGAAAAGTTACTGGAGAGGATAATGAAAGGCAAAAACACGCCATTAGTACATACCTCTTTGGAGTTTCAGCAGGGATATGGCCATCGATTTGCTAGTGGTGTTCGGAAACTATGAAAGGGCGCGGGACAGATGATTATCCGGGCCGTCTCACGATAAAAGGGGTGGACGGTGTCTTTGCGGCCAAAGTCTCCAGAGTCTGAAGACACAATAAGCCTATGGACTCTAGTCGGGGATGCTAAATTTGGCTCTGAGACTGATTTAGACTGGAACCCAGAACCGAGGTGTTTTTAAATCCTAATAGGTAGGGTTTCGAATGGGACTCAGAGTTAAAGAAACAAGACGGGAAATCAGAGGCAGTATGGCACGCTGCAATCTATTTCAAAAGCACTCTCATCCGTGATTTGTGCAAACTATCGTCGTAAGTTAAAAGACGTCAGGATAGCGCCGGTGGCCTTGTGGAGAGTAAGGATACATATATTAATCCAATCTATGGAGCATGTCGCGGCTATAAACATTTCTCTGGCAGTGATATACATCTCCAGTGGCCGCGTTTCGGTCATCGAAAAACTTCCATGAGCCCGTCTCATTCCATCCCCAAGGCTGGTATTGAGCGCTCGTGGTTTTGACCACTGGTAGTCACCTTGGACACACGAGTCAATACCTTGAATCTGTTCTTACTGACGAAGAGGGCAAGCGACGCTGTACCGTAATGTGGTTACAGTTGGCCTACTAGTCAGATCCAAGTATGATGCTATTGTGTTTTTCGCAGGTAACTTGTGCCACCGAACTTACATTTTAGGCTGCACAGCGGCTGGAACGGAATGGATAGTCTGAAGGGTCCTTCTTCTCATATTCCAATTCCTTAGCGGTCTATCCAGATCGTCCCTAATCAATAGCTTCATCCCGCCGGAACAACCGACCATCGGTATCCTTCATTTCAAGTTATGATATTGGGTGATAGACGTGATCAGGTTAGAACGACGACCGCCTTGTTACTCTTGAGTTTACCCCGAGAAGTATGAGATAGATTTTATTTCGAGGGGCCAAAGTGGTGGTCGGATTCCGCAGCCCAAATTGCAGGGAGCGTTTGCTTCTCTTCGATGGGGGGAGCAACCCGAGAGCCGTGCACACACACAAAGATCCGACGAACTCCACCATCGGCAGGGACAAAACCTTGGGCTCCGTCGGGCCCCTGCGCCTCCATGAAGGCGGGATCAAGTACGTCGCCCGGTTTGAATTGCACAAACTCATAACGAAACTCTGCGGCGGGGACGAATCAAGCGCAGTATCAAAGGGCACATTCGAATAGAAGGGCCAGTGCTACTTCCGATTTTCCCCAAAACCCCGACGATCTTGCAGATCTTGAAACTCGAGGGGAGATCGGAACTGGCGCAAAAGCCTGTCGGACAGATACTGTAGTTTGCACTCACCAAAGAGTTTGGGAGGCGGTGATCTCGTCGCTCTGTCATCGGAAGATGATTTTGCCTGCATCAGTTGCAACACCTCATTGCATTGAAGGGTCACAGCTTACCATCAAGCAGGAAAGTCCTCTGTAACTGGCCCACGCCCCCGACCGGAAACCCGAGCGTTATCAGGCAGCTTGAGTAGATCACGTACTTACGGACAAAGCCAAAAAGCCCTCCGAACTTGAAGAAGCTGTAAAGCATGCGGGTCACACGCGTTCGCAGTGCTCTCCTCTAACAATCGGCTGGCTTCTTGTTTGGTGGCGTATTCCATCTCTTTGAAGTCATTGGTAAAATATCCTGTGTTCTCTTCAAAATTGAAACCAGATTCTAGTATAATCCATAGCCCTGGGTCTTTTGTACTCTTTCGATTCCAGTCAACAGACCTGATACCTTTCTTCGCAATTTGATCGCGGCAGGTGATTTTATGAGCCAATTTTGGTTTTTTTGAGGAGTATCTACCCTTCTTTGGACCAAGTTTGATGTTATGAGTGGAGCTGACGTATTGTCAGGGGTTCTTGCGCCTGGAAGCACCTGTTAATAAAATGATCGGCTTGAAAGTACGTAGGTCTGTTCACCCTCACTTACTAGAATGGATCTCTCCGACTGGAGGCCGATCTATTCATGAAGCTTCGTCCTGTAGCTGTCTCGTGCTCTATCGTGTGAAGGCATGTCTTGCACGGGATACACTTTTTAGGCAGTCAAAATGGGGGACCCGTTGTACACCGTCAAGCCCAGCGTGCTGTAGCCCGGTAACCACGAATCAGGCCTAATTTGGACTATGCGGTTTGTGTTCCAAGGGATCTCAGTCCAGTGGTACTCACAAAGAAAGGAATGCTTAGATGTCAAGGAGAAGATCGGTGGTTAGCGCAGCGGCATCGCAAGGGAGCCGAGTCAAAACAAAGCCTTAGTAAGATTAGCGCTTAGCGTAGCGGAGGGTTTGACACGAGTAATGGCTTCATGAGTCAGCGTCGTAGAATCACAACAGTGGGTACCACAGAATGTAGTATTCGATTCCCGCGTTTCTCGCCGTGCTCAAACCCCTGCATCATTGAAAAAATTGCCAAAAGCGACACCTAATTGCGAAATGTGAATGATAGATTTCCCTCCAGTTATTCCCCTTGCCCATGTTGTCGTTTCTAAGCCATCTATCATTTGCCCCTTGCAGCAAGGAACGACTTTGGAGCGCCGGGCGTCTGTGAAATTGGTTCGCAACTTAGTGGCCAGGGTAGCGTGTATGATTATGCATGTGAGCCCTATCCTCGATCGGTACTTTAGTTTGAAGAATGTTCCAGAGGCCTTCAATAGGCTTTCTAACCCACAGAATACCCTTAATAGGCTTCTTGAGCTTGCGCCGCTGAACTGTGTAATACTGTGTGCAGTGTGTAATGAGGTTCTTTGCATAAAAGGGACATATTAATCAACCTAACACACCGTGGTAAGTGGAACCAGAGCTGGGCTTTCATTTCGCTTGACGGGCCCGTCACCCCCAAATCCGAGGACCTTGCCTTTAGGTACCGAATATGTCATTGTGCTGGTGCATCTGTCATATTTTGATCGAAAAAGACAACACCATCCAATATGAAAACCATATACGCGGAGCCGATATATTGAAAGGGAAATAAAATATATTTTCCCTTGACGGATATAGGGTTTAGCAGCAACTGGACGGCGTTACACCCATGGATAGTGTGGACTGGGGTCAGCCGAACACCGCATTCTACGCCGTGGTCAAGCTGCGGATTGCCTCAATAGAGCCTGCACTGCGGGCTATACCAGCCAACGGTAGGAATCTGTTGGCGATCTATAACAAACATATTTCTTTCGAATCACCAAGACAAGTGGGCTCGTCTCATTTGGGAAGGCAGCAGGCTTGACTCTGAGAGGAGGCGGAGAGGCGAAAGAAAAGCACTGTTACAGAATAAAATAAAAAAAACCTCCTAGATAAAGAGAGACAAGGCGAAGTCTGGGGATGTTGGAAACGTGGTAGATACAGCCGTTTGTTGCACCTCTAACCAGCGTGATGAGGGAGGGTATCATGGACGGTTCGGACCCGAAATTAGAACCCTGATCATGATCCACAAGAAGACAGTACATATGAGAACATCGATGTCCTCATGGGGAACGCAGAAGAGCTCGTGACCGAGACGCTTACCAAGAATCCGAGAGTAAACTAGGGTCGTTTCCGAAGTAATCAGCCTCACGCGTCCTGCTTATAAACATAGAGAGAAGCTCTTGTCTAGAATGTAATAGGATTATAGGAAACCCCCACCCCAAAACGGGAGAAATTGATTGGCCTACATGGATGCATGATATTTCGTTCGCATTTAGTAAATTATGAACCAGCTTGTCAAAATTTAGGATACCGTCGCCCGGAAGTTTGTTCTCGCCCCATGCTATTATGCTACTTGTTGAGAACAACCCAATCTTCACCTGACGGCCTTCTCATGCTCACAACTTCAGTATTTCTTACTGTGGCTTTCTATAGGCCCGGCTGAGTATCAATTTCTCGATGGAATACGTGGTTCACCCACAATATGGACTAAGAATTTTCGGGTTCCATACATTGCGTCTAGCCGTGGAAGGGTGTGAAACCGATAGGCTAAATGACATGAACCCTGACGCGCAGACCACCGAGCCCAAGCCCAAATTGCTTGCCTCGACACGCTATGCCATTCTCACTCTATACCGACGTCTATTCACGCTAGTCTTCCTAGCAAACGTTGTCGTTTTTGTGGCCGTTATGGTCACGAAACAAAACTTGTTAGCCCTGGTCAATGCCACCACCGCCAACCTGCTCGCTTGTGATCTGGCCCGGCAGCCACTGGTCGTCAACGCCATCTTCCTAGTTGTATGTTCGATACCGGGGTCAGCACCACTTCCACTACGCCAGGCAGCAGCCAAGGTCTACCACTATGGCGGCGTTCATAGCGGCTGTGGGGTGGCCTCGCTTGTCTGGTACGTCGGATTCGTCGGCATCCTGTCCCAGCAGTACTGGGGAACAACCCTAGCGGGGGCCAGAATCCACCTTTTCCGCCACGCCAGTTATACTAGCGTATATCATTCTGCTGTTAGCGATAATCGTGGTGGCACACCCCTGGTTCCGCAGAAAGCGGCACGACCATTTCGAACTCATCCACCGTTTCTTCGGGTGGTCGTCGCCCTGTTCTTCGCCCTGTTGATGTTCTCGGCCCACGTAGCCAGTCAGTCCCTGCACAAACACCTAGGCAGCTTCCTCATCCCCCCCCCTAGCCTTTTGGTTCCTTGCCCTAACCTTCCTCTCCATCATCCAGCCCTGGCTCTTCCTCCGCAAGGTTGCGGTGCGGGCTGAACCTCTCACCACCGACGCCACCCGTCTGCGCTCTGACCACACAACAACAGCCTTTGCAAAGGGCATCCAACTAGCCAAACACTCCCTCCGCGGCTGGCCCGGCTTCGCCAGCTTTCCAGAAACCGCAACAGGAACGGACGGGTCATCCACCTTCTGATGCCTAGTCTCAAGATCCGGCGACTGGACAGCCGACACAGTCAAACAACCACCAACTCACATCTGGAAATGAGGCGTATTAACCCATGGGCTTTGCGTACGCGATGCGCAGTTTCCGCCGCGTGATTGTCGTCACAACGGGTTCAGGCATCGGGCCTTGTCTCTCGTTCTTGGGTGACGAAAAGCGGCCTGCGCTGCGTGTTCTTTGGCAGACTCGCACCCTCTTAAGACATATAGTGAGGGTGTGATGGGAATGGTGCGTCGGATGGATTGCGATCCCATTATCATGGATACGAGCCAGTGTAGCCCCACCGTCATGATCCCCATCATCTTCAGCAGATTATAGTGTTTGAGGAGGAAGCGGTGTGCGTGATCGGTAATCCTTCGCTGACGGAACGAATTCTGTATGAGCTAGAAGCACGAGGAATCCCGGCGTTTGGTCCGATTTTCGATTCTTGAAGTTCTTTATTGTTGTCCTGGCATAAATTACCATCTGAACCTCCTAATTGCTCGTTTTGTTCTGCGTTTATTTTCAGTTCTGTTTCTGTTTCTGTTTTTTTGTTTTTTTCTCTCTTCTTGTTGCACTTCTAGCAACTTGCTATATATCCCTGGGTCTGACCGTTTATCTGCGAAATTATCATTTTAGAATATTTGGAGAGAGAAAAGAATTAGGGGCGAGCTGTGCATATGTCTAGCTAGGGACACTTGGAGTCTCACGCGCTAGAACCAAGTCAGGCAACCCATGCCATGTAACTCCATTAACCTCGTGTATAGTCCCAAAACCTCAACTCCACTGAGGATTTGAAAGCCAATTAGATTGGCAAAGATCTGTACTCTACAAAGAACACCCGTACTAGCTTTTTGTCCACTACCAAGAATGTTCGCGTTGTTAGAATAGAAACTTGCAGTCAGTATACACGATACAGTAATCATTCGCGGGTTTCTAAGGCTGCTAAGCATACAAACGCTAACTATATAAGCATCAAGCGCACATGTATTAAAAGAAACCAAATAAGCCCATAGATATTTCAGATCAACAATGCAAATTCCAAGCAACAAATCAGACCATACCCAAAAATGCGCAGGTAAGCAAATCTGCAGGTAAGCAAACCCATCACATCCCCATGCATACAAACGCTTCTTTTTCGAGTCACATGATTTTCTACGTTAGGACTGTCGCTCACTTTGCTTTCGTACTTTTTGGGATCACCCACTGTCCAATAAAAAGGATAATTTACCCTTTTACTATCCTGCTGGATTTTATTCTTTACGTCTTCGAAGTTCAATCAAGCCTTGTTGTTTGGTTGTGGGAGTCAACATTTACTCTGTTGTGTAGCATCTGCAAGGACTCGATCGACGCCATGCAGCAATGTGAGAAGACCAGCATATTATCGCAGAGATGTAAGTTGACAAACAAAGTATCACCCTCAACACAGAAGGTAACGTCATAATGCACAGGATTATCATTCTGCTGAATATAAAACTTGCCAATCCACCCGAAACACGGATAGAGATCCGGGTCACTTCCGGGATTTATAGATCTTGACTAAACCGACCGACACAAGCCGATGCAGTAAGATCCAAAGTCTGCTCATGATCTGATGATCTTTGTTTGCTACCAAAAATATTAATAATACTTTGTTTGTTTCCCAGCATTCCATCTTTGTGACACAACTTGTGAACCTGCATCTTTAACAATGCTCGTATCATCCAATACCTCAGTCGATGCCATTTTCAAGGAGTATGTCCATCGTGGCTTCCTTCCAGATGAACTACCCCTGGAAAGACTCCCGAACCCCTACTACAAGGCATGGGAAGACATCGCCAGCCAACTCCCAGCTCTTATCCAGACAGGCCAGATCCGAGACATGATCAATAATCTGCCAGTCTGTTCAATTAAGCATCTCCAAACAGAACGAGAAAGGCATCGTGCATATGTAATAATGGGCTATCTGAGCCATGCCTATATCTGGGGAGGAGACAAGCCCAAAGAAGTGAGCATCCGTCCACCTCGCCCTCGCCCTCATTACGATCACCGTCAAGGGTAGCAGAACCCTAACAAAACAAAACCAAAACCAGATCCTGCCCCCCTCCATCTCAAAACCATTCATTGAAATCTCTTCTCACCTCGAAGTCCCCGCCTGCGCAACCTACTCAAGCCTCACTCTATGGAACTTCAAATCCAAATCCCCAAACGCAGACACCACAGACCCAGACAATCTTCACGTGCAGACAACCTGGACTGGCACAAAAGACGAAGAATGGTTCATGCTTATCTCGGTCGCTGTCGAAGCCAAGGGTGCCAGATTGATCTCGCAGATGCAGGAGGCTATCAAGGCTGTCACTGCCGACGATGCAGA
>ERZ1673737.3481-NODE-3481-length-11884-cov-3.878773_pt1 | contig 11884 bp, 8 predicted proteins | sample MGYA00580211_ERZ1673737 | MGnify/ENA primary metagenome ERZ1673737 (study PRJEB41218, sample SAMN15661789) | gut metagenome | host: Homo sapiens | place: Canada: London | collected 2015-08-20/2019-03-30 | study: EMG produced TPA metagenomics assembly of... | reverse complement strand
AAAAATAAAAATAAAAAAACAAATCAATCAATCAAAAGAAAAGAAAGGGCAGTGCTGGGCCTCGCCCACGCGTGTTTTCTAAGATCGGGCGGATTGTAAATCGGACCCGACAAAAAAAAAACAAAAAAAAACAAGACGTATGGCCTACATAATGTGAGATCGACATGGAACACATGCTGATTCGATGTGTAGCCTTTCCCACGTCGTCCCTTGCTGTGGACAAAAAGACCTGACAGCGATCCGGACCGTCGTTGTTCGCCCGTTTGCTGATCGTCGACCCACCCGGCATATCCGGATCAAGTGCGTACCGGTAGACTGTACGTGGGTACAGGGAGATGTGCTTTAGGTGCTTTTGCCTGCGAATAGGGCGCTTACCATTGCCGCCTTTTTGTCATAATTTTGAGATGCACGGTCGATCCTTTGGATGTAGTTACATGTGAAGTATATGCTAACCTAGGCTTGAGAGTATGATATTGAGTTTCGCCTTATGCCGTGCTGCATGTACAGGTATCGTCATGGCAGTTTACATGGAACCAGTCCGAATAAGCGTGAGATGTGAGATTTCAGTTCTGAAACCGAAACTCGGTCTTGGGCTTGCCTCGGACCCCAACGTCAACCCTGTAAAGTCGGCCCCCATACCGCACCGACTGAGGCAACTGGTCATCATCACGATCATCCTTGGCAGTAGTAATGAACAACTCGGTGCCGACAAAGGTAGGACAAGTCACGTTGCGCGTCGGTAGATCAATCTGCCCGGTAACCTTCCCGGCTGGGTCGATGCGAAGCACCTTTCCACCACCGTAAACGGCGCTCCAGATACAGCCCTCAACATCCATAGCGAAGCCATCGGGCACTATCGATGAGCCGATATCAAAGTGAACCCGACGGTTACTGATGGCGCCGGTGGTGGCGTCGAAGTCAAAGGCAAAGATCTTGCCCGTCGGCGAGTCGGTCAGGTACATGGTGTCATCCGTGAGATTCCAGCCAATTCCGTTGGGGATCGTCACCGGTGCCAGCATACGATGCAGGCTGAGGTCTGGGTCTAGTCTGAATAGAACGCCTTCAGCTTCCGGGTTCTTGATCTTCGGGTCGTTCATGGCCCCTGCCCAGAACCGGCCGTGGCTATCGACTGCGCCGTCATTGAAACGCATTCTATTTATTTTAGCTTTTCATTTTTTCATTTTTAATCGGCGTTCATCGGGGAACAAGTGGCTTACCTCTCCGCTTTCCCCCCTTCCCCTTCCTCGCCCCAGACCTCATGGATATAGGAAAGCTCTCCGGTAGATTGGTTCAGCCGCGCAAATCCATATTTGGCCCCAACAATCAGCTGATTTGACCCGCTGATATTGGCGGTCACGCTAATATTCCTGTCAGCCCAATTTCCACTGGGGAAACGATTGAAACCCACCCAACAGAAGCTGCGGTATCGATGACTCTAAGGGAGTCCGGGCCTTTGGCCAGATCAAGGCGGTAAAGCTTCTGGTCCCAGATATCGACGAAACGGAATTCGTTGTTGGCTGCATCGTGATAGGGGCCCTCGAGTAATGTTCCTGGGATATCGAGGTATGGCTGAACAAATTAGTGCATGTACATTAAACTGTGCGTAATTTTCTGATTGGACGGTTATTTCTTTTTTTTTTCCCTGTCTTTCTTCCTGTGAGAAGCTTGGAAGGATCAATCATTCATTCATGTCTGACCGACATCCGATACGAAAACCGGCATCGAATAGGATCGAAAAAAAAATGACCAAAAAAAAGCAAGAAATAAAAGAAAAGGCGGCAAATTGCATATGCACAATACGGACCTCATTCACCGTCCATCTCTGAATTTCAGACATGACGCCGATCGGTGCCTGATGGACACCGCTACTTGGGAAGAGAGGGGGTTTGGTTCTAGAGAATGGGAGAATCCTGTAGACCTGAAAAGTTAAATGTTGGCAGTTGGCAGCGCCGATCGCGAAATCAACCCGGCCCGTAACCTTGAGGGCTGTACAGAGTAGAGTAAAGTAAGATGAAGCGAATTGCGTGGCACGAATGGGGGAGAAGGGGAAGGTGAGATGATGCCAAGACCCCCACAACCCGAGATGCACTCGTAGGACAAGATGCTCTGCAGGAGTATAGGTCTACATTGTCTGCAATGCGACTGCAATGCGAATCATTCCCAAGGTACAAAGTATAGTATATCAATTCGTGCAGCCATACACTATACACTAATGCTCGAGATAGTCAAAGAAGTATAGCTTGAACAACTCATCACTGTTCTCCCTGGTGGCTTTTCACATGACCAACTCTGCATGCAGACGCACGAGATGAGCTGGCGTTTAGGGAGATCTGGAACCTGGAACCTGGAGTCCCCAGTTCCTGCCTGACTCGAAAATTGGGCCACCATGTTTCTGCTTGTATTACCTTGCCTACGGGCACTATACACTATAACCTTAGTAGATTGTAATCGGCGGTAGATCTAACTTACATATACTGCATAAAGGCATAAAGTATGAGATCCATACTACATAAGATAATAAAATTGATCATCAGATAGTGCATGGCTCATCCCAACTTCCAAGTAACTTTGCCGACATCCCGTGTCCCTCTAACTCAAATCTCGCCCCCGTGCCAGGTAACGCTTGCATATGCAGTCATCGCATGTGTCGGGAACAGGTTGGGCATCAACTGCAGGATTGTGTTCAGGTCCAGTCATGGAAATATGCGGTGATGGACATGCGCTGAGGCCAAGATAAAACACAAATCGACACGGCACTGATTCCAATTCGGAATTGGGGACCGGGGGTCGCTTCTGGCTTCCCTGCGCCATCATATATATGTAAACCTGTAACTGCATGCATATGGTGTGATGGGGCCTGATCTACATGTACATGGTGCTGGGGAGATTACAGGTTGCCCTTGGGTACAGTAGTATGTCCCCACTAGCGGAGAGTTCGGAAAGTGTCGCTCCTTTTTTCCGTTTTTCCATTTTTGCGGGGGATCCTCATGTCGTGTTTGTGGAGCTGATGTGGGTAACTCATTTCACGGTGAGAGAGCGAAGGAGATTATGATATTGAGATTGTCGTGATTGTCGATCTGAATGGAGGATCTATAGGTCAGAGAAGAAAACAGTAAGGGAAACCCCTCGGGGAGATCTGCGTATGTCATGCTTGCGGAAACAATGGAAAGTGGATAACTTAGACAAGATTTGGTCATTAAACATAACGGCTGAGTGTGGATACATGAAAATAAATGATAACCAGTTTTCTCATAGTTGTAACACATTTACAGCTTGGTGCCCATGTTGACGTGGACGGCCTTGACCTGCGAGTACGCGTCTAGGCCAGCCTCGCCGAGCTCGCGACCGATACCACTCTGCTTGACACCGCCGAAGGGCACGCGGAAGTCGCTGTCGTTGCTGCTGTTGATCCAAACCATACCGGCCTCGATTTCAGAGGCGACACGGTGTGCGCGTTCAATGTCGCGAGTGAAGAGAGCAGCGCCCAGTCCGTAAGTGGTGTCGTTGGCACGGGTGACGGCCTCCTCTTCGGTGGTGAAGCTGGCGATAGCGACGAAGGGGCCGAAGACCTCCTCGCGGTAGATGCGCATGTTGTCCTTGACGTTGGTGAAGACGGTAGGCTCAATGAAGAAGCCACGGCCATCGCCGACGTTCTTGTATGGCACACCACCGGAAGCCAGAGTTGCGCCCTCGGATTTTCCGGCCTCAATGTATGAAAGGACACGGTCGTACTGGGCCTTGGTGACCTGAGGACCCTGGAAGGTGTCATCGGAGAAGGGATCGCCGACCTTGCTGGTGGTCTTGACGACCTCCTTGAAGAGGGAAACGAACTTGTCGTACACGGACTCGTGAACAAGGATACGCGAAGTGGCAGTGCAGACCTGGCCCTGGTTGTACATGATACCAATGTGAGCCCACTTAGCAGCCTGCTCGAGGTCGGCATCCTCGAAAACAACCAGGGGCGACTTGCCACCGGTCTCGAGAGTCACGTTCTTAAGGGTGCCGGCGGCCATCTTCATGATCTCACGGCCGGTCAAGGTGGAGCCAGTGAAGGCGACCTTGTCAACATTGGGGTGGTTCACCAATGCACCACCAGCAACACGGCCATGGCCGTTGACAATGTTAATGACACCAGGAGGGAAGCCAGCCTCCTTGATAAGAGTAGCCAAGTACAAAATGCTGAGCGGAGTCTGCTCGGCAGGCTTTAGGACAATGGTGTTACCGCAGGCAAGGGCAGGACCAAGCTTCCAGGCTGCCATAGCGAGAGGGAAGTTCCAAGGAATAATCTGGCCAACAACACCAATGGGCTGACGAAGGGTGTATGCGAACTTGGCAGGGGTGGTGCCAATGGTCTGGCCGTACACCTTGTCGGCCCAGCCAGCATAGTAACGAAGAGTGTTGGTGACCTCGCCGAGATCATCATTCAGAGAAACTTGATAAGGCTTGCCTGAACGATTGTCAGTTATCAATATTGGGTTTGTGCATGGCAATTCTCAAGCTACTAACCGTTATCCCAGGTCTCAATGGTAGCCAGAGTCTCCTTGTGCTGCTCAATCAGATCAGCGAGCTTGATCATCAAAGCACCACGGTCAGTGGCAGGCAGCAGTTTCCAGGAGGGATCCTTAAGAGCCTTGCGGGCGGCCTTGACAGCGATATCAATGTCCTCCTCGCCGGCAGCATACACTGACGTAATCTCAGTCTCATTGCTATGGAATCCGGTCAGCTCAAGATCAATGGTCTAGACTCCTGCTGAACATACGAAGGGTTCACAGTGGCGAACTTCTCGCCAGACTTGGCAGCCACAAACTCGTTGTTGATGAACAGACCAATGGGCTGAGTGTAGCTGTGCCCATTGGGGGCAGTCAACTGCACGGAAACGTTCGACATAACGAAAGGGGAGCTATGGAATTGACGAACACTGAAGACAGGAGATCGATATAGACAGCGCAGGGGCCGAGAGAACAAACTGGCAAACATAGAGAGGATGAAGAACCTATAAGGGAACTGATGCCCTTTCCCCCACCTGATAACGATAAGAATCCACATCGCATACACTTTCTTCTTCCAGCTCCTGTTTGTCCTGTTTGTCTCTCCATTCCTCTCTGGTTGGTCATCCCATCCGGCTTCGGCGTTGAAGCCCTTTGGAGCTTCCCCTCACTCTTGCTCCAGCTTATCAATAGCCCAGCGGTTCAAGCCTGGAGTTGACCATCAAACTCTCCGAAGGGCCATAATGCGGACGATATCATCCCGATCCATTCCTACTAACTCCGCCGTTTGTTTCCGTCACCCCTGACACATCGAAGCCATCGAGTACAAACTTAAATCCCGGATGTGACAGCCATGATCCGCGGCTCCTTACAGCTCGCCTGCATCAATATGCAGGGATCGACGATATTCCTTACTCAAGGTGGTACATGACAGCTCGATTCCACAAAACGAATAACGGTCGCTTGAATTGGAAATAATTGGGATGCGGTGGAACTGGTCTACCTAGCGGAAATGCGGATGCAAATTGGGGAGGTTTCGGGGTTTGTGTCACGGTTCAGTCATGGATTGGGAGGTGTGTCGTGTGCTGAATGGGCTGGATGGAGAGTGGATAGTTCGGGGGAGAAGGGAAATATTCTGGCAACTATGGTCGCTAATGTGTACATCTGATAGGGATGTGCACGAACATCGCCTATATACTACCCTTTTCCTAGGCCATTTCTTTGGCTATCTGGAGTTCAAGTGCATCGCCTAATAATTGTAGGCAGTCCATAGCAAGCTAAAGGCTATCGGTAGTATTAAACATGACCATATACTCTGCACGTGAGAAGGAGGTCGTGGTCGAAGAGCCGCGCTTCGCAAAGCTCCGGATATCTTGCCCTAAAAATAAGTGTAGACTTGGTGTTGAATATCAAAATGACGCTTCAATTCGCTAGTGCAGATAATGCAGAGAACCCATATTCGCCGGCAACGCCATTGATAGAGATAACGAAAGACTATACAGGCAAAACCGTCTGTACATCGCTTGCATATGATTGCTTCCTCATGCCTTCTCCTCGCCAGGTTCCACTTTGGTGAACTCCTCGAGTGGCTCCTCGCCTGCCAGTTCCAGGATATACTGCCATTGAGCCGGGGTAACGGAGGAAACGCTGAGGCGGGACTGCTTGACCATTTGCATGTTTTCCAACGGCTTCCCGGGCTGGGCGTGCGACTTCAAGTCCGCGAGGGTGACTTGCTTGCCGAGCTTGCGGCGATATTCGACGTGCACGACAACCCATCTCGGGTCGTCTCGCTTGGACTTGGGGTCGTAGTAGGGGTGTTTGGTATCGAAGGCAGATTCTGTCATAGTCAATGTGTTAGAGATGGAAGCATGCAGGTGTAGCACAGAGGCACGTACCGTCAACGGAAGATTCCTGGACGATCTCCATCACTCCGACTATTCCGGGGGTCTTGCAGTTTGAATGGTAGAAGAATGCATAATCCCCCTTCTTCATCTCCTGCATAGATTTGCGTGCTGTTGCATTGTAAGTATGACTTGCGGAACCAATGTTTGTCGACCGATCAACCTACCAACATGGTTGCGCACGCCTGTTCTTTGGTTAGCTTTGTTGATTATGTCGACTATAGGGCAAACATACCGTCCCAGGCCTCTGGCACAGTTCTGGCAGCCAAGTCATCAATAGAAAACTTCACATCAACTCCTTTCTCCATGCGTGATTCAGGCTCAGCCTTCATAAGCCAGAAAGAACGCTTAGTATCGGCGACATTGTTCTTAATCGCCGGTGCTGCCTTTGCCTCGGAAGCTTCGGGAGCTTCGGGCTCGCCATTTGGTGCTGGGTTCTTTCTAGGCCGTCCACGGCCATCTTTCTTCTTGATCTCCGGGGTTGCAGGCGTCTCGGAAGCTAAGACAGATGGAGAGTCAGCAAAGTCCCCGATCATATTAGAGCATTAATCCTATACCAGGCTCCTTGCGAGGCCTTCCACGGCCATCTTTCTTCTTAATCTCCGGAGTTGCAACCGTCTCAGAGACTAAAAGCGTAGTGAGTCAGCAAAAGTCCCCGATTATGTTATAATGAATACATACCAGTCTCCTTGCGAGGACGTCCACGGCCTCTCTTGGGAGCAGATGGGGTAGTAGCTTCAGGCCCAGCATCAGGCTCGGATTCCGCGACAACCTTTCGAGGACGGCCGCGGCCACGCTTGGGGCCATCAGAAGCAGGAGGCTTGGAAGTCGAGCCTTCGGGGTATTTGCGCGGACGGCCACGACCTCTCTTCTCACCAGTCTGGGGAGTAACTTCGACCTATACACAAGAGGTCAGCCCTGCGGGAGTGGGGTCGTGGAGTAGCAACCACGGAACAGTGACGATCAGCCCCTGCATGATGCACTTACCTGAGGAGCCGCTGGGGCAGAAGCTGGGGTAGCAGCTACAGAATTGCGCATTCTTTTCGTGGGGGTTGCAGTGCCTTCATTTGCGCTTGTCGCGGCGACAGACTTGCGCTTCGGGGGCATTATGGCGGTTGGGGGGTGCCACCACGATGGAAAGATGCGAAATGGGATAGATGCACGGGGTGGGAATTAAATACTCGAGGAACCCGTACACTTTGCAAATTCGAGCTGTGCAAGCTGTTTTGAGCCCTGTAAACGAAGACCAGCGCCAAAACGACTGGCGTGAAGCTTTGTTTGTACTGAGACCAACTCGACGCGGTTGTGGGTCTGGGGCACACGTGATCGGTCGATCATGAATGAAGTACAACAGTGAGGATCACGTATTTAAATATCAATTTGATGCCAGCCGGCTGTCGTTTATTAAAAATAATAATGATACGAATTACACAATCCAAGGAGGAAAGGGGTTATTTCGGTTGTGTTCTTCAATTTAAGTAACTAGTGCGTTATATATTGCATGCTGAAAAGGGTAACTTGAGAGAAGAAACATATCCATCTCAAAGCGACAAGGCGCAATTTGAGCTTCAGTTACTGACCATTGTAATTTTAATCTTTAGGTCTATCTAGAAAACAAAGGTACTTTCTACAGCAACATATCGACAACATACGGTCTAGTCCGGGGTATAGGTCTCCCATAAGAAGGGTTCTGTATGGAAGACCTCAGAGATACAAACGTACATTTTCAGAACAACGCTATTGTAGATCCATTGCTAATGGGCCAATCAAGTGCATTCCTTATAAAGTTCAACCTTATAAAGTAGATAGGTATGTATAAATTTCCCCGAGAACGACGTGATCCGTCGGTAGATCTCAGTGACTGGAGTACCAAGCACAGGACCAATTAAGCTTATTACTAAATCCATTTCCCTGGAAAATCAAGTACTTTGTGAACCCTGTAGTCAATTCTCTGCTATGTATACTAAGCGAAATACTTTCTACCAAAAAAGACCGATTGAGGAATTGATGATGTAAGATAGTTCACTCGGAAAGAGAAAGTGGCATTAAACTTGGATGCAGCTTAACGGACGCATGTAGATATCCGCCCCACCACGTGGGTCATAGCTCGTCCGGTTCATCCAAGTTCGCAGGGTCAGGTACCTCTGCAGGAGTAGGAAGTCAAGAAACATAGTAAAACAACCTTCAGCCATTCGATGTGTGCAGTGCGTGATCTAGCGATCTGCCGCAGTCATGTCTGATGCAGCATTCACCATGTCGACATAAGATTGCGCCACTCCTTTGAGTCCCCATTGGTTCTTGTCAAAGCCCAGTCGGCCGACTCGGGGCTGAATGCCAAAGGGCCGGTAGATAATCCCGAGTGGAAGAAAGGGTCATCATGTAGCTCTAAAAGACAACATATGTCCGAATTCAAGCTAAAAGCTATATAAAACGACACTTGCATAAGGGACTACTGTAAGACGTAACAGCAAGATGGGTAACTTATTAACTGGGGTAAGAAGAAGGATAGAATTGTATAGAACCTCGTATTGCACTAAACAGCCCACGTTGCGTCAGGCCAATCGCGGGGTTTCTGCCCGGGCGGTGGGACAATCACGCCATCGTATAGGGAGCGCAACAGCCGGATGAGGTAAGGCGATCAGTGATCCGATGGAGGGGAATGGACGGGAATGGACCTTGGGAGCTCCTATATGAACCCAAACCCCTCCTCCTTCTCTTTGTCTCCCTCAAGTTACCTCAATTGACTATCACTATCACAATGGCTGAACGCGCTGCTCCGTACGTCTATCGATATATAGTTCTCTGATCCCCAAGCTGACTGTCTATTAGCCTCCGTCTGGGCTCTACTGCCCCTGACTTCGATGCCGACACCTCCAACGGCCCTATCAACTTCCACAAGTTCATCGGCGACAAGTGGACCATCCTCTTCTCCCACCCCGATGACTTCACTCCCATCTGTACCACTGAGCTCGGTGCTTTCGCCAAGCTCGAGCCCGAGTTCACTGCTCGTGGTGTCCAGCTCATTGGCCTGGTAAGTAATATGAGCCCACATTGCAAGGAGTGAGGCTGACGAATTCCCTTTTAGAGCGCCAACAACACCGACTCCCACCACGCCTGGATTAAGGATATCGATGAGGTCTCCGGCTCCCAGCTCAAGTTCCCCATCATCTCCGACCCCGAGCGCAAGGTCGCCTATGCGTACGACATGGTCGACTTCCAGGATACCACCAACGTCGACTCCAAGGGTATGGCTCTGACCATCCGCTCCGTCTTCATCATCGACCCCGCCAAGAAGATCCGTCTGATCATGACCTACCCCGCCTCCACTGGCCGTAACACCGCCGAGGTTCTCCGTGTCGTTGATGCTCTCCAGCGCACCGAGAAGTACGGTGTTACCTGCCCCATCAACTGGCTCCCCGGCGATGACAACGTCCTTCCTCCTCCCATGAAGACCGAGGACGCCGAGGCCAAGTTCGGTGAAGTCCGTACGGTCAAGCCGTAAGTTTTCCCAAGACATGATTCTTCCCGGCGAAACAACAGACTAACATGTTTCCAGTTACCTCCGCTTCGTCAACATCAAGGAGTAAATACGTTATGACAGACTTAAAACAGATACTGGGATAGTTAGGGGCTAAAGCCCTTCTTGATACCAATGCGATACGAATTCGGCACTACAGTGCCATTTATGAAGTATTCAAAAGTCTCCAGAGTAGTAGTACTACGCTCCTTACGTAGAATGAAGATACATCACAGTAAATCCACGGGGCTCGGTATGAGTATACCCCGAGGTTGATTGTATACCTTTTACCTCGTTTTTCCTCTCCCCTTTTCTAACTTTTTGTATTATCAAACTAAACGGAAGAATATTCCAGATGGAATTGTTTGAGAGCTTTCCAAATTGTATCTAGCGGTTTCGGATCTAACTTAAAACCTCGTGTAATCTGTGTTTTGCGCACATGTGGCCCCACAGGATATCTATAAATGTAAGGCCTAGTCAAGCAATTGGGAAGTAAGAGTTCAATCGGGATTTATACTGAAGAGTTATGGTTTAGTTCCACAGCGTGGTGCGCAAGGGTTGAGCAAGTAATATACTTAGCGTGTGGTACCCCAAACCCATCTAGGAAAGGTTGAGACCGCCTTTTTTGTGCCGGATCAACTTCGACATTCTGGCACTTCCAATACTCTGCGCTCACCGGAAATACGACTCGCAACCCGCTCTATTCATATCTACCATATCGTCCTCCTCCTTGCGAAGCTTGGCGTCCGCAAATTTGCGGCGTCGACGCGGGGAAGCCACTCCTTTTTTCCGCTCCCCACAGACAAGGCAACCCTTCGACGTAACCTACGATCAGCACCGACGGAAATATTCCCCGGCTTACACACCAGTGCATCCGACATAGACCTCGTCCCATGCGAGAGATCTGATCTCGACAGGGTGGACTAAAAAAGGGGGTGCCAACGCCAACAGCTGCCAGAGATAAGTGGGGACAGGAAAATCGCCTACCATGATGTCGCGAAGCCAGTCGAGTTTGGGGTACATGGATTCAGGGCGAGATGAGCCTTCAGCAGCGGGAGGATCTCCATCGCTAAACCAGTCTGCGTCGGGCCCTATCAACCTCTCCGGGCTGGTGTGCAATGTGCGACGAACGACCGGCAAGGAGCCCCATCCCCTTGTGGGCGCGACGACGACAATTCTGGGCGATAAACTATACGTATTCGGAGGCCGGATCCTCTCGCGCAGTCGCCCGCAGTTGACGTCGGACCTTTACGAGTTGGATCTGATTCGGCGCCATTGGACGAAAATCGAGCCTGCTGGGGATGTGCCGCCGCCGCGGTACTTCCACAGTGTTTGTGCTCTGGGGGATAACAAGTTGGTCTGCTATGGAGGCATGTCGCCGGCGCCGATTATGCCAAAGGACCCGGAGAACCCTGGGGCGGAGTCGCAGTCGCAGTCGGAGGTGGTGGTCATGTCGGATATTCACATCTTCGACGTGCCATCTCGGGCATGGACTCGTGTCGCTGCTCATGAATCTCCTCAGGGCCGTTACGCGCACTGTGCTACGATACTCCCATCGAGCGCGTGCTTCACATCTGCTAGCGCGCCGCTATCCGCCATCCATCACAACCCTGGGTCCTCAACTCACCAAGGTACGCTTGGTGTGGACATTGACGGGTTCGGTGGTGCAGAGATGGTGGTTGTCGGTGGTCAAGACAGTTCAAATCATTATATTGAGCAGATCAGTGTGTTCAATCTGCGCAGTCTTAAGTGGACCAACACAAGTCCCCTGGGCCGGAGCTGCGGTGCCTACCGCAGTGTCGTGGCTCCTTTAGTAGGGATGGATGTATCTGAAATTGGCTCCTCTTCTCCAGATCGTGATCTGCATGAGCCTATTGAAAACACCGAGTCGGCTGGTTGCCCTATGCTTATCTACTCCAACTCCCATTTCCTGGATGTCAAGCTGGAGCTGCAGGTGCGCCTGCCGGACGGGCGCCTTG
>ERZ1673737.3480-NODE-3480-length-11891-cov-4.111862_pt1 | contig 11891 bp, 13 predicted proteins | sample MGYA00580211_ERZ1673737 | MGnify/ENA primary metagenome ERZ1673737 (study PRJEB41218, sample SAMN15661789) | gut metagenome | host: Homo sapiens | place: Canada: London | collected 2015-08-20/2019-03-30 | study: EMG produced TPA metagenomics assembly of... | reverse complement strand
AGTAGTAAACCAGATATAACTGGGCCCAAGATCAACCCACTAGCATAGAATGAAGATATTGTTGTCATTACTGCCCCAGTATGGTTAGGTCCAACTGTTTCAGCCTAGCTTCGAGTCAGCATGGGCTTCCAAGGTTGTCCTCTGGAGCTGGGCATAGGTCAAATTACTCACTACAGTTGCGAGCCCGACGAGCCAAATACAATTCCCTCCCAGACCTTCGATAATTCGGCCCAGGACAAGGACCGGGACTTCCAAGATAGAGGAACAAATCAGCGGGGTTTTCCCGTGGAAGAAGAAGTCTAACATACCCGTTCGCGCTACCATAATGATAACAGTCCCAATCATTTCAACTCCCAAGGAAGCAATCAAAGAGAACCGTCGACTCGGGGCCCTATCCGCGAGGTAGCCTGTGAGGGGTCCCGCAATCAAGCAAGCTAACGCATGGGCTGAAAGTACAAGCGAGGTCGTCGCTTGCGTTTGAGATTTTGGAACATGAAGGCGGGTCTCGAGCATATCTGGAAGGATTGGAACAATGTAGCTATATAAGAAGTTCCCTGATAACCACTGTTAAAATGTGTAGCTATTCAAAGTGAGGTTCTACCAACCTGAAAAGAGAGCCAGGGCCATGCAAGACAGGATGAACCCGCTTGAAGAGCGCCACCTGTAGCCTAGAGGAGGCTTTCCGTTGGCAGACATGCTGGTGATTTGTGGTGGGCGCCGGGGACAAAGCAGCCTAGAGAATTGCTTTTTGGAGAGCTATCTATGAGATGCGCAGACGGCTACTATTAGATGATTGCATAGATGATGACATCATTGGCGAGACACTCAACTTGCGGGTATGCGGGGAACTGATGACTGTCGTTTACGACACATTGCACGTAATTGAACCACTTCCCATTTCGCAGTTCGCAATCTGGTAATTATATCGTCTCGAGAATTTGGTTGCAAACTCCCGGCGTTTTTTAATAAAATTTGTAACCAAATTCTCGCCGACTATTTCAAGTGGGACGGTGCCACGATTTGCGAGTAAAATGATCGAGATGAAAGGAAACAGTTCAGTGATAAGTTACGATTAGACTTGTGATTCACGTGAAACAGTTCTCGCCAATCACTTCTATTTGTTATAGTCTATCGTGCAAAATTTCTTCATTGGATCAGACTCGAGGAAATGACTACTTATTTTTAAACAAATGTCATGTCTATTCTATGACTCTAGCCGTTCATGAGAGCGATTCAGAAGGTCAAGGTTGAACTTGCGGGAGAGAAGAAGATTCTAAAATCTCGAATCAGTTGGGTTCCTTATCTTTGCGGATAGGCTCACTGACCAAAAGCCGCAAAGGCAGAAGAGATGGGAGAATCCGTAAAAACCATGCCATATTGCCTTTCCATATGTCATAGTTGACATGTCGTTGCACCAGTTTGTCGACGGCGGACTTTGCGTATGCATCCGTGGGCATACCATTTTCATTTTCATTTCCCCGATATTTAAGCTCCTCAGTGGTACTCTTGACCGGAAGGTAGAGCGGGTTGTCAGGCGCATAGAGCCCATGGTGAAGGATGTTGCTGCGGACAAACCCAGTAACTATTTCAATGACCTCTATGTGGAAAGGACTGAGCTCCTACAAAGCCATTAGCATAAAGTCTTCCTCGTTTGATAGTTGGTTCCGCACAAGTCTTGAGGTTTTGGTGTACTGACTTAGAGCAGCTTTTGACGCGTCGTAGGCACATTGCCACAGAACTGGTATCTATCGGGTAACACTGCCAATTTGCACTATACTCCCGTGGGGTGAGCGGCTAAGGAGTGGGATAAAGATCTGGCATAGATGCATGACGGCAAATACATTGACATGAAAGAGCTTCACTACTTTTTCTAGCTCCAGGTCCATTGCAGTAGCCGCGTAGTGTATTCCAGCATTATTCACCAAAAAGTAGAGCTGGCCATTTGTCCGTGCAGTGACGAGTTCTTTCAACCTTTCTATGCTCTCTCGGTCATCAAGCTCGAGCGCGAAAGCCTCGATATTATGCAGTTTTATTCGCATGTAATTATTCATCCAGGCCACCACTGCTGATTCGTCCAGGTTCCATTCCAGAGCCCCCTGCGATCCGTGACTTCCCCGAACAAAGCCCGCGCAAATCACCTTGTATGATTTCGTACTTCACTATATTGGGTGCTGGGTTTACGGAAGAGAGCCATACCAAATGGAAATATTTCTGAGATACCGTACAACACGATCAATAGCGATCAATTAGAGGTCTACCCTCAGTCTTAAATTTAAACAACGTACTTGCTGGCAGTCCATATGTGTCTAACGATATTGAGAAGTTCAAAATAGTGGAAATGGTCATATTCCAGAATTTCCTTTTGCATGCCAACAATTTTGCATTTTGATTTAGGCCTTACCCCTTCTGAATCACTTAGGCTAGGCATGGGCTACCTAGCGGTCGAGCAGTTACATGTATCTAAGTCTCTGGTGTGCCAGCGTGCTGCTGGGAAGGCTCATCGACGCTGTCCCATGGAACAATCCCGTCAGTATGACGTAGTTCCTGGTCCAGGAGGTAGAGACCAAGGCCAGGCTGCTTGGAGACTCGGACTACCTGCTGCAGGAGGTCTGCGAGATCTTTAACGTGCCTCGTTTCCTTGCGCATAAATCTGCTTTGAATGGCGTCTCTCAATGCAATGTCTCCTGATTTGTCTGCCAACGAGCAAAGCCGTTGTAGATCCTCTAACAGACTCTTCTCCACGAAGAGTGCTTCCTTACAGGGACCAACAGGCTCAATCGGGTTATCAGGCCACTCAAACTTGGTAGCTTCGATTGCTGTAGGCTTCGAGCGTCCTCCACGTGACACAAGGTATTTCTCCAGCCACTTGAAGTCAGCCAAGCACTCTGCCGCCGAGCGCTCCCAGAGTCTGTATGCTGTTAGTATTGAAGGCATTCCACGAATCTCCTCGAATAATGACAGCAAGGTATGCTTACCGCGCGAATCCATGCAAGGAGACGTTGCTTCGGGAACAATCAGCAGCCAATTTGCGAAAGAAGAGCCAACTAGTCAGTTCCTGGTGAATATGGCCACGGACGGACTGATAAGAGTCTGGTAAATTCCCGCAATTTTTCCACAGATAGTACGGAGTACTCCTACCTCTTCAATTTCCACCGTGAAGGAAGCTGTGCGCACCAACCGATCAACATCATGACCGGAAACCTCTGCAATGATTTTCTTCGCTCCTTCGGCCGACATGTTGGTGGTTTTCGTTAACTTATTTCTAGGTAGAACTTTGAATAAGTAAAGTTTGTAAGGAGAGAACTACTAGCTATATATGTTACTTTCTCAATGATTTGCGATCAACTTCGAGACGTAGTTATGACGGCTTTGTTGTATCATGGTTAAAGGCTGTTGAAAGAGACATCATTCATTTCACGTCAGTCTGAGTTCATATGTTTGTATGGGGGCGTGGGTTGAATCTAGTCGCGCCTATCCAATGACGCAGCGCTGACCACAGCCATCTTTTATTTAAGCGAATCGTATTGTTTTATATTCGACTTTTCTTTCTTTACCTTGAAAAAGAATAACTACCAGACATTTCTCTTCAGCAGGCAAACCTAACACAATGTCACAAATGGGTAGGGACGGGGCATTCCAGGTCCCCCAGTCAAAACAGGCTCAGAGCAAACCGGGGTAAGATATAGGCTCACTGAAAGTACAACCATGATAGATGCTAAGTTGGCAACAGACTAGAGAAGTATATGACGCCGCCGAGTGAGACTACCAAACTTGAGTCAAGCGCCGGATTCGTTGAATACGTAGGATCAAACAAGCTGAAAGATAAGAAGGCCTTAATTACCGGGGGCGAGTCAGTGGCCTATGTGATACACCTTCCTTTGGTCTATCTACTGACATTGAGAAGCTCAGGTATAGGTCGTTCTATAGCCGTATTGATGGCCAGGGAGGGTGCCGATATCACCATTGTCTACCTTCCACAGGAGCAGGACGACGCAAACAAAACAAAGGAATTAGTCGAAAGCGCAGGACACAGTTGCCTGCTAATTTCGGGCGACTTGAGGAGCAACCAAACGTGCGAAAAAGCAGTTAAGGAGCATGTCGACCGGTATGCAAGCGAAATCTGTTATCCAGCGCTAGGTCACTGACTCCTCACTCTTCCTCTTGCTTCAGGTTCAAGGGAATCAATATCCTTGTTAACAATGCCTCACAACAATATATGTGTAAAGACTTTACGCAAACTGATCTCGGGCAGGTTGAGGATCTCTTCCGAACCAACATCCTACAAATGTTCGCTATCACCAAATATGCACTCCCTTATATGTCAAAGGGAGACTCGTAAGGCATAATGCGCCTTTATTTGATCACCGTTTTAGGCTAACTTAGGCATATAGGATTATCAACAATACTTCTGTTGTCACCTTCCGTGGCTCGAGCAGTATGGTCGACTACGCTTCCACGAAAGGCGCAATCGTGGGATTTACCCGATCCCTAGCGCTACAGCTAGCTCCGAAGGGTATTCGCGTGAATGCTGTTGCGTAAGTCCGCGGTCAGTTTTCCTAGCATATCTCATATTCTAATGCATCTAACAGCCCCGGTGCTATTTATACACCAATTCAAGTCGATACAAGAGATCCCGACTCCATGAAGGGATGGGGTTCGAATTCACAGCTTGGTCGGCCTGGGCAGCCTAGCGAAGTGGCCCCTAGCTTCGTGTTCTTGGCTAGTAAAGATGCTTCTCTTTATTGTATGGACTTAAGCTACTTTCCCTCCTAGCTAAGGTCGAGTCGCTAATATCTAAGCAGCTGGCCAAACCCTACATTGCTACCCTCTTGGAGATTAAAGGCGAGAATTGTTGTGGATCGCAAATGGAAAGCTGGTATAATTTATGTCGGAAAGCAAAATTGCTGGCTAAGCGAAGGCTTAAGAAACCATTGAGGGCTAATGTGAGTGTTAATGTGAGTGTTGATACAGGATATAGGAGTTGATATAGTGAAGGGCGGTGGAGTGTCAACGACAGCGCGGAGGTTTACCACCTCACCCATACTGTATTGATAGGCCTTTCTTGTCACTGTCACCACTACTTTCTTGGGCGCGATGTTACCCTAAAACAACAAGACCAAGCCTATTCGCGTGGTCTACTTCCTAGTATGCCAGACTAAAGCTCAATCTCTATACTTTGCATTTTTGGTCTTCATCGCTGCGGTCGGATTAAGGCATCCATTTACATTTGTCGTAGGCATTGGCCTCTCACGGTGCCCCATTGTACCAAGCCCTCCAATGGTATAAAGTACTACAATTGTTTAATCTTCAAAGCAGCCAATCATTTTCTGAAGAGGTGAGGGTACATAGAAGCGGCCTTTTTGGTGATGTTGAAGATTCCATAACAGTGACGTAAGGTGACCAGAATTCGAATGACGGATTTGCCGATGCATTGTATTGATGGCTAATAGATACTGACTTTTGCTGCCAGTCCCAGGCGATCATTGGCAAAACAACTAGCGGACCCACCTGTGTTGCGTCAACAGGCTTCCTTCCTCGAAGCGTGGGACGTAAAGTGGACGTCAGCATGTTGATATCCACTAATGCAACATCAGTAGGCCCAAAAGCTTTTAATGTAGGTATTTTCTATAGGTTGCAAAGGCCAAAATCCCTAAATACTGCACGAAACAAATCTCCTTTCTGTCCTTCATTTTCTACTTTAGTAAAGATTTGGTGGCCATCTATGAGACTACGCATTACATGTGACTTGGGCCGCTTGATGTCAGCATTGACGTCCAGTCACGATCTTGCGTGACGCAATCTTCATCATTTCAACCTTTTCTGGGGTGCTTCATATTCCATGTCTGATAAATTGACCCTCGTAGTGGTTGGGGATGGAGATGTGGGAAAATCGGCACTAGCTGTGCGGGTTTGTTATTTCTACCTCCTATCGCAGTCAAGATGATACTAACTAAGGTCCTACTTAGTTTTGCTTAGACAAATTTGCTGAGGGCTTGGAACCCACGCTAGATGATTCGTATCGCACGCGGATGGTGGTTGATAACCGTCCTTGCATTCTCGAGATAATGGACACCGCGGGTCGAGGAAAGTATGCAGCGATCCGCGAAAGCCATATCTGCGAGGGGGAAGCTTTCATTATTGCATACAGCGTCACCTCACGGGAGTCGTTCTCTCACGTACGAGCGTACTACAACCAGATCAAAGAGGTGAAACAAGATATGAGCATCAAAGATACTTTACAGCAGTCACCTTCTCAGCGTCCATGTCGTCCGCCCATTGTTCTGGTCGGTACTAAGAACGATTTACAAGCCCAGCGTGAAGTCTCCGCCAAGGAAGGTCGGATGCTAGCAAAGTCGCTAGACTGCTGGTTTTATGAAACATCTGCTAAGTATGACGCAGATGTAGAGAAGACGTTCCACGATGTTATCAGATGCTTTAGAAAACAGAATCTCCCCAGTTCTCTAATCCCAGCGCCGAAGCGATCAAAGGGAAGCACAGGGAGATTTTGGGGCACAGAGCGACGGAAGGTATATAACGCATGTAGGTGCATTGTAATGTAAATAATACACCTGTGGGTTCTAAACCGGTTGTTAGTATGTTGACTCCTTGCAATGATACGGTGGGACAATAGACAGGACGTGAGTCTATTCCAAAATCAATTCAGTAGCTGAAGGTGTGAGTGTACCTTCGTAGTGGTTCGCGCATGCTAAAGTCTTTTGTCCGCTATCTCTGATCCCTTTGCCCTAGCGGCCGTGTTCCCCGCAATGGACAGAACCGCTACAGTTAACTGTGGAAGCTGGCAATTGAAAATAATGTATAACCCTCGTGCAACTTTAGTCAGGTACGTTTCCTACACCAGGCGTTGAGAAAAACACCTCATGTTCTCCACTGGCTTGTCCGCCCCTAGTGTACCTCGTCAAGTAAATAAATCGTAGAGCAAATTGCTGGGGGTACAGGACGTATTTATAGACTTCTCGGCTCCTACTGTCGCGTGTGCGGGTACCCGCGCGAACATCGTTGGAGCTTGGCCGTACACTAACTAAACATGATATAGTATCAGATCCAGTACGATCACCACCTACAGAGACCGCCCTCTACAGCAAGTCAGCGAGGGCAGCTTGCAGCAGCAGCCATCGTTCTACTTATTCAGCGCATCAAATCAAGATTTGTTGATTTCTTCTGGCGTTATTTCTAGCTAAATGTTTTCAACCGTTTGTTTTGCATTTTGCACGTCAAAAGCGGATACATGTATCAGCTAAACTGTAGAGACACGGTCACCACAGTGGTATAGACCATGCAGGCAATCCCCATCGTAATTATCAAGATATCTCCTCCTTTTGCCCAGCAAGTATTCGCGATACCTTTCCAATGCAGATACGCCGGATAAACAAAAATTAAGGGAACACATGAAACGGATCCCACTAAGGCAACAAACTTATCCAAGTCCCTGGCGCCTAGGGCTGCAATCAAGCAACAGAGAACGACAATGCCTGTCCTGAAGATATTCTTTTTCCACTTCATGCGGAGGTCTCGATAACCAGATTTGCGGTAGAATAACCTTCCCTCCATGATCCGCAACGCAGGAAAAAGTTGCACCGGGGTGCCCACAAGAACAGCTAGCGAGAAGAATAACCGAATAAAATTGACGAACTTATCCGACTGTGGGAAATTGCTGATAATATTGATCTTTGTCTGGCTGCCAAATGCCCCGTATGAGAGAATCCCAACGGTAGCGAAAAGGAAAGTAATAAGGGCCATGACAATGTAGAGGATGCGATCGAAATGGTCTGGTTGCGACATCGAAGATTGTATGGGGAGAATGAGACCTATCCCCTCGAACATGAATATGGATGACCCGATCGTTAGGGTAAATGTCTTGGTGTCGAAAAGCTTGACTGTGGGCTCTAAGCCATGGCGGGAAATTTCCGAAATATTGTAGTAGTATATGTAGCCAACGGCGATGAAAATGAAGACATCTGCAAGTAATGCCACTAATCCGAGTCGGGAGATTTTGCGAATAAAGGCAAGAGGCACGAGAATCACTAACTGCAGAGCGATAATTGTGGAAATGGACGGTGTGCTAATCGTATAAGCTGCCACACCCTCCACAAATGAACGCAGGTTCTGCGCAGTAAAAGCAATGGCGGCGCACACGAAACCAAGCTGCGTAATTGTAATTGAAACGAGAATAAGGGAGCGAAGATGCGAGCCGGAAATAGATTCTCCAATATCGCCGTAGCCACCGCCATGCTGTCGTCGACATTGAAGCAGCAAATGAAAAGAGATGGTTGTTATTATCGAGACTGTGACGAGAGCAATGGGTGAAAAGAGTATGCCACCGTTGCGGAACGCCTTCGGGAGGAAAATGATGCCGGTTCCTATGAAGGCCTTGAGGAGTGTGAAGAAAGTTTTCATGTCTGACGCGTCCCCTTGGGAACTTTCACGACTGGCAAGCAATGGTCTTCTTTCCGGTTCCACTTCATCAAACGGTGTTCCAACACTTTCAGCATCTGCCTCGTCTTCCGACTCGACTAGGTTTTCACCGGCGAATCTGCCATATAAGTCTAAGAACTCCACAAAGCTATTCGGTACAGATTTGTTGGTGAAGCCACGCTTGTTTCGCCATAAGAATTGCCGGCGAAACGCTCCTGGCTCATTGCGTATCGTGATATCCAGATTATCATCCGTTTCTGGCCTGGGGGGGTGCGAGAATGTTGCTGCGCGCCGATCCAACCCGCCCCGTTTCGAGCGAGCTTCGATACGATAGAGGTCGCGATGTGTATCGCCTCCTTGCAATTTGAGAGAGGACTGTTGGCTAGGTCCTATGAATGCGGATCGTTGGTTCCCATCTTGGTCTGCAGCTCCCTTCCCCCGCACATCCTCATCATGTTCAATAATGCTATCATAAGCCCCGGTAAATCGGGGATGCAGATGCCTAGAAACAACCTCTGCCTCGCTGTCGTTGAGGTTTTCTAGGGCTGGAGTATCCGCCATTGTGTTCCCCGAGCTGATACCTTGTCGCTTAACACTCGTTGATCGATAGTGATTGAGCGTGGATAGCACGCAGAATTATTGTGATGATGTCGGTGGAGAATCCTTGGTAACCACAGCCGGATTGCTCACAGTCATGTGAACAGGGCTAGTATGACTTAACGTTATAACTGCACCGGTCTCGTCAGCGAAAAATATTGTCGCAGTATGTAGATATAGACGGTAAAATTACTTCATGTATGGAAGTTTGGGATCCTGAGTTTGTACCTTGTCTTGTATAAACACGTCCCGGCACCCTTACATGACGCTCGACTGATCAGACATCGTGAAATGTGGTGCCCAGCATTAAGATAGGATTCATAGCTCCTTTTCGTATTGCATAAGTAACATTTGTATGTCTTACTCTGTGTTAAGATCCTTGCTTTGTCTATGGCGTACTAATGACGTCGGCATATTCGCAGAACGAAGGTCAAGCTAATCTTTAGCGGCAGGTGATACATCAACTTTGTAGGCTTTTAGCTGTAAGTAATTTTCGCTAACCCCGAAAGAGTTTGCTCCATATTTATTTCCAATTGTTGAACCATTAATTTAAACGATTTCCATCTGGCATACCAAAAAGATTCATACATACATTCACCTCGAATAACTGAATCCTATTCTCGCCGAGAATGTAAGCAGTAGGAGAAAAATATCACTAAACTTGCATTGCCCTTTAAGGAGGCATTTGCATGCGATGAGAATGATCCAATCATGACGCAATCGCCGGCCAAGAATAAGATGAGAGGCCATCGGCTTCTAGAACCGCTGGCGGGTGACAAATCCTGTTTACGGAAAATAGCCGCCCATTGGAATGGAGCAACATGTATGGTTGGCACCTTCACGCTGTGACAATACATAAGTTTGGCGGTTTATCTCGGTTTATCACATACGAGATTTACCCGCATTGGCAGTGGGCTCACCACTTGATGGAACAGAATTGATTAAGACTCTAGGACCTACAAGGCGATCTCTTTGTAGTAGCAGTCGCGCGTATGTTTGAAAGATGTATTGAAGGTTGTTCGGAAGGGCAAGGTGATTATCGATGTTAGTCAATTCTACCGTCACCATTATATATTATCCTAGACAATGAAGTTAATTGAACAGGACAGAACCTCTAACGATGGCATGGTACTTAGAATCTTCTTGCGACACGAAGAGATTGTTCCATTATTTCCATTATTCTATCGTAGATGGATCAAACGGCATTTTTATGATACGCGTGCTTCTAACGAGCCGCCATTTAACCTGCGCGATCTTCAACACGTCCTATTATCTTATTGGTATCGAGAATTCACAGTGCAAATAATGATAAGCCAATGCCAAAGTGATCCGATATACCAGGAGCCCAGCTACTTCCATATAGATAATTCCTGGCTTCTGCTTAGTCGGAGTCATCCTCGATCCTAGCAAGAATGGGTCATGGCGTTGCGTCATTGAAACCTCCCTGCCAATTCTCTATCTTCACATGCTACGTAAGTTCCCTGCTTGCCTTCTAGATATCCGTTAATATGCTCGCCGATAGTACATAAAAGCCGATTCCGCCATGTATTTTAACCTGAACTTGTTGATCTTCCCGCCACGAAACTCTTCTGCCGAGTTGCTACGATGCCCGAAGTAATTACTAAGAACGCCGAGGAATTCCGTGAAAGGAAGCTCAAAGTCAAGGCCGCTGAAGAGGACAATCAAACTGTGATAATTGCGAAGAATAGCTATATCACCGGCAGGCGGCTGTTGGCTGTGTCCCTCGCAAATGACATAGATAACCCAGGTGTTGCGCGAGCAAATGCAGCAGTGTCTGTGGAAAAACCCGAGGGCGACCTCGAATGGGCGAGGAAAAATGACGGCTACGTATGGCTTTTGAAACTATGGAGTTCTTATTGGCGCCGTTTTGATGCTAACGAAATTAAGACACCTCTTCAACAACACATTCTTTTCTGGGATCGCGATGGTGATGGAATGATTTTCCCTTGGGATACATACAACGGGTTTCGAGAACTGGGTTTTAATATTGTCTTCTCGATCCTTGCGACCTTTATCATCAACGTCAACTTTTCGTACCCCACACGCCTGGCATACTCGTGGTTCCCGGATCCATATTTCCGTGTGTATTTGACGAGCATACATAAAGCCAAGGTTTGTTCTTAAGCTATCGCTATACATCGGCGGCGATGATGAAGCTGATTTTCCTAGCACGGCTCGGACAGCGGCACCTACGATCCAGAAGGTCGCTTTATCCCGCAATTGTTTGAAAATTTATTCTCAAAATGGGATAAGGATGGCGATGGCGCCTTAACTCTTCGAGAGCTATTTCAGCTAATGCACGGCCATCGATGTGTTGCTGATCCTTTTGGGGTACGCTTTATCCTTCGATCCTAGTAGCAAACTTTCGCTTTGGTTCGCTTTAGTGCTGATCATTACGCAGTGGAGCGCGGCCTTGTTTGAATGGGGGACAACTTGGCTCCTAATTCAGAAGGACAGCAAAGTATATAAAGAGGATTTACGGGCAGTATATGATGTATGACAGCCAATCATCACTGGTGATGCGTAATGGCAAGGCTAATATCTGCTAGGGATCATTATTCTGGCGAATTCGCGAAGCAAGACAGACTCAAACTGGCAGGGCGCAGGGCTGGGGTTTAGGAGGTGATGGGTTTATCGGAGGGACAAAAATGTTCTAATAGTCAAAGTGGTAGATGACAGTGGATTTTGTTATGACGGGGCTGTCAACCAAAATGACTGCTAGGCCACAAAAGTGTGAACACACAGATTGGGCTTCAAACAGTACAATTTCAGTATCTTTTTATATCGTCAGGGGCAAGTAGCCTGATTAGTCAGGACACGATTGTAATGTCGCTTTCGAT
>ERZ1673737.3478-NODE-3478-length-11895-cov-4.276605_pt1 | contig 11895 bp, 11 predicted proteins | sample MGYA00580211_ERZ1673737 | MGnify/ENA primary metagenome ERZ1673737 (study PRJEB41218, sample SAMN15661789) | gut metagenome | host: Homo sapiens | place: Canada: London | collected 2015-08-20/2019-03-30 | study: EMG produced TPA metagenomics assembly of... | reverse complement strand
CTGTCCATTGCCCTGAGAACGCACCTCCATGCATGATCGCCAGATGTCTTCCCCTCCTGGCATCCAGAGTCCTCTTCTGCCTTGGACCCCTCTGTCTCTTGTGACTGGGTCCCTCCCACCGTGTCCACTGGGAGCTGGAGCTACCACGGAACAGCTATCGCCTCGGCCGTCCTCGGATTCGTTTTTAGTATTGTCACGCTAACCGTCATGTTACCTTTTTTCTTACAGTCACCAAAGGAGACATCGAGGAACACTTCAGCAGCCATGGCTCGGGTAAGATCACCGAGATCAAGCTAATGAACGGGTTTGGCTTTATTGAATATGAGGATGCACTGGATGCTCGGGATATTGTGCCTGGTAATAACAAACAATACCCCGCCTACCTCTGCTGACTGGCTAACTGTTTCTTTCCTGCAGCGTTCCGTATGCTCCAACGCCCTACTCGCTAGCTTGACTTTTTGCTTATCAACAACACAGATGGGAGTGAATTCAAAGGCGAGCGTCTCACCGTTCAGTTTGCCCGTGGTCCCCGACGCAAGGAAGCCTTCCCTGGACCCCAAGAGCGCAACAATCTCCCGCGTCCACGTCGCACGGTATTCCGGATGCAGATCTCCGGTCTTCCAGAAACAAGTTGGCAGGTTAGCAGCCCATGTCCATTCCTCCCCGCAGCTCCTGGTGTAGATCCCTTGAGCCTATTTCCACATTCAGCCCACATCCAAGTCGTTATCATGGCCACCGAGACAAATCTTCGATCCTCGGGCACTAACATGCTAGCGCTCATCTCTTGGTGATCTGAAAATGCGTCTTGGGCTTTTCGTTTTGCCAAGAGATCTGAGACATTCCCCTTGCCTACTCATCAAGACTTCAGACCTTTCCCGGGGAATTCTGGACTCCAACGTAGTGTGGCCATTTGGATATACCTCCCCGGACAGGCCATGGACTTCTTGTTTTCCTTTCTACCACATGGACCTCCTGGATACTCTTTACCTGGACCTGGACTCACCTTACGTTATCTAGGACTTGAAAGACTTTGCCCGCCAGTCCGGACTGGACGTGGTATACTCTGAGACAGGCCGCGAACAGGGCCGAGGGTGGGTTACCAAATTCCAGCGAAAGCCCCCATGCCAACTCCATTGACACAATTACAAGGTTTGTGGAATTCGAAACCGCCAACGACCTCAAAACCGCCGTGGAGAAACTGGACCAACGAGAGTTCAAAGGATCGCGCGTCACCTGCGTCGCCGATGTAAGCGCCCAACCTGGCTCGGACCCGGAGGACTCGCCTCTCACCATTTCCCAGATCCAAAGCTTTGAGGAACGTCCCGTCCGCGACCCTTACCGGTCCCGTTCCCCACGTCGCCCCTACCCGGCTCCCATGGATGAGTACGACCGCCGGATTCCTCCTCCTCGTGGCTACAGTCCCCGGGATCACTACCGTGAACGGTCCCCGATCCCCATGCGCCGGGACTATTATGAACGAGATGGCTATGCCCGCAGGACTCCCCCTCGCCCGCGGATGGAAGACTACCCCCCTCCCCGTCGCCCCTACGAAGACCCCTACCCGCCTCCACCCCCGCGCCACTATGATGATCCGTACCTAGCTGCGCGGGCCTATGGTCGTCCTCGCACCCCGCCAAGAAGTGACTATGTCCCTTACGACCGTCCCCGCTACTGGTAGTGGTAGTCGCCGTGCTAGGTTTGATTGAATGTTTCAGCATTTCAGCATATCAGCATATCAGCATACAGTATGATTCCTTGCTCTGTTTTCTCTTTCAGTGACTTCCCTTCGCCAAATACCCGCAACGTGTCATACTGATTTCATGGTGTCATGATTTTTTCCACCCCTGCCACGGTGTCGTTCAGCGTGTTCTCACGGCCGGATTTTATTCTTATTTTCAATCTCTATTCTTTCTACTGGACAGCGCGAGTGTTTCGTATCCTTCGTTCTTGCAGATAGTTGAGGTTGCCGTGGGGGACATATGGGGTCTCCGCCCTATAGTTCTTTTTTTTCAAACATTTTATTCATACTTTCATACTTTCATACTTTCATATTTTCATATTTTCATACTGCACTCTTGTTTGTGGTAGTATTTGACAATTTAATCTTCTAATCTGGTCTACTGTTTATGTAGCAGGATCTCAGCTGTAGACGGAAGTAATGTTCTAATTTAATGGTCTGCCATGACGTGAAGCATAGAGTATATATCTTGAAATGCGGAAACCGTTTCCGCTACAGATTGCAGCCCAGCCTGGTTTGTTATCTATAACCTCGCAAAGGTAACATCCAACCATATAAAAGCACCGAGGAGGAAAACCTACCGTGGACTTAGACGCGGACACAGCCGTCCTGATCTGTCCGCACCCGCTTCCGAGCCACTTTCCCCGCTAAAAAAAAACCTCCCCTCAGCTCAACCCTGGAGCTACCAACACCTCCAACCCAAGCCAATTCAGCAACCACAAAATCAACAACCGCAAGAATGACTACCACACAAGCGCAAATCACCCTCCGCCAACGCCCCCAAACCCTCGACACAGTCCGCCTCCGCGACATCTCCCTCCCCCTCCCCGCAGCCCCAGAAGCCTGGCACCGAACCGGAAAATCCCAACCCTGCACCGCAACCCTAACACTCTCATACTCATCGATAATCGCCGCCGCAGAAACAGACAATGTCTCCCTAACACTGGACTACGGCAAGCTCTTCAGACGCCTAGATAGCGACGTGCGCAACATGGCACAACTCTCCACATCAGCAGACCATCCACACAAACACATGGTCAGTGTGGCTGGGACCCGGTGCGCAGATCTGGATAACGATACCTATGCGGTTGGACTAGATCCGCGCGTTACGGCTGCTATCGTTGCGAATGCTGGATTGGGGATGTTGGAGGAGACGGCCGCGCGCGTGGCGGAGGAGAGTGTTTCAGATAGGTATGGGGAGTGTGAGGTTGAATTGTGTTTTGGGACGGCTTTGTTGAGGGCGGAGGGGGGTTTGAGGTAGCGGAGTGTTACTGTCTGGGGGGAGAGGGATGGCGGCGTGAGGTGTCCTGTTGTTTTGGAGGAGGAGTTCCGTATTGAGGGGATTCGGTGTCATGCTGTGCTTGGAGTTAATGCTCATGAGAGGGTCGAGAAGCAGGCTGTTGTTGTTGGGTTGGTGTTTCGTGGAGAGGGGCTGGGGGTCTGGGGGTCGAAGGTTGTGGAGAGTTATCAGGCTGTTACGAGGGCTGTTGCTGAGGTTTGTGGTTTCTTCTTTTCCTCTCCTCCTCCTTCTCCTCCTTATACTTCTTCCCTTGAGATGTGGTTTTGGGATATGGTATGCTGACTTTGTTTTGGGTTGTAGCAAGTTGAGGAGACTTCGTTCCAGACTGTTGAGACTTTGGCTACGTTTATTGCTCGCATTGTTACTGTTGACTTTGGAAATGAGTTTGTTACAGTTAAAGTTGAGAAGCCCAGTGCTCTTGCTTTTGTCGGGAGGTCTGGTGTCGAGATTACTCGCTCGAAGGAGTTCTTTGATACTCACGATGTGCCGCGGAAGTAAATAACTTAACGAATGTGGATACACCGGACTAGAACTTGGTCGAGGTGGCCACTGACTGATTGTTATACACAATAATGTTATAGATATCCCATGAATAGAAGAATAAAACAAGGTCGAATCTATGAAAGGCTCTATACAGAGGAGGTGACCAATCAACTTAGGTCATCATCTGGCACGTGAAAGCTGCATTGGGCCTAGTGGCTTCAGCCCCCGGATTTGCGCCTCAAATCTGATGATTTTCTGCCTGCTTTGTTGAACTTCCTCACTTTCTGAGGGAACCTGGAAAGCCTCTTTCTTCTTTTATCATTATTCTCTATGTGCCCATCTCAAACACCCTTGATTTCGCTTACTGCCTCCTTGGCGAACTTCGATCTATCCCTTCTGAACCTGGCTCCTACTTCTCACTCTTTTTCCACAGCACCTTCCATTTCCCTTCCCACCGTGGCTTTCGACACCTCCGCCCGTGAGGTGATTTGGCTAGGGGTCCCAGGTCCGTCCTGAAGAAGGGCGGACGGTAAACCTGCTCGAGAGGACTGGTCTGATCGACTGGTTTGAGCACAGAAGGAAAACCGTGCTCTGATGTTCAACAGCTTTACAAGTTGAAGTAAGTCTCTCACTTTTTTTTCTATAAAAAAGTCCGATTATGAAATTTTATTGGTTTTATCTTTGCTATTATTGGTGGGGGAAGAAAAGCCTCACTTACCCCTCCATACATTCCTCACAGTTCAAGATCGAGGCTGACGATCTATGTGAACAGCAACTGCTGGATAGGTATCTCGGATACCTTCCTACCCTTTCATACAACCGCGCAAGGTCAATTGTGCAGCCTCGGTTATCGCCGGCGCTTCCACCTGAACCCGGGAATTTCCTCAATCGCGAAACTTTCGAACAGTGATACAAAGGCACAATGCCTTCTTCCACCGTTAACGACGACCTGTCTGTTGCGGACGTGTTCAGCCCGCAGGCTGATCTCGCACAGTCTTCCATGGATATTCCGACCAATCACCGTCGCCCCGATGCGCACATGTGTAATATGTCAGCTCCCCGGATGAACAATGGATTTGGCGACTTTGCGAAACCCGGCCTCAATCCGCATATGAAGCCGCAGCGCCGAAAGAATAAGAAAAAGAATCAGGTCGGACCTGCTTGCTCCACTGTGCGTGGCTTTACCCCTCTGGCATCCGGCGATGAAGAATCGGATTTTTCCGCCGCGAGCTCCCGTGCTCCATCTCGTCCTCCTACTTCTCTAGGTGGTGGTAGCCCTTTGGCGCAGCCGTCTACAGGCCATGGAGTCAGCGCATTGAAGCTTCAGCTTAATAACTTGAGCTTGGCCGACAATACCGGTGCCACAAGCGGACGTACTTCTCAGACACCAAGTGTTGTCAGTGCTTTCTCAGACAGCGATCAAACCGAGATTTTGACGAGCTATGAGGTGCCTCTGGACCAGGACTTTGTTAGCTCTGACGCTGTGCAACCCGAGACACCGGAGGAACGCGGCGTCGATGCCGCTGGTGTGAGTGCGGATCTGCGCAGCCAGCTGTGCCGGAAAATGACCGCAGACGACTTTGAGCCTATTCTCTGCCTCGGCAAGGGCTCGTTCGGAACAGTTCTGTTGGTGCGCCACGTTGTCACCGGCAAGCTGTATGCCCAGAAGCAGTTCCGCAAGGCTTCGATCACTGTGCACAAGAAACTGGTCGAGCAGACCAAGACCGAACGCACGATTCTGGAGAGTGTCAACCGCCACCCATTCGTCGTCAAACTATTTTATGCCTTCCAGGACCATGAAAAGCTTTACCTGATCCTAGAATATGCGCAGGGCGGCGAACTTTTCCACCACCTCGCCATGGAACGCATGTTTGAAGAAGACGCGGCTGCTTTCTACATGGCCGAGGTAGTTCTTGCGTTTGAACACCTGCACCAAAACGTCGGCGTCCTTTACCGCGATCTGAAGCCCGAGAACTGCCTCCTCGACCAACAGGGCCACTTGCTCCTCACAGACTTTGGACTTAGCAAAATTGCCCTCAACGATGATGACCGCTGCAACTCTCTTCTCGGCACAATCGAATACATGGCTCCGGAAGTCATTCAAGGAAAACCTTACGGCAAAGCCTGCGACTGGTGGTCTCTCGGCGCCCTGGGCTTCGACCTACTCACCGGCTCGCCACCTTTCCGCGCAAACAACCACGCGAAACTCCAAGAGAAGATCGTCAAACAGAAGCTCGCTCTGCCTTACTACCTCGGACCCGACGCCAAAGACCTCCTCACCCGTCTTCTCCGCAAGGAACCATCCAAGCGCCTGGGTTACCACATGGGAAAGGATCTCCAGACCATCAAGAAGCATCGCTTCTTCCGCAAGATCGACTGGGAAGCCCTCGAGCGCCGCGAACTCGACCCCCCTATCTGTCCCGTCGTCACGGACCCAGCTCTGGCGGAGAACTTCTCCGTTGATTTCACTCAGCTCCCGCTTAGCCCATCCGTTGCAGGCCCTGGATTTGATGAATACTATGCCAACGGCCAGGATTTCCCTGCTGGCAAAGGTCCCGATGCGGAAGGGATGAATGCAGAGAGCAATCCATTCGGTGGATTTAGCTATGTTGCCTCGAGCAGTTTGCTGGATCATGGCCTGGGCGTCATGACTGCTGATTACTGAGAAGCCGGGTTGAGAAAGTGATGGTGACCCATGGAAAGAAAGAATTGATTTATGCCAATGCGTCTGGTGGCCACTGTTCTGGCTAATTGTTCTTCATGCATTGCATTTGCATCTATTACCCTGCGTGGCTATGTTTCTCAGCCTTAGCGCTTACTCTGTTTATCAGTTCGCATATTCAATAGGAGTTGCGCCTTCGAATTGCTTTTTTTATTACTCTTCTGCTTATCGGGAATAGCATAGCTCAGCATCCAGATTACACACGCGACTGGATCTTGAATTTGAAGAAAGTTTGAAGTTTGAATCATTGATATTGAAATTTCATGAATAGTCGTCTTGTTTACATAAAATTTTTGAGAGTAGAGGGTTCGTTAAGCGACGAATTACCGAGTGGCTACCCTGGACAGGTTCTCATAGCCTCCCATAGCCCTCTCAAGCATTAAATAAACACTTAGATTTCGCCTTCTTCGCTTCTGGCATCGTCACCAGGCCCGTCCTTCCCTTTCTCGGGATTGGCTCTGTCCTGATCAATGGAATCCGCCGTGACAAGTGGAGGGTTCTGGGAAGCATCGAATTTGTTCTTTTCATTTTCATCAAAGACCTCGCCTTCTTCCGCGCTGTTTTCTTCTGTGGTTGGTTTTTGGGGGAGGTCTGCTTGTGCCGAGGAGTTTTGGTGTGGGGGTGCGATCGGGAGAGAGTGCAATTGTGATTGTGATTGAGATTGAGGTAATGCCGCGGCGGGGATGCGCGGACGAGAGGTGGGTAGTTGTGACTGAGATGGAGTGGGCTGGCTCCCCTCTAGGGACGGGGTTACCGTCCGCTGGCGTTTTGGTGATCGCTCCCCATGCCCATTGAGCGTAGAAGAGGGATTCTGGGCGGGTTCCAGAGCATGCGACGAAGAAGGGTGGGACTCTGGTTCGCGCGAGCGTTTGCGGCCATTTTGCGCCGAGTCGGGGGCTGTTACGGAGAGAGAGCGTGTAGGGTCTGCTTGCTCGGTCTCTGACTTGGTCGGGTCGCGGTCGAAGATGCGAGTTGGGTCGTTGGGGGTTGTGTCTGACAGGGCGAAGTCTGGGTAGCCCTTGCTTAGGTTCTGCTGGACACGCTCGTAGATCTTGACGATCAGCTTGCATGCGCGGATCAGGTCGTCGAGACGGACATCGATTTGCTCCCACCAGGGACGGCCTTCGGAGTCGTCTGGGAATGCGACATGGCAATGACGAGCGGCGGCGTAGAGGGCTGCAGCGGCCAGAACGCGGGGCGAGAATTGTAGACAAACGACTGTGTAGGTAGAGTCGTTCAGGAAGGCGTAGGAGGCGTTGCGGAGAGTGCGGTTCTCCTGGACACCGAAGAAGAGGGTATAGTCCCAGAGGGCGCGGTATGGCGACTCGAGTTGTAAGTCAAAGCAGAGAAATTCCAACATGACGCTCTCGTTCTGCAATATCAGGTCACGCCATCTCCAATAGTCTTTGGACTGCTCGTCGACAATTAGGTTGGGGTTCTTCATGGCGACGCGGCAGCAGGCGATAACGAAGTCTTTCATGCGTCGCATTGTCTCGTCTACCTTGAACGCGACGAACAGGGCCACAGCGGCGATCACTTTCGGGTGTATCAGGTCTGACCCGGCCTCCGGATATTGGCCCATCAATGAATAGCGCATGAGGAAACGGTGCATATACACGGTGGCGGTCATGGAGGTCTGCGGTGGCAGCTTCAGCATCAGGCTGACCTGCCAGATGAAATCGATTGCCCGGTGCCGAATGTAGTCTTCCTTCTCGCGCTCGATCTTGTCGATTCGCGACGGCGTGCGCTCAAGCTCTTCGTCCGTGAATAACCATTTTTGCTGCTCTGCTTCCACCACTGGATTCGGCAAACCGGGGATCCGTCGCTTCGGCGGTGCTGGGGAGACAACGGACTCCATCGGGGTCAGGGTTGAAGACAAAGGCCAAGAGGTTGGCTGATGACGAAGGGAGGAACGGAGAGGTGACAAGTGAAACTCTCGTTTTTCCTTTGATAAATATGATAGCCAATACGGTAATGCGACAGTCAATCCGGCAAAGAGAGAAGCGCGCCTGCGCGCTCGTCAGACAGTAAAAGTTTCCAGCCACAGTTATCAGGTTCAATGGGGCATGGCGGAGCTTTCGTCTGATCGCGGGGACGATAGTAAGGCTGTCTTCGTGAAGGGAGGCGTATAGAAGGGATTTTGAAGCTATAAAGAAGATAGACGCCTGACTGGCCTGGGATATAAAGACAATGAGGGAAGGTGCTCGTCATGAACATCCTGGGAAGCTTCCGGGCGGAACAATGGTTCCTCCGGTCCTACTATAACGTCCAACAATGAGAACGCTCTGCAAAACATTCAATACTCAACTATGACCATTGAGAGATAGTATCCTGTATTGAGGCTAGGAAATCTCTATTCAAACTAGTGCTCTATAGAGATCACGACACTAGCCAAATTTGGTTAGTCGTGTGGTTCGATTAGTATGAAATCCATCTAGCACTCCCTTTGAATGCATATTCTTATAATCTATCCTGAGATACCGCCGCGTGAATGAACAATAAAAAGATACTCAAAATAATTATTGGTGACATAAGTTAGGTGGCACGTTGGTTTATCATTAACAGTGGTAAGATTGGTGCTGTTTTTGATGGCAGGCAGTTGCGCTTTAGAACAAATTTCTTACAGTGATAAAATTCAGACGCAGAAATTGCTCCACATATCCAATGGCAACTACAGTAGTTGATGTTGTAACCTTTAAAAAATGCAGCCTGCTGTGACTTAGGCGTTGCGTTGAGTCTTCACGAGACTAGCAATAACTTATGAAGAGAATTTTTATCGCTTCACCAACATGATTATCGAAGTCAAAGACCAGTCAGTTTAATGTGACTTAGATGCTGATTATATCACAGTTAAGTTGACTACAACAGAAGTCATAAATATGTATACAGTGCTATGTAGTATTGAACAGTCTCTACACGGAAGCCTCGAAGCGAGTATACCGTTTTATGCATTGTTTTCGCCCTAATTTGACCTCACTTTTTCGCCTCTTCTTTGCCTATTTCCGAGTACCTCGGGTTTATCATGTAGATTGTATAAAGATCGGGGTGTGAAAGGACTTATGGCCTATGACTGTAGTATTAGGGCTCCTGTGTTCCAGTCAAGGAAAATAGAACTGCATGCTAATAACCAACTCTTTGCCCAGATTTCAACCAACCTTGGTCGAAAGTAACCAAAAATCAAGAAGGTGAACGAGAAAGAATGGAAATTTCAAATGAAATGGGAACGGAGTAGCTGTTCACAAGTAATTGGAGCACACAATGAAGGGGAGTGGTAGAGGATATCAGAGAAAAGAGAGAAAAGAGAGATAGATCCTCGCCTCCAAGATACCTCATGGTCAACCACCAATAGCTGAGACCGCCTCGGCAGGACTCAAAGCCTTCTTGTAAGGCCGTCCTTCTCCAGGTTCCCCATAGCCGCTATTGTAGGTATAGTCTTTCGGCCAGCCTCCACTGAAACCACACACTAGAGCCATGGTCGAATATATGCACTGTGGATGATGTTAGCAATGTGATGTGGCCAAGAGGAGTAAAACCGTACCTGTGTCCATCCATGACCAGGAGTGCATGATGAAGGCCGAGCTGAACCATCCACCATATCACAGACCGGCAAATTCCATCGCATCATCTGCCAAGTAGGAATATCCGGGCCGGATGTCTGGGGAACCCAGTTGAAGTAGCTATCCGTCTGGACCTTGGCCATCCATTCGTTTGACGTTCTGGCTACAAGATAGGCAGACCGGGCGATGTCATAGGCATTGAACCCATAGTCAGCCTGTAGATTTTCAATTCCTTTAGGGCGAATGAGCTTCTTGGAATACACCTCAGACACTTGCATCTGTTGGAGTCAGCACCATGATTCAATATGCAGATCACGAGTTGGGAGGGGAATCCTACAAAAAGGAAAGCACTGCCGTCTGGATTGCACCACAGCATGTCCGTAAGATCGGAATCTGGTTCGAAATCTCCGTCTTCGTCGCATGGATGGTAATGTTTCGGGTTCTTGGCGTAGTTGGCTTCCTTGATGGATGTGTTGTCAATCCTGAGAATAAAGATTTTGTCCTTCGCCCACAGCATATTGATCAAAGGAGCAGCAATGAACTTTTTAAGGTCAGCTGCCGGCGGCACAGAAGCACTTGTTTCGCGAAGGATATCGCTCGAGGCAAAATTGCCCGTCAGCAGAATACGCGGGTTAGACGTGGGCTGAGTGACCCAATTGGCATCGGCTGGGGGCACTTGATGGAAGTATTCGTCGAAGAAGTTGCCTAGGCCCTGGAATGTACCGTCCATGATATCACTCGCCTTGTCGCCGAGCTCTGCATACGTGGAGAACTCAAGCATGGCTTGGTTGACTGAAGCCAGGGAGCCGACGGCACCGGCTCCAATAGTCATTGCTCCTCCGGCAATGCCTGCCATAGGGCCTAGCATGAAAGCACCAAATATGCTTGCCAGCCCAGCGCCGATAGTCGCTCCCGAATCTGCACCAAAACTGGTTTCTTCATCGCTTGTCTTTGAGTACTTTGTGACCAGCCCAGCGGTCTTGAAGCTCATGCTACCCCAGGCCAACTCCATTCTGTTCTTGATGAGCACGAAATATTGTGCCAAGTTGAGCATGGCATGAAGAGCCTGTACCCTGTATACGTTACCATCCTCACACTTTAGCTGCTCGTCTAAATTCTCAATCTCGCAATTATTACTGAGACTGATGCATGCAGGTTAGCGGCAATAATGACCTTGAGACGAAAGAAAACGTACTTGGGACAGTTCCAGATGTATTTCTTTTCGCTTGCATCGTCTTCCTTTTTGGTTCCCTTGAATGAAGCAAATGTCTGGACAATGCTTCCCTCCCACTTGAAATCGGTTGAGAGAGCAAGCTTTTGATACCAACCGGCTCTGGTTTCAAGAAGTTAGATTTAGTGAAGAAAGATAAATTTGAACCAAGACATACGTGGTAACCAACCAATTTCCAGCATCAGTTTCATCCCACAGCTTTTTGGTCGGATAACCGAGATCATTGCATATGCGGTGGTTGAGACTGTCGTCATCCACGGGCCAATGTTCACTATTATCCATTAGTGGGGTTACAGATTGCAATGTAGTCCGAAGATACTAATAACCGTCGGGAGCTGCGTCCGTTGGCTTGGGAGTTGGCGTCGGGATGGGGACGGTGCCTGTGGCTATAGGTTGATCGGGAGCCGTGTATGTGGGTAGATTGGGATTCGTAGACGGGTCGACGTCATCTACGGCTGAGCTATCACTCCCGGGGCATGTGTTGAACCAGGTGTATGCCTAAGATGATGAGTGGCTGCCATTGTGATGACTAGATCAGTAAACTCACGATGTTGGTTCGGGGGATGATATTGTGCATATCAGCACGACCTAACCCTCCGATGTTTGGGAAATATAGATTCGCCTGGTGCTTGGATCAGACAATTTCCTCACGAACGATGGACATTGTACTTACTCCTCGATCTGATCCCTGATACCGAGGCCCATCAAGCAATTCCCACTTCCAACTGGATCCAGCGGTAGGAGTATCACCCATGTTGACCCAGACTTTGGTATCACCATTGAACTTGTCGACCCAGAGGAAGTCAACAGCACCGTCACCTAGAGCTTGATGAGTCCTCTGTTTGACTGGTTAGAATTGTAGAG
>ERZ1673737.3473-NODE-3473-length-11903-cov-4.268991_pt1 | contig 11903 bp, 2 predicted proteins | sample MGYA00580211_ERZ1673737 | MGnify/ENA primary metagenome ERZ1673737 (study PRJEB41218, sample SAMN15661789) | gut metagenome | host: Homo sapiens | place: Canada: London | collected 2015-08-20/2019-03-30 | study: EMG produced TPA metagenomics assembly of... | reverse complement strand
TCTATTTGCTTGCAGCGCCAAGAGAGGATGCGGACTACGATCCGGAGGAGGAAGCAAGGAGAGCGAATGTTCTCAAGATGGAACGGATTGAGAGTGCTGAACTCCTGCGTGAGCGCAATGCGGAAGGCATGAGCCAGGAGGAGCAGCGCCGGAACCAGAGCTTCACGCAGAGCATGATCACGGCTGTGGTGGATAATCTGCAGATTTCCATCAAGAATGTGCATTTCCGTTACGAAGACTCTATCGCTTCACCTGGACACCCGTTCGCCGTCGGCTTGACCTTGAAGGAGCTCAGTGCTGTCAGCACAGACGGAGATTGGAACCCGACTTTTATCCAATCAGACTCCAGTGTCACACATAAGCTGGCTGTCCTTGGAGCGCTGTCCGTGTATTGGAATACAGATGCCACACTCCTCGGAACCGGACGAGGCTCTGATATCGGTGCAGAAGCCCAAGGCATCAGCCGCGAAGAATTAATGGAGAAGCTCAGAACTGCGATTGACGCGGACGAAGGAAATCAGTTCATGCTTCGTCCCGTAAGTGGGCGTGCTGGTCTTGAAATGGACAAATCGGGCAAATATGACCGTCCTGCCATCAAAGCGCGATTGCTCTTCGACGAGCTGGGTTTCGTCCTGGATGACAATCAATATCGTGATGCGCTGATGCTGGTCGACCTCTTCCATTACTTCATTCGCCATCAAGAGTACAAGAAGATCCAGCCCAAGGTCTCACCAAAGGAAAATCCCCGTGCTTGGATGAGATTTGCCGGTGAAGCTGTGCTCAGCAAGATCCACGAGCGCAACAGACGCTGGACCTGGGACTACATTAAGGAACGCCGGGATGACCGTATCGCATACATCGCCCTATTCAAAAAGAAAAAGAAGGAAGAACCCTTCACACCAGATGAAAGCAAGGAAATGGAGAGACTTGAGAGGAAGCTCAGCTACGAGGATATCCGCTTCTGGCGATCACTTGCACGCAATCAATTACGGAAAGAGAACGTAGGCGTCAAGAAACCTGCGGCACAACAATCATGGTCTGAATGGTTCTGGGGCGCCAAGAAGGAGGAGTCTGAGGAGGCCGCTATGACCGATGAACAACGACAGGAGTTGTACAACGCCATCGATTGGGACGAGAAGAAAGCCATCGCCGAAAGCGTTGACGTCCCCCGTGAATGGGTTAAGCTTCAGGTCAACTGGAGTCTGAGGGCTGGCAGTTTCACCCTCAAACGGGACCCCCATGGCGCGGCCAATGAAGTCATGAAGCTAGTATTCGACAACTTCCGAGCCAAAGCTCTTCAACGCCCTGATTCCTATCTGCTTGATGTAGACCTTGGAGGATTGAAGATGTACGATGGTACCACCGCTGGAACTCTCTATCCCCAGATTGTCAAGGTCAAAGATTCTCTCCCCGAACCAAAAGTACAGGAGGCAAGTGAGGATGACGACGACCTTGCTTCGCAAGCAAGTGCGGATGATCTCGATGAAGACAGCCTGTTCCATTTGCAGCTTGAGAAAAACCCACTCGACAGCGATGCAGATTCAGCGGTAAAAGTCAAGCTCAAGAGTATTGAGGTTATTTACAATCCCAGGTTCCTTGTCGGCATTGTCAAATTCTTCGAGCCACCTGAACGTCATATGGAGTCTATTGGTGCTCTTCTAGACACTGCAGGAGCCACTGTCGAAGGACTGCGACAGCAAACTCGGGCCGGTTTGGAGTTTGCTCTTGAAGAGCACAAGAAGGTTGACGCGCAGTTTGACATTCATGCACCCTTGATCATTGTCCCAGAAAGCATCACTCAACCAAGTTCACTTTGCTTGATTATCGACGCAGGTCACGCTAGTGTCAACAGCGAACTGGTCGACCGTCAGGCCATGCGAGACCTCCAGTCCAAGCAAAAACGGCAATACGAAGAGGAAGACTACAAGCAACTCGAACATCTCCTGTACGATCGATTCCTAATCAAACTGGATTCCACGCAAGTCCTCATTGGACCTGGCGTTGATTCAACCAAAGCGCAGCTTAACACCAATGTCGAATCCAGAAACTTCCATATCATCGACCGCATCAATGTGGATTTCGCCCTGGAAATGTGTATCGTGCCGAAGGTGACCCAGCTTACCCGAACACGTATTTCTGGACATCTGCCAGAACTACATGCATCAATGTCAGATACCAAATACAAGGGCCTGATGAAACTGATCGATATTGCGATCCCGCAATTCGATGCAGGCAACACTTCCTCGGATTCAAAGACTGCAGCCGCAGGCAAGGAAGATGCAGCCACACGAGCTAGATCAGCATCTTTCCATTCGTCGGCTCTTCGAGATCTTCCTGTTGTTGATGATGACGACGAAGCTGAAATGGCGATTGAACAGTCCAAGAAGACTGTGGACGCTCCTACCAACATCCATCGCCGAGACTTCGAATTCAAGTTCACTGTTGGTCGTCTTCGTGGTTCGCTCTCTCGCTCTGACCCCCATGATCCACAAAAGGATCATTTGCTGGTTGAGTTGGTTGCTGAAGGGTTCGAGTTGGACTTCTACATGCGTCCTTATGACATGGTTGCTGAAGTTGTCCTGAAGTCATTGAGCGTAGATGATTACATCGAAGAGAATCCCGTCCCTGAGTTCAAGAGAATCATCTCGTCGAAGGGCTTTGATGCCGACGAAGACAAGGATCTCTTCCTGCTGAAGATGGTGCGGGTCAAGCCTGAATCTCCTGAGTTCGAATCAACGTACGAAGGTGTCGCCATGAACCTTGACATATCGGTTTCAACCATTAACCTTGTCGTGACGAGGAAAACCCTTCTCACGCTGTTGGACTTCATCTTGCTTACGTTCACGAATCCTCAACAACCGGCCAGCCAAAGCCTGGAAACTGACAAGATCATCGAGGGGACACCCGAAGTGGAAGAAAAACCCCAGCCGGCTGGGAAACTTCGCATCAGGGCTAACCTGAAGAGTATTGCACTCATCCTCAACAACGATGGAGTCCGCTTGGCAACCTTGAGTCTACGTACGGCCGATGTTGGAATTTTCCTTGTGGGTGCCTCTATGCTCATCCAGTCTCGGATCGGCAGTTTGACCCTGGTCGACGATGTCAACCTGGGCGCTGCAGAGGATTCTGATATTCGGCGCCTCCTGACAATTGAAGGAGATAACTTCGCCGACTTCAAGTATCAGACCTTTGATCCTGAAAGCGACACCTACCCTGGCTATGATTCGGAGGTCTATCTGCGGTCTGGTTCAATCAAGATCAATTTCTTGGAGGAGCCTTACCGGAAGATCATCAACTTCCTTGTTAAGTTCGGCAAAATGCAAGCCATTTTCAATGCTGCTCGCCAGGCTGCTGCCCAACAGGCCAATTCGTTGCAAGAGAACGCTTCGCGGATGAGACTCGATGTTGTTGTCAAGACTCCGATTGTGGTCTTCCCACGTGTGATGATGGATGATCGCCCTCGCGACACGATCACTGCTCACCTTGGTGAGATCTATGCCAAGAATGAGTTCATCCCTATGGACGAAGGGAAGGACAGCCCTGCTGTCAACGTGATCTCTACCGGTGTTCGAAACATCCGCCTTACCTCTAAATTCCATTTCGAAGATGGCACAGCTGAAGAGCTTGAGATGATCCAAAAGGTCAATCTCGAGTTCAGTATCTGCTACTTGGAGCACCAAGCGAACAACCCACGCCCGGATATGGAAATAGAGGGTTCTCTCTCCCCGATCAATCTTCGAATCTCCCAGAGCCAGCTTAAATTCTTGCTGGAATTGTCCAAGACGATACCGGCTGCCTTTGCCACGGATGCCGAGCAACAAGAACTTGAGGCTATGGAGTCTCTGCCCTCTTCGGTGACTGAACCCACGAGGGAGGCTACTTCGAAGGTCGTCCAGACACTGCAGAGTCCGGAGGGAACATCCACCGATGACGATGAGAACAAAGAGACTTGGGTCCGACTGGACATGATCTTCAAGGTCGACAGCGTTGGGTTGGAGCTTATCCTTGCAAATGACAACCAGCCCGTCGGCCGCCTGGAGGACTCGAGTCTATCCAAGTTCTCCCTCAATGATACCAGAGTCAAGCTGCGTATGTTGACAGATGGATCATTGGAGTCGGAGCTCCTCATCCATTCATTCTCCATCCGCGATAGCCGCACGCGGGATTCCAACAAGTTCAGAAATATCATGTCTTTGATCAACAACGATGTCCAGCAGCAGTTCATGGCGAGCGTCTCCATGTCTCCAGGACCAGAAAAGCATCTCATTGCCATGTTGACAATTGACAGTCCCCGCATAATGTTTGCCTTGGATTATCTGTCAGCCTTGCAGTCATTCAGCCAATCTGCATTTGCCTCCGAAGAGCCAGCAGAGGTCGTGGAGGAAGAGAGCGAGACCCCCGAGGAGTCAGAGACAGGTTCCGTTACCGCTGCCAGCTCTGATAAGGCTATAACCGAGGCTCCATCCGGTGAGGCTGCAGGGGCGTCAATGACCGTGTCGTTCCGGGTGAACCTTGTCGATGCCCAAGTGATCATGGTCGCCAATCCTACCATCCCCCACTCTGAGGCTATCGTTCTTGGTACCAAGGAGGTCCTTATCTCCCATCAAAATGTCTCAACTTTACAGATTCAGAAGGTAGGCATGTTCTTGTGCCGCATGGATAAGTTTGAGACGTCTCGTCTCCGAATTCTTGATGACTTCACGCTTGAAATGTCTGTCGATAGCCGAGCGCAAGAAAAGGGATCTGCCTTGACATCTATTGAAGTGCATCTTGAGCCTTTGGTTCTTCGCTTGTCTTTGCGTGATATCCTGATGGCAATTCAAATTGTCAACAAGGCTTCCGAGATGAGGGCTCAGAATGCCCAGCAGGTCGAAGGCGGAGAGGTGAAGAAGATCCCCGACACCAAGAGCACTAGAGCGCGCTCTGCTAGTAAAACGTCCATGACTGTTGCCAATAGGGCTCGGCGTCTGAGCCAATCTGGCGGACACCACGATCAAACAGCTACACCACGGAGCTCGGTTGTCCTCAAGCGGGAAGAGTTGTCTGCCAAGATTGACGGTGTTCGAGTCATTCTGATTGGCGACCTCCATGATCTACCTTTGCTAGACTGGAGCGTCAAGAAATTCAACGTTGACGTGCGCGACTGGTCGTCCACTTTGAACGCTGATACTAACTTCGAGACGTTCTTGAATGTTTACAACTTCTCGAAGTCAGCCTGGGAGCCGTTGATCGAGCCCTGGCAACTTGGATTCCACGTGGCCAAGGAGGTCAACCCAGATATCTTCTCTATCGATGCATACTCCCACAAGACTATGGAGCTCACCGTGACATCTGCTACCATTGCGCTTGCCTCGAAATCATTCCAGTTCCTTTCTACCGTCGAGGATGTGCTTTCCAAGCCAAGAGGCGCCGATGCCCCATACAGAATCCGCAACTACACTGGCTTTGACCTCAGAGTTTGGGCCGATGTTAGTGCTGGAGAGGATGGACCGGCGGCGAAGTTGAGCGACGGAGAGGAATCGCCCTGGCGATTTGAAGACTCCACAGCTATCCGTGAGACACTGACGCCAGAAGGCCACGGTGGAGTGGTTGGTGTCAAGCTGGAGGGAAGTGGATTCGATAGCGTCAGCCGCATTCCTGTCGTTCGCGAAGGCGAGACAGTGTATGCCCTCAAGCCAAAGCAAGAGAATGTCCTTCACCGCCTGCTCGTGGAGGTCAAACTAGGACAAGATAACGTCAAGTATATTACCTTCCGCTCGCCGCTTCTTATCGAGAACAACACACAGATCCCCGTCGAACTGGGTGTCTTCAGCCCTGGAGAAGGCCACTTGTTGAAGATTGAGAAGATCCTGCCGGGCGATGCTCGACCAGCACCTGTTGGATCAGCTTACCTTCATTCCGTCGTTATTCGACCTGATCAGGGCTTCGGCTATGACTGGTCAAATGAGCAACTGTTCTGGAAAGACCTCATTCGTCGACCCACGCGAACTGTCAAGTGTGTCAGTGAGAGTGGACAACAGGCCCCGCCATTCTACTTCCAAGTCAATGCCACCTTTGACAGCAAGGACTCGCTTACCGGAGTGTATCCCTACATGAGGGTCCGAATCTTTGCTCCTGTGGAGATCCAGAACCTTCTGCCGTACGATTTCAAGTACCGCATCTATGACAAGAATACAAAGAAGGATTGGACAAACTTCCTGAGAAAGGGCGGAGTGAGCCCGGTCCACGTTGTTGAACTGTCTCACCTTCTCTTGCTCAGCATTGATTTGGAGGATACAGTCTTCCGACAAAGCGAATTTGCCATTGTCAATGGCAATGCCCAGGACTACCGCAGGGAGCATACCTTGTCTCTTAAGGATGAACGAGGTCTTCAGCTGAAGTTGCAGCTTCACTACTTCAACATCCCCAACAGTGGCGGTGCTTTCAAGGTTTCTGTGTACAGTCCATACCTTGTTCTGAACAAGACTGGGCTTCCTATGGACATCCAGAGCAAGGCATTCCTCCAGTCTGCGAGAAATGCAGCAGGCCAAGGACTCAGAGTCGACCCCAGAGAGGGCGGCCGTGCGCTGCCATACATGTACTCCTATGCCAATGAGGACCAAAGAAACCGATCTATCATGAAGGTCGGCGACTCCGCATGGAGCAAGCCCCAGAGTTTCGAGGCTATTGGTAGTACGTTCGAGGTCGTCTTCCCTGACCGCCAAGGCAGATCTGAGTTCCATTCGGGTGTCTCTGTTGCGGAAGGCGAGGGCAAGTACAAGATGACCAAGGTGGTTACCCTCGCACCGCGCTTCATTCTGAAGAGCAAGCTCAATGAGGATCTCTTGGTGCGCGAGCCGGGTTCGTCCAACGTTCTCCAGATCCAGAGTGGGGAGTTGGTTCCACTTCACTTCCTTCGTCAAGTCGCAGAGAAGCAGCTTTGCCTCTGTTTCCCAGGCGTCAACAACCAGTGGTCTTCTCCGTTCAATATCGCAGACGTTGGCACCGTTCACGTCAAGTTGGCCAAGGCAAATCAGCGCCAGAAGTTGATCAAGGCCGATATCATCATGGAAGGAGCAACTCTCTTCCTGCACTTCAGTTTCGAGTCTCGTAACTGGCCTTTCTCGATGCGCAACGAAAGTGACACCGAATTCATCTTCTACCAAGCCAATCCCAACGTGGAAGATGATGAAGATGACCAGACTAGCGGCTGGAGACCGATTCGGTACCGTATTCCTCCGCGCAGTATCATGCCATATGCATGGGACTACCCAGCGACGAAGAACAAGTCGCTTGTGTTGACCTGCCAGGGCAAAGAACGACACATCAAGCTTGCTGAGATCGGAAATCTGATCCCAATGCGGATTCCACCATCACAGCCTGGTGGGCACCAGAAAATCATTGACATCAACATTGCGGCCGATGGTCCCACTCAGACTCTCGTGTTGTCCAACTTTAAGCCATCAAAGAGTATGTACAAGCAACAAAGAGGGCAGTCCTCACAGACAGGCACCGGCACCGGATTCGAGGTCAAGGAAATGAACTCGGATGTCAATTTCAAGGCCCAGCTTCGTCTTGGTGGAATTGGTATCTCTTTGATCAACCAGAACCTGAAGGAGCTGCTCTATCTCACTTTCCGTGAGATTGAGATCAAGTTCAGGGAATCGAAATTGTACCAAACTCTCAACACTACGATCAAGTGGATCCAGATCGATAACCAGCTCTACGGTGGTATCTTCCCCATCTTACTTTACCCCAGTGTTGTTCCAAAGACTGGCAAGGAAATGGAGGCACACCCGATCTTCCATACAATGGTGACTAGGGTCAAGGACGACTCCTATGGTGTTCTGTATATCAAGTATGCCACTCTGCTCTTGCAGCAAATGACTCTGGAGCTGGATGAAGACTTCGTCTTTGCCATGCTTGACTTTGTCAAGATCCCCGGCGCGTCATGGACCGAAGAGCAAGAGGGCACACTGTGCGACGAAGACCTCAATATCCCAGAGCCTCAACAGGCAGACAACGGTCAAGATGTGTACTTTGAGCTTCTTCATCTCCAGCCTATGCAAATGGACATTTCGTTCATGCGCACTGAGCGCGTCAACGTGGAAGATGCGATGCAGCCTTCCAACCCTTTGATGTTCTTTGTCAACGTCATGACAATGTCAATGGGCAACGTCAACGATGCCCCTGTTCGACTCAATGCCCTGATGCTCGAGAATGCCCGTGTTTCCTTCCCCAGACTGGTCGGCAACATCCGCGCGCACTACACTCAAGAATTCCTCCGCCAAATCCATATCATTCTCGGATCAGCTGATTTCCTGGGTAACCCTGTCGGTTTGTTCAACAACGTCAGTTCCGGTGTTGCTGCCATCTTCTATGAGCCATACCAGGGTCTGGTCATGACGGATCGACCCCAAGAGCTTGGAATTGGTATCGCCAAAGGTGCCACAAGCTTCTTCAAGAAATCTGTCTTCGGTTTCTCTGATAGTATGGCTAAGCTCACTGGAAGTATGTCCAAGGGTCTCGCAGCTGCTACCCTTGATAAGGAGTTCCAGACCCAACGACGGATGTCCAAGGTCCGCAATCGTCCTAAACACGCGCTGTACGGAATCACGGCCGGTGGAAATGCATTCGCAACCAGCTTGGCCAGTGGTATCGGCGGTCTGGCGCGCCACCCATTGCAGGGCGCCGAGAAGGAAGGTATTCAAGGATTCTTCAAGGGCGTTGGAAAAGGTGTTCTTGGACTCGCCACCAAGCCAGCAATTGGCGCTTTCGACCTTGCTTCTAGTAAGTTAAAGCACATTCTTCCTCTAATATCCACAGCTAACATGTCTTCTTCGCAGATCTTGCCGAAGGCGTGCGCAACACCACAACCGTCTTCGATGCAGAGGGTCTTGATCGCGTTCGACTGACACGTTTCATTGGCACTGACGGTATCGTCCGCCCGTACTCCCAGCGGGAAGCTCTTGGCCAGTTCTGGCTGAAGACAACCGACGATGGCAAATACTTCAACGAGGACTACATCGCCCACCTGGAACTTCCTGGCCGGGACATGCTGGTCCTATTGACGTACGCGCGTATCATGCTCGTTCGCACAAAGAAGCTCTACACAGAGTGGGACATTCGCCTCACAGACATCCAGACCATTTCCAAGGAGCGCACGGGAATGAGCATTACTCTCAAAGGTGGTGCGAATGGGCCTTTCATCCCCGTGCAGGACGAGAGTTCGCGCAACTGGCTGTATAGGCAGATTGCTGTCGGTGAGTACTCTTAACCCTATATTGGATCTATGATTCAAGCTAACTGATCTTCTAGCTGTCAATGCTTTCAACGAGAAGTATAATGCCAGGGGATAGAGAATGAGAGGTATCCCCAAAAGTTCCTTAATGATATCATGAGATGAACGGTTTTTATTTTTGGGCGTGATTAACAACTGGTTACCGTTCCGTTCTATTCACGTACATACCTTGCTTAATTTTTTTTTGTTCGTGCCTGTTTCTATGGCCTTGTTTTGTTTTCCTGTACACAGCGATGAATCACTTTGTTTTAATTGGTTTAACTGTCTGGAATAGAGTAGAAATTGTATCAATTGCGAATGCTAGAGCTACAATTTGTAAGACAGTAATTAGACTAAACTAAGCTATCTCCCGCATCGGCAAGTGGGACCGAACACGACATGACACTGAGTCATCTGGAAGTATATCCCGCACATAGCCGTACCCTGAAATTCTCATGACCTCAAGACTTCCCCGACTCAATTCAACTTCAACTTCACCAGTACCATCATGGCTACCCAAACCCCCGACTACCACCTCATTGGTCTCTACACCCGGTACTCCAGTAAGTAGAACGAGAACAACCCAAAAGGACCTCATGAATCACCACTAACCAAGAACCCCAGGCTGGACAGCCCGCGTGGAAGCCGTGCTGGAGTACTTCAAAATCCCACACACGCACCAATTCATCAAACTCTCCGAAGTATATCAATCCCACCCAGCAGCATATACGAACCCTCAACCCAACATTCCCAAGCATATCTACTACACCCATCCACCAGAAAAGCAAAAACAAGTATATACCCATATCCACAACCCATAAACTAACAAACAACCCCCCCCTAAAACAGATAAAAATCCACTCCCCAACCGGCCTAGTCCCAATCCTGCAAGTGAACACCCTAAACACAACAATAAGCGACAGCCTCTCAATCTGCGAATTCCTCGCAGAATCCCACCCAGAGCTCGCCCTATGGCCCCGAGACCGCAGACTGCGCGCCCTAGCCCGCACAGCGGCATCGCAGATGCATTCCGGGTTCTCGGTGTTGCGACATACATTCCCTACGAACTTCCTCGCGCGGTATACGGGTAATGTGTCGATTCCCGAGGATGCGGTGGCTGAGATTGAGCGCATGTTTGGGATTTGGGATGCTGCTAGACTTGTTACTAAGAAGAGACTGAGTGAGTTGGGGGAGGAGGATGGCGGGTTTTTGTTTGGGGGGTTCTCTGTTGCTGATGCTTTCTTTTGGCCGATTCTTTGGGTACGTTGCTCCCTCCCTTTTGTTTGCTTGGTGTGGTTTGCTGGTTTGCTGACTTGATGATTTGTTAGCGATTCCGCTCGTATGGCGTTCCTTTGGATGCTGCCGGTCCTGATGCTCTGGCTTGGATGGAGAAGATGTGGAGTGATCCTGTTTTTAGGGCTTTGGGGGATCGGTATTATGGGCAGGCTAAGGATCCTGGGTCGCAGATTGCGCATTATGATGATATCTTCCGGGGTAGGGAGGATATTCAGTATAGTCTTTTCCCGCAGGAGTGGACCTTTTCTGTTACCGGGATGTGAGAGGCAGTGCTTGATGGGATTTCGGGATTCGGGACTTATAATTCAAGTTATTAGTTGACTACATAAGTTTCACTGGAAAAGGACATGGATCTGATAATGCGTTATGGATAGCAGAGAAGCATCTTGTACAGTTTCAAGTGTAGTAAGAGTCATCTGTCGCGACACCAACGCCATCACTTTAGCTGGAATCAGTGGGATGTATGTACACAGGGTCAAAACATAGGGGAGACACCAATAACAATATGCAAGCAACAAGAAGCGTATACGTGCAGAGTCAGTGCATGAAACCAAGAGGTATCACAGCAGAAACGATACTTGTAGGAATGCCAACCCCAACCAGCGCCTATACAATAGTGGGGTTCACAAGGTTTGGAAACATAACACCGTACATAGAAGAGACCCAAGACCGAAGACCATGGTATCCCGTACGTTTATCTCCGGGTGGTTCATTCTGAGATTCGACGAGCAATACCTGGCTCCTGGCAGTGGCATATGTATCCCGAGAGCTGACCACATCGAGGGACTCATCGGCTTCCTCGTTGTCAGTGCCGCCCAAACAGCAGCTCAGACACGTTTGGGGGTTGACCCAGGATAGGGCGTTTGAACACACCGACCTGCCTGTGTTAGGCTCGTCGTCTCCACCGCCACGGACAGCCATTGTAAGGACCGATTGTAGACGGGAGGGGTTGGATGGATGATGGTCTCCGAACTTTCCACTGGCACTGCTGGTGCAGCACTTCTGGGCGATCCGTTCAGACCATACAAATTGTGTGGTAGGCGAAGAAGTGCCGACGGCCTAGGTTGCCCAGGTCGACGGACCGTAACAGGAGCCGGGTTCGAAGGAAGAGGACTACCGGGGGATAAATGAAGTCGTCCGTGCGAAGAATCAACCAATGGCTGAACATTGGTCGGCTGAACAAGTCTGTTAGAGCGACGAGAAGTTTCCTTCACATATGCAGCTTCGACATCCGCCTCGCGACCAGGGTAGACAACCGCGGGGCTCGCAACAGGAAGAAAGCGTTCATGAAATGGATGTTCATTCAATTGTCGCGCTACACTCATTCCATGGCCACTCTGTCGATACG
>ERZ1673737.3469-NODE-3469-length-11919-cov-7.582519_pt1 | contig 11919 bp, 9 predicted proteins | sample MGYA00580211_ERZ1673737 | MGnify/ENA primary metagenome ERZ1673737 (study PRJEB41218, sample SAMN15661789) | gut metagenome | host: Homo sapiens | place: Canada: London | collected 2015-08-20/2019-03-30 | study: EMG produced TPA metagenomics assembly of... | reverse complement strand
ATTTGCTTAGTGATTCATAAGTAATTTGTCTGATTTAAATTGACAATTCAGGTATAATAAAAAACAAGGCACTAAACAATTAAGTCTAGCGCCTTGTTTAATAAATTTCCCGTTACGTTAGAAGAATTTGGAGGGAAATCTATTAACTGTATAATATAATATTTTTTATATTTTGTCTATATATTTTATTATACTTTTTACATATTCTTTTTTATTTATATATATTTCTTCTTTTTTTATAAAATTATATTAAAATAAAAAATTCGCTTCGCTTGAGCGACGTGTCGGCGAAACACTTCATGTCGCCAACGACTTCGTCCGTTGCTCAAAATATTTTTTACGCTCAAAACCAGCTTATTGATATTACTTACATTCAGAAGTTATCCACATTTTTTAAGTATTATAATATTCTTAAGCGTAAAAAAGAACTCTACAAGAGAGTTCTATTAATTAAATTCATATTTATTTTTTTATAGGAGTTTCAAAAGATGGTGGATTAATATCTATTTTAGTATCATGGTCATGAGGTCCTGGACTTGATAAATCAAAGTATAACTTAGAATCTTCTGTAATACCAAAATCTTTATTTGAACCTGTGTTTTTAACTTTATTTAATGCATCTCTAAATAAAGCATTATGAGCTTCTTCTCTATTAAGTAAAAAATCTATAGTCTCACGAACGTATTTATCTTCAATTTGTCTATATAAGTATTCATAAACAACCTTAGCTCTTTGTTCTGATGCTATATTAGATAGTAAATCAGCAACTAAATCCCCTGTAACAGTTACATAATCTGCTGTCCATGGTGCACCAGATGAGTTTATTAAAACAGGAGATAAACCACATTGAACATGAGTTTGTATTTCACCATTATCTACCTCTTTATTATTTACATCATGTCCATTTAATAAGTTTATTGTTTGTGCTACCATTTCCATATGACTAAGTTCTTCTGCTGCTATATCTAAAAATAAATCTTTTATTTCAGGGTCCTTTATTCTAAAACTTTGAGATAAATATTGCATAGCTGCTTTTAACTCTCCATTACCCCCTCCTAATTGTTCTTGCATTAAAACTGCATATTGAGGATTTGGTCTTTCTACTTTTACTTCTCTTAGTAAGGCCTTATCGTGTTTAAACATAAATTCTTATACCTCCGCTTATTTAAATTTAGTTTTATGTTTCCCTGAATAAAGCCTAATATTCAAATTAAAATTTCTTAATAATAACATTTTAATTGCTAATCTATTTATTTTCAACAGCTACCTTTGCCATTGATATAGCTCCTTCTTTAGTCTTATTCCCACAAATAAATAAAGCTGGATGACAGAATGTACAATTCTCTATCCCTGTAAGCTTAGATAAATCATCATTATTTAATCCACCCCATGTTTTTGGTAAATCTTTTCTAGCAGCAAAGCTATTAGCTTCCTTTGGCACAGTTTGTGTACACCATGACCCTGTTACGTCTTGATATACTACATATAATACATTTTCATTTCTATCAAGTTCAAGTATAGTATCTTTCCATGGAATTGATTTTTCTAATACTAAAATATGAGATTGTTTTACATTTTGTTTTTTAAGTTCATTCTTAATCATTCTATAGTTTTCGTAACTATCTACGAATTTCTTTGTTACCTTATATAGTATTTTTTTTGCAAACTCTACTGCCTCAAAAAATCCTTTTTCTATTTCATCTTCTCCTGCACCAGTAGGTATAAAAGTATAGATAATATCACAAAGTGTCATAATTGGAACTTGACTAGTCATAACATCTACACCATTATCTTGTGCATCTATTTGTTGAATAAGTATAGTGTCTACTTTCTCTGCTACCTCTTGTTGCTCTTTTAAATTAGATAGATCTGGGAATTTTGCATTTATATATGATATACCAAAATCTCTCCATAATAACCCAAATCCACAGTAAGGTATTCCATTTTCTCTTCTTATTTTATCAACGTGATGGTGATCATACTTTCCATTTCCTACATCTGATACGATATCACAAGTTTTTAGTAATTCTTCATCTCTTGTTCTTATTATTTCTAAATCATTATATATAGACTGCATAAGTGCTACACCGAATACATCATCTGCATGGAAAATTCCATTATGCACAGCCATCCTTTTCATTTTCTTTACCTCTTTTCTCAAGTTTTTGTAATGCTTAATTTGTATAATTAAACTCCATTTAGTTTTTCTGTTTTATATATAATATATTTTATATTACCAAAATTTTTAATTTAATATAATCATTTAATAATAAAAAATATCCCTATTACTTTTTACCGTTACCATAAAACTTAAATCCTAAACTTTTTTCTAATTAGAGGTAATTTCTCTTTAATTTTGCCTATTTAGACAACCTCTAAGGTTTTTTCGTCTCTTTGGTAACACTAGCTATTTTCGTTGAAATTTACACATTTCACCCGTTACCAAAGGCGTTACCAGAGGTGTTACCATAAATTTTTCGGTAACACCTTTTTTTAATAAGCGTTACCAAAGTACTTTTTTTGGTAACGCCTTTGGTAACGCTAAAATAGGTCTTTGGTAACGCTTTTGGTAACGCTAAATTTTTCTAAAAAGCTATTTAAGCTCCATAGTATTTTTCAAATTAATTCAAGTGATTTTCTGATATATTATTTATAATTTTGTAACTTTATTACCTATTATTTTATCCTTCTAAATCATCTAGAAGATTTAAAAAAAGCTTTACTTTCTTATATATATTTTATTAGAACAATCAACTATATTCTTATTGATTTAATAATCTTACTTTTATTTTTTTAACGGTATAAATTTTATAAAAGTATCATAAAAATTATATTAACTAAAACTATAATTCAATTCTAATTTAATAAAGTAATCAAAATTTTAAAGGAGGTACTACTATAGAAATGGGACTAAATATCATTTTATTTATTATAATGATGATTTTTGATTGTACTTATATATTTACAGAAGAGTTGTTATTTAAAACAATCGCTAGCACTATGTTCGTATCTTTAGGACTTATAAACTTTATACAATGCTTTAAAAATAAAAAAGATTTAGAATTTCCATTATGGATGCTAACCGCTCTTATTTATGCTATGGTTGGTGATGTACTGTTAGGGCTCCATTTTAATATAGGTGTAATAGTATTTGGAATAGCACACATATTTTATATTATCTCTTATTCTAAATTGAACAGTTTTATACGTCGTGATTTTTTAAATGGAGCTATAATTTCAATAATAATTCCATTGCCTATGATATTCATACTTTGGAATGCTGAGTATATAAATATTTCTTTAGTTGTTTTAGGATGTATCTATGTAGTTATACTTTCAGGTATGTTAGGTAAAGCAATTTCAAATCTAGTAAGAGAGCGTAATTCAGTTAATATTACAATAACAATAGGAGCTCTTTTATTCTTTATCTCAGACATGTGCTTGATTTTAAATATGTTTGGAGGAATTTCATTCTGCAGGTATATTTGTTTAATTACATATTATTTAGCTCAATTCTTATTATCATTCTCATTATTAAAATTCAGTTATGTAGAAGAAATTTTAGAAAAAAATATATAATACTTATATTATTCTAACAACCTTCTTACTAATCTTAACAAATTTAAAATAAATTTGTAATAGCTAACTTTTTAATAAAGTTATATACAAAAAACACATCCATTTACTTAGTTACCAAACTAATGGATGTGTTTTTTTAATTCTTACTTATTTGATTATATTAATAAAAGAAAGGTCTTAATCCTAATCCTCTATATCTATTACCCTAAACTCATTACGTTGCATCAAATCATACAATATCGGTATAACCACAAGCGTAAGTACAGTAGAATATGCAAGTCCACCTATAGAAACTATAGCCAACCCTTGTGTCATTTCTGCACCCATACCATTACTTAATGCCATTGTAGACATAGCAAGTATTGTTGTTAAAGCAGTCATAAGTATAGGTCTTATACGACTTCTTCCAGTTTCTATTATGGCCTCTTTTTTACTCATACCTGTAGCTCTTAGTTGATTAACATAATCTACAAACACTATACCATTGTTTACAACAACTCCAGATAAAACTAAGAAACCTAACATAGAAACTACACTTAAATCATTACCTGTAATTAATAATGCTAATAGTCCTCCAGTAAATGCAAGCGGTATAGTAAACATTACTATAAATGGAGATAATAATGATTGGAACTGAGCAACCATTACTAAGTAAACAAATACCACTGCTAAAGTAATCATTAATACTAAATCACCCATAGCATCTGAAATAGTTTCCATTTCTCCACCTATTTCAATAGAGTATCCATCTTTTACTTTATAATTATCTAACTTTGCTTTTACATCTTTCCCTACTAAACCAACATTATAATCACTATCAATAGTTGCAGTAACTGTCATATATCTAGATTGATTTTCACGAGATATAGAAGATAAACTTTCATCATCACTAATACTTACAATACTAGAAATTTTCACTTCAACTTTTTCATTATCTTTAGTTCCTGTTATAGTTAAATTCTTTAATTCATTCTTTGTTAATGAATCACCATTTGAAACTATTACAGGATAATCATTTCTACCAATAGTTAATATAGTAGATGATGTATCAGTTTTTATTTCATTTGCTATAGTTTGATATATTTGAGCTGTTGTTAAACCATATTCCATAGCCTTATTTTTATCAACTATTATTCTTGTCTCTGGGCTTGGATTTTCAAGTCCTGTTGTAATTTCTTTTATACCTTTAATTGGTTTAATTTCCTTTGATATATCTATGGCAATAGATTTTAACTCATCTAAATCTTCACCTTTAATAATAACTTGTATTCCAGAGCCTGCTAAGGCACCCATATCCATATTAGATGCACTAACTTTTAACTCACAATCAAAGTCTTTTGTTCTATCTTCTATTATCTTAGCTATTTCAGTATTTGAGTGTTTTTTATCTTCTTTTAATTTTATGAAAAATGACATTGTAGTATCTGATGCTTTACCTAACATAGAATTAGTAGAGTCGGTTGCACCAATTGTTTCAATATCCTCTATTTTCATTAAATTATTTATTATTTTATCACTCATTTTAATAGTATCTTTTTTACTACTTCCAATTGGCATTTCTAATGTTGCTGACATTTCTGTTGAGTCCATAGTTGGTATAAAGCTTGTACCCATAGACCCTACCTTATATACACTAAATATTAATAAAGCAACTACAGGTAAAATTACAGCAATCTTATGTTTTAATGACCATCTAAGTGCTTTTTCATATGAGTCAATTAGTCTATCAAATAATCTACTTGGCTTTTCTTCCACTTTACCTAATAATTTAGAAGCCATAGCAGGAACAACAGTTAATGAAACTATTAAACTTGATACTAAACTATATGCTATTGTTAATCCCATATCAGTAAATATCTGCTTAGTCATACCATCTGCAAATACTATAGGAAGGAATACACATATAGTTGTAAGTGTAGATGCAAATATCGCTCCTGATACTTGTCTAGCACCATATACACTTGCCTTAGCTGCACTCATTCCTTTTTCTCTCATTTTAGATATATTCTCAATAACTACTATACTGTTATCTACCAACATACCTACACCTAAAGATAAGCCAGATAAACTTATTATATTTAAAGTTATATTACTAAAATACATAAGCACCATAGATACAAATAAACTAATTGGTATACTAAGTGCTATTATTATAGTTGGCTTAAAGCTCTTTAAAAATAATAGTAAAACAATAATTGCCAATGCTCCACCAAATATTAAGTTATCTAAGACACTGTCTATTATCATTTCTATGTATATTCCTTGGTCCATTAATGTTGTTATATTAACTTTATTATCTTCTTTCATAATACCGTCAATAGTTTTACTTATATTTTTAGTTACTTCAGTAGTTGATGATACACTAGATTTTTGTAAAGATATCATAACACCATCATTGCCGTTTATATTAGCATATGTATCTTCTGAGTTATCAATTTTGTTTATATCAGCTACATCTTTTAGATAAATCTTTCCTACACCGCTAATATCAAATAATAATAAATTTTCAAGTTCTTCAATAGAACTTAATTTATCCCCTATTTTAACTAAATGTTTACTATCATCATCTGAAACATATCCAGCAGGCATAGCAAAGTTTTGAGCCATTACTATATTGCTTATCATTTCTGGAGTTATCTTATTTTTCATATCAGATGCTTCATAAGCCTGTTCTTTTGCAGATTTTAATTGCTCACTAGCCTTTTTAAGCTCCGATTCACCTTGTGATAATTCAAGAGATGCTTTATTTAACTCCTGGCTTACTTTACTTTGAGCTATTTTTAATTGTTTTTCTTGTTCCTTTATGTTATCTAGTGAATTTAAAGCTTCTAATCCTTGTTTTGCAGTATCAATACCTTTCTTTAAATTCTCTATAGTTGTATTTAAGACAGTTATTCGAGCTTGTATTTGCATTATGTACTCTTCATTATTTTGTGAAGGATTATTTAATTCATTTTGAAGGTCATTTAATTTATTTTCTGCATCTTTAAGAGATTTTGAAGTATCTTCAATAGTTTTATTTAAAGTTTCTTTGTTCATTCCTTGAGAAGCTAACTGAGATGCTAATAATTCTAATTTAATCTTAGCTGATTGAAGCTCAACTTCTGCATTAACTAAATTTTCTTTTTGAATTTTTGATTGCTCCTCTAATTGACTTTTTCCATTTGCTATTTGATTTTGAGAATCTTTTAATTTCTTTTCTTGTTCTGCCATTTCATTATCAATTTTTGATTTTACTTTTTTATTTACAGAACTAATCTTATTGTTATCTAAATTAATTTGAATTTTTTCTTCTAAAAGTCCAGTTACACTAACTGATCCTACTCCATTTGTTCTTTCAAGTTTTGGAACTACATTTTCACTAACGTAATTTGATAACTCTTTTATATCCATATTTTTTACATCAACACTTAATATCATAACTGGCATTGAGTCTGGGTTTAATTTCATAACTGAACTTGAACCAACTCCATCTTCAAAACTTGATTTTATTAAATCTAGTTGGCTATTTACATCAAGTATTGCTGAATCCATGTTTACGTTTTGGTCAAATTCTATCATAACCATACTAGCATTCTCGCTAGATGTTGATGATACATTCTTAACTCCACTTACAGTAGATACAACCTGTTCAATAGGTTTTGTAACCGACATTTCTACTTTTTCAGGACTTGCTCCTGGATACTGTGTAAGTACCATTGCATATGGAAGATCTATACTAGGTAATAAATCTGTTTTCATATCAAAAAAAGACACTATCCCCAGTATAAATACCATTACAACTGCAACTGCCACAGTAAATGGCCTTTTAACGCTATACTTAGGTATCATTTCCTCCCCCTTATATTATTGAAATTGTCTTTTTTAGACAGTTTATTATACCATTTTTTGTGTAATTTTCTCAAACTTATTTTTAACAAGAATATACTTTTATACATAAAAAATTCGCTTCGCTTGAGCGACGTGTCGGCGAAACACTTCATTTCGCCAACGATATATCCTTGCTCACGCTACGGATACATCCGTTGCTTGAGCCACTGCGTGGGCGAATCATTTCAAAAAAGCCTACTACTCACTATAATATAATTAGTGAATAGTTAGGCTTTTTTAGTATACTTAATAATATTTAAATTTGATAGTTATAGGCAAATTACTTATTAAAATTCATCTTCTCTTAATAAATAATCATTTCCATCTTGGTCTTTAAATGAGAACATCTTTCCATAAGGCATTGTCATTATTTCTGAAACTTCAACACCTTTTTCTTTAAGTTCATTGTAACTTTCTTCGATGTTATCTGTACTTAGTATAACATTTGGATGTCCTACGTTTGCTGATGGTTTTTGAGCTAACATCATCTTCTTATCATATAATATAAATGTAGTAAACTCGCACTCATTTGGACCTACTTCTAACCATGTCATATTAGGTCCCATTGGTTGTTCTAATTTTATTACAAAGTTTAATTTCTCAGTCCAAAACGCTTTAGCTTCTTCTTGATTATTTACATATATAGTTATTTTACCTATTTTCTTTATCATAGTTATCCTCCTAAAAATGTGTTCTATTAATTATATACACATTTTAGAGTTTAACAATACATTTTTCGACATTTTTTATATTATTTTTTACTATTATACTGTTTAAGTAAAGCTTGTTGCCCCGTTTCAACTAATCTTTTGCTCATAAGTCCACCAACTCTACCACCTAGTTGACCATTTTCATAAGAAGTGTTATTTGAGCCATATTTATTATTAGTTTCAACACCTATTTCATTTGCAATTTCTAATTTCATTTCTTCTAAAGCTTTTTTAGCATTTGGGTTTACATTTTTATTAGCCATAATAGCCTCCTCTTTATCTAAATTATAGTTATTTTGTGTACTTCTTTATTATTTTTTACTTACTAATGTTTTATAATACATCAAAAATATTTATAACTTATGAATTATAGTAGTATCAATGTATTATAAAAAGTAGGCTATGTTAGATAATTGTGTTATAAATTAAAAAAATAGGTATACATATTTTTACTGATAATGTATACCTATTTTTATTATAATTATTTTTAATTTTCTTTAAAAATTCTATTATATTTGGGACATACTTTATTTTTAAATAACAGTATATTAATAATTAAAATTATTCCAAATATAATTCTAAATGGTATATCTGAAGTTTTAAGACCTGTTATAATTCCATTTAAGTCTCCTCCACCACCAATAAACTTTGATAATATTGACATATATAAGGGGTCAAGTAATAAAAAACATAAAGTTATATAATAAATTGCAATTAAAATATTCTTATTTTTTATTTTATAAATAGATGGATGAAATGCTAAAATATATCCGATTAATATAGTTACTATACTACTTAATCCACTAAATAATGCTAAGTTTATACCATTTAAAGAGCCTTCCGTAGTAACTATTTGTATTCCCCATATACCTACAAAACGTATTTTTTCAAATACACCAAGTATCAATGCTAATAAAAGGTGTGTTCCTTCATGAATAATATAATAACTAACAATAGCTATAAAAACACCTAACCATTGCTTTACTGATTTTTCTAATTCTCTTCCCATAATAGCTCCTCTTTTAAATATAATCTAAAAAATTCTTGTATATGTTTTTTTATTAAGTTTAATGCTTCATCAATTTTATCATCTTCAGAGTCATAACGGAAAAATAACATAAAAATAGGTGAATAAAAATGTATAGCCATTATATCTGGATTAGTTCCATTCACTTTACCCTCATTTATTAATTTTCTAAATACTTCGCTTTGATAACTTAAAGTTTTTTCAATAAACATATCCTTAAATTTTCTATTCAACTCATGATTTTTAAGATGCTCTATAGTCATCATTCTACGAAACTTCGATAATATATCATCTGTAAGATAAAATAAGAATATATTACAATATATCTCTTGGATTATGCTTATTGGAAAAACTTCTTTAGTATTTACATTATGATTAAATTTAGAAATTAATTCTTCTTGTAAACTGTCTATTCTACCCGCTGACACTTCAACGATAGTGTCAAATAATTGTTGCTTATTTTTATAATGTTTATATATAGCACTTTCTCTAATTCCTACTGCTTTTGCAATATCTCTTACTGATACTCCACTAAAACCAGATACAGAAAATAAAGACAATGCCTCTATTAAAATTTTATCTTTCGTTTTCATATTTAATCCTCTCATTTGGTTAACAGTTGTTCACCAAATAATTTTACAATATTTATTTTAACTATTCAATACTAAAAAGTTAAGCAACAATTATATATATAACTTTGTTGCATCTTAAATAATGATTTACTTCTTCTGCACATTGTCTTATAGACACCCCTGCTATCATTAGTTATCAGTATTTAATCCATTTATCTAATACTAGTTTTGTACTTGATAGTTAAGATAAAGTAAATTCTCAAAAGTATATATACACCGCTTACAAATGTATCTTTATCTACCATTAGGTTTTCAATTTTTATTAATTTACTTTTAAATATAGATAATATATACTTTAGTGTAGTTTGATAAATATAAATTGTGGAGGTAGTCATGAAAAAACTATGGAAGTATTTATTTAAATACAAACTTCTATTTTTTACTAGAGTATTAACCATATCTTTAGCAGCTTTATCTGTAATCTGCTTTGACTTTATGATGGGATTTATAGTTGATATATTCTCAAATGGTGAAACAGAAAAATTTATTCCAATTATTTTAGCTAGTGTTTTTCTTATAATATTATTATTTGTAACTGAGTATATAGATGGATATGTTATGTCATCTTACATAAAAAATACAGTAAATTATTTAAGATGCGATATATTTACTAAAATATTAAACAAAGATATGAAGGACTTTTCTTTAGATAATAGTGGAAAGTATATATCAATACTTTATAATGATATAAAAATAATTGAAGATAGCTTATTAAACAATATATTCTTAGTTATATCCTCTTTTATATCATTTATAATCTCTCTTTTATTTTTATTTTCAATAAGCCCATCAATAGTAATATTTATAGTTATATTTGGTATCCTTGGATTTGTAATACCTAATGCTCTTTCTAAAAAATTAATAATTGAAAAAAATAACTATTCACATAATTTAGAGGAAATAACCTCTGTTACTAAGGACTTATTTTCAGGATTTGAAGTTATAAAAGGGTTTAATATTGGTAGTAAAATTAATACTATCTTTAAAAATTCATCTAATACTGTTGAATCTACTAAGAAAAAATGTTCAATACTTGAATCTATTATAAAAGGATTTTCGCTATCTTTTAGCGTTACAGTTTACTTAGGAGTTTTAATACTTGGCGGATACCTTATGTATAAAGGTGAAATATCTGTTGGTACTGCAATTATTATAATACAACTTAGCACTCATATAGTTGGTCCTGTTAAAACTAGTATTTCTTTAATTAATCAAATAAAATCAGTTTCACTTATAGCTGATAAAATAGATGAAATACTTTACGACTCTTGTGAAGATATTGAAGAAGTATCTTTACCTAAATTTGAAAACAGTATAGAAGTTAAAAACTTAGATTTTTCCTATACTAATGATAGAAAGGCTTTAAATAATATTAATTTAACCTTTGAGAAAAATAAAAAATACGCCATTGTAGGTGAAAGTGGTTGTGGTAAATCTACATTAATAAAATTACTTATGAGATATTACAAAGATTACAACGGTGATATTTTAATTGATAATAAAGATATCCATAAAATATTTAGTAATGATTTATATAAAAATATGTCTATGATTCAACAAAATGTATTTATGTTTGATGATTCTATTAAAGAAAATATAAAGTTATTTGCAAACTATAGTGATGAAGAAGTTTTAAATATATGTAATAGATCTGGTCTTTCTAATTTAATATCAAGACTTCCTGATGGTATTAACTCTTTAGTAGGTGAAAATGGAAACAAATTATCAGGTGGAGAAAAGCAAAGAATAGCTATAGCTCGTTCCCTTATAAATAATACTAAAATATTAATTTTAGATGAATCTACCTCAGCCCTTGATAATGAAACTGCTTATAATTTAGAAAGTTCTCTGCTTTCTATAGATGATTTAACATTAATAGTTGTTACACACAAACTTATAAAGAATATTTTACTTAATTATGATGAAATTATAGTTATGAAGGATGGTATGGTTATTGAGAAAGGCTCTTTTGATTATTTAATTAGTCTTAAAGGTTATTTCTATAGCTTATATTACCTTCAAAATGAAGATATATAATTAGTATAATACTAAAATGTACCCTATAGAGTAGACAGCTAATAAAAAGGTCTACTCTATAGGG
>ERZ1673737.3466-NODE-3466-length-11926-cov-4.772555_pt1 | contig 11926 bp, 13 predicted proteins | sample MGYA00580211_ERZ1673737 | MGnify/ENA primary metagenome ERZ1673737 (study PRJEB41218, sample SAMN15661789) | gut metagenome | host: Homo sapiens | place: Canada: London | collected 2015-08-20/2019-03-30 | study: EMG produced TPA metagenomics assembly of... | reverse complement strand
GTACATGTCTTACTACAAGTCTTGGCGATTGGCCATCTGGGAGCTAGACCGTCTGAAGGACAAGAAATCTGATACCCCGGCGCCAGCCTCGCCACCGGTCTCTACAGTACCAACCACCCCAGCACCCAACCCGGAAGGCCGTGAAGGACGACGCTACAAAGGAAACAGCGAGCTCGATTTCCTCAACGCGCTGAAAGCCTCTGAGATCTCGGCTCAAGAAGAGCTCGAACGCCGACGAACTAAAATGGCTACTGCTCGGCCTGATTTGGGACGTGAGGCAATCATCCCAGACATGCTCGAGCCGCGTGAGGAGAAAGCCTGCGTCTACAAAGACGTCAACAATATCATTGAGTGTAACCGGGCCATGGATGTTTTCGGATTCCTGCCACCTCCCAACGATTTTACTCCGGAGGAGCACATCACTTTCACAGACGCCTTCATGGCATATCCCAAGAAATGGGGCAAAATCGCGGAATCTCTACCTGGGCGCACTTATCAGCAGTGTATCATTCACTATTACCTCACCAAGGAAGAGATTAAGTACAAGGCTAAGCTCAACAAACGCTGGAGTAAACGCAAGGGGGGACCTCGAAAGGGTGGCGCCCCGCGGCCCAAATCCAACGCCCTCATTGCTGACTTGAGCGTCGTCAAGCCTGACTTTGACGGTGAGGAAGCACCTCCCGCTGTCACTGACACCGGTCGTCCACGCCGTGCTGCGGCTCCCACATTTGGTGATTCTGGCGAAGTGGAGGGCGGACCAGCCGGCCGTCGTGCCCAGGCTGGCCGGGATATTGAACCAGTCGAAAGACCGCCTGCTCGACGTGGGCGTGGTGGAGGCGGTAGTCGCGGCGCTCGGCGCGCGAAGACCATGCAACCCGACCAGAAAGGTCAGATCCTGGCCACACAGGACACCTTACCCCCGCCTCTTCCTGGAACCGAGATGGAAATGATTCCAGACAACATTCCATGGGGGCTAGAGGCGAGAGGAGGAGAACGTATGGTTCAAGAACCACTTCCAGCAATGCCGCGAGGTAGGGCAGGACGTGGACGCGCAAAAGATGGCGTCTATGTCTTCGAGTCTACCGAAATCGACCCTCCTATGGCAGTCAAGCAGGCTGAGACGGGCTACGGGTCCATGCAACCGACGAGCTATTGGTCTGTGCCAGAGCAGCGTGATTTCCCTGCCTTGCTAGCACACTTTGGCCGTGATTTCGAAGGTATCTCGGGTTGGATGAAGACTAAAACTACGGTGATGGTATGATATGAAACCATTCGTTTCTTGATATATCTTATTGAATGGCCAGCTAACACGAATACTACAGGTCAAAAACTTTTACCAGCGTCGCCTGGACAGTGGCCACAAAGATTTCGAGTTGATTCTCACAGAGGCCGAGGAAAAGAAGGTTCGCGGTGAACTTACGGGGCCCCTTCCCATTCCGAGTGTTGCGCCCAAGCGACGATACGAGGCGACTCCGTCTTCTATCATTCCTCGCCCTCTCGCACCCCATGGCGATCCCATGGCCGAAGTGGACGAATCCCGGTTCTCCTCAAAGGTCAAGCCACTTGCCCTCTCGCCACAGCCTATGGCCCCGCATGGGCGGCCAGCGTCCGAGAAAGATCGCAATGCTGCTCGCTATCAACCACTTGCGCAAGCTTCCACCGCTTCTCCAGTGCCATCAACTGCAACTCTCATTGAAGAGTCAACTCGGGCAATCCGCGCGCAGAACGCAGGCCAGGCTCATCGTTTGCAGCAGGGTCCACGCCTTGGGTACTTCACAGAGGACAGACGAGACTCTTCGATCCTGCCTCATTCAACGTCCCGTGCACAAGATCTATCTCTTTCCTCACGCCATCCTCCTGGCTCAATGCCACCTGATATGGCTCGGATGGAACCTTTGTCTACACAAGGCTACATGTCTGCGCAGCAGCCACCGTCTCTTCTTTCCTCGGCTCACTCGCGTCACCCCAGCTTGACCCAGCCTGGCTCGCCCACTCAACTGCCTAGACCTGAACTTGACGTTGCGTCCGTTCACCGTGATCCCTTTGCTCCTAGACCATATTACTCGTATGCAGGCCAAGGACTATCCCAGTCGCCTCGCCCGGGTTTGTCGCCAGTCAAAGATGCACCTCGCCCGAGTGTCACTCCTGCTCCTGATGCATCTCGCCAAGTGCCCGCCAAACGGTCCAACATCATGAGTATTCTTAACGATGAGCCCGAGGAGCCTCAGCCGCGCAAACGATTTGCCAGTGAGCAGGCTCCGTCTGCCGCAGCTTCAACCTCAAGTGCAGCAGGAAGACCTGTTTACCAGACTACCCCATCGTCCCGCCATGAAGACACCGTCATGTCGGGTATGCCGCAGAAGCCCTCTAGCTTCGCCCAGCAAAGCCAGTATCAGCCATCCTCTCGCGGATATGCGGAGTACCCTGGATATGGCCCCCCTCAGAGCGGCTCAGGCACGTCGGCAAACAATGACTGGATGGCCCGGTTCGATCCGCGGGCGCAACAAACCCCTCCGCAGCCTCAAGGCCAACCGCCACCAGTGCAGCAGCAGAGCAGCCGTCCTGCGGCACCTTTGGCTTCTCAGAGTTCCTATGCATCTTATGCTCCAGCCCCTGGCCAGTCTTCAGTGCCTTTGACCAATCTCTCGGCTCCATCGCCAGCACCGACTCCCCCACCCCAAACCGCCTCTCAGCGGTCGTCCTATCCTAACGTATTTTCTCAATCATCTTCTGCCCAGCCGCAGCCGCCTGGAGCCTCTGGCTCGCGTGAGATGGCATCTCAGCCCCCATCCTATCGAGCAACATCACCTGGTCCGCGTGCCTCTATGGCGTATGGATCGCGACAGGAACCACCGGCGCCCACACAGTCTTCCGCTAGTCTGTATGGTGTTCATCCGCGCCATTCTGGAGTGCAATCATCGTACTCAGCCGCGTCCACGCCAAACCCAGTCCAGTCGCATAGCTATCAACAGCATGTACAAACCATGGTCAGTGGGTCGCATCAGCCCCAGTCCCACCGCTCCACTCCTGTGACCTTGCCGGGTGGTCCCTCACAGTATGGACGTAACACCCCACCTCCTCAGTCTCAGCCTAGTCGATCAATGGCGTCGCTGGCGAGCCTTGGACGCTCGTATACTCCTCCATCTGCTATGCATCCCTCCATGGGTGGAAGTGCCATGGGTGGTTATGCCCCTCCCCCACAATCTGTGTCGGGATCTGTCCCACCACTTCATCAGCGGCCTGGAGCGCCGGGCTCCCTCGGTGAGGCTGCTTCTACCCCCACACATCACCGTGTTTACAGCCATAGCTCAACCCAAGGCGGACTACCGGGGTCATTGCCACCGCCTTCGCAACCGCCTCGTTAAGAGGTTCCTGTTTGATTATGGATGTGCTGTGTGAAACCCGTCATGTGATCGGTTGTACATTACCTTTCTGTCTTTTTACCATTTTGTTGTCTAGCGTCCTGTTGTCTTGCCAGTGAGGATTCTCATTTGATCATGGTTCATATGTATAACTAGATGAATGATTTATGTGTGATTAAATTGTGCTCTATTTTGTAAACTATGTACAACTATGAATTCGGTGCCGTAATAAGGAACCATTGTATGTACACTGGCTTCGCATGCCAGTCAAACCCACGTCAGCGATCCATCTGGTTCATATGACTAGGCAGGTTCCAAGGGTCATAGTCCAGATGCACGAAAGCACGATCAACAGTCGGCACACTCTCAATGATGTACTGCAAGCTTTCGCCGACATCATGACTATCCCGCAAGCTCATGCTGTCGTCCACGACAAGATCAACCTCGACATTGAGCTTGTCGCTTGCATAGTACGCTTTCAGGTCCTGAATCTTGAGGATTACCCGGGAGAACCGCATCGTCATGTAGAGCAGTACGCTGTGGTCGTCAGGCGAGGCAGCTGCGCCGGTCAATCGTCCGATATATTCCCCTGCTGTTTGGCCCCAATTCCACATGATATAGATGGAGAGGAACAGACCACCCAGGGGATCCAAGAACCAGAGGTCTGCAAAGGTGCCAACTGTGGAAATTGTGTTAGATGTTTGTTGCATCCATGGATAGAGAGAACAGTAGACTTACTCAGCGGGAAGATAATACTAAAGGTGTTGAAGATGACATCTGTCATGGCGTCCTGGGCCAGGACCTGGACACTGGGACTAGGGATCAAGCGACACCAGATCCAACAGAGCAATTTGACAACCACGGTGCCAGCCATCAGCACAAGAGATGGAATTGAGAGCTCGACGACGGTGCGATCATCTCCAAGTAGTTGCTTCACAGTCGACAGTCCCACTTGAAAGAAGGAGGTCACCATGATCACCGAGAAGATGAGCACACTGACAGGCTCCAGGCGTCGCCGGGTAATCGGAAATCGGTTGCGATCTTGTCGTCGGATCATGTTGGTGGTCACCCAGACAATGACGGTACTGAGGAAATCCAATACTCCGTCAACAAGACCTGCCAGCATGGACATGGAGCTGGTCATTGCCAAAATGGCAATCTTGGAGCCGAGGAGAGTAACGTTAGCGGCGAAATTGATGCGAATAGCCCAGTTGATGACGCGCTCCTCGGCCTCTGGCGACATCCCTCCATGTGATTCAAAATCAGGCAATGAGCCTTCGTAGCTGTTGTCTTCGGATGCGACCAAAGGAGTCGTCTCATCGGGAATCCGATACAGATTATGTGGGGTGCGCTTTATCCTTCCGGTCTTGGGGTTGGCTGTCTCGACTTCATTACCGTCTGAAGGAGGCGGTTGATGGATTCCGTTTCCCGCGGGATCAAAGTGGTGACACCCATTGTATTCTTCGATCAGATTGTGGGGGAGAGATGAATCCAGCAGGCGGTCGATATAGAGATATTGGGAGATCAAAGAGTTCGTCCGCTTATAATACTCCCGACTTCAATGGTCAGTACCAGTTCGACAATAGCACACGGGGACAAACATCTTCTTGGGGAGATCCTTCAATGACTCGGGCGATCTATAGTAGCGCTGCCTATGCCGAATTAGGACTGATCGCGTCACAGAACCGAAGAACACTACCATTCGTAACGAGGATTACTGTGTCCAATCAACATGGATCCACGTCGCAGGAGTAGCCGTCTTTCGGATACATCGTCATCGAGGTCATGCAAAGCAAGGCTTGACGTGCGCGTAGGCAAAAAGTTCACCAGGCGCTGGCCCCTAGTAGAGAGGATTTCGCGCTCAAGCTCCAGGCTCGGGCGCCGCGGGCGCAACACGGGTGGGGGCGAGTCGGAAGGAGAAGACAGGGGAAGAAAAGGCTGAGAAGACATGGTTGTTGTAGATGAAAGCTCCAGAGATTTGCGCTGAGTTACCGCGTGCCGACACCTTGGCATTGAGGCATTCATCGCGGTGCCTTACGGGTCAGGCATAATCAGTCTGTGTTTAACGAACGTATCTAGTTATCGAGCTATTAGTTGTTTAGGTAGTGCGTATATAGTATAAAGAATATAAGTTATCTTTTGATATGTAGTCAGTATGTGCAGGTTTGTGCTCTTGTAGATATCAAGATGTAAACCTCCAAAGACACTTGGACTAACGTTATATGCCCGCATATATGTGTGTGTGTCCCCTGGGAGGGACTCTCTAAGAGACAAGGCACAAGGATACTTCCAAGCTCAGACCAGCCTTATACCCGGTCCATGCAACAATACTTGAACACAATTAAGCTCAAGTGGCCAAGATGAGCTTCCTAATGCGGTATAGTGTCTGGGCCCATATTTCACCTTCTCTCGACTGTGATTGTTCCTTTGTCTACAATGGAAGACAGACAGATCGTCTTCATCTCAGGTCCAATCGACACTGGACCCAATGAATCCTACTTTCACACTCACTACGTGACCAAGGTTAATGATGCGATCCAGCGTGATCATGACTTCGTTATTGGCCCTCTTCCAAGTGGTGTGGACGCTGAAGCGCTCGCGTATCTCCTTGCTTACCCTATCTCCCCTGAGCGAATTACAATCTTCGTGACCCAGGCCGAAGATGGTATGTGGGGTGGGCACTTCCGCTCGACGGGAGTCAACTTGGAGGTGGTTGAGGGACAGATGACTCGCGATCGGGATGCGGCACTGACGAGATCCAGTACGTACGATATTCTACGTGTCAGAACGAAAGACGAGGCTCGGGAATTCTATGGCCGTATGTGGCGTGAAGCGCATATCACCAATACCGAGCGCAATTGGAAGAGACGACGGGGGACCTGTCAAAGAGAAAAGGCTGTTTAGCACGATAGGTGCATGAGGTGTTCCAAGTTTAGGACATGGGGAATAGTCAAAAGTGAACAATTCCAAAATACCTATACTTCAACTTCCTATATCCCAAACCAGCTGAGACACGACGGAAATAAGTCTCAACATTCCGCGCGTGGGTCGAAGCGGGGCGGAATGGCCTTTCCGCCATTCCCGCCGAGTGGAGTATCTCGGCCCCCGGACTGCAGTGACATCTGCGCTGTTGTTTGCTGATTCTTTGCATCCTCACTGGTCGAGGCCAACGTCACCGAGCTGCTTCTCCGGTAATAGCCACCCGAGCTGCAAGCTCGGAAATATGCCGTCGTGTAACCGATCGCCCTTAGAGGGGTTATAAGAGTTGCATCGCGCACACTTGACCTGAAACTCTACTACTTCACATATTCTCTTCATCATGACGGTCCAAACACTGGCGGTCGCCGTCATTACGGTGGTGTACTTCCTTATTCGCTATTTCAACCGCACCGATATCCCCAAGATCAAGGGCCTTCCGGAGATTCCTGGTGTGCCCATCTTTGGCAACCTCCTACAGCTGGGAACCCAGCATGCGACAGTGGCTGGGAAATGGGCCAGGAAGTTCGGCCCGGTCTTCCAAGTGCGCATGGGAAACAAGGTGGGTGCTTCGCTGTCATGCGTGGGGCGCAACTAATTCGTGCGTTAGCGTATTGTCTTCGCCAACAGCTTCGACTCGGTTCGCCAGCTGTGGATCAAGGACCAGTCGGCGTTGGTCTCTCGTCCCACTTTCCACACCTTCCACAGCGTTGTGTCGAGCTCGCAGGGCTTTACCATTGGTACTTCTCCATGGGATGAGTCTTGCAAGCGCCGCCGCAAGGCTGCGGCCACTGCGCTCAACCGACCGGCGACGCAGTCATACATGCCGATCATTGACCTCGAATCCAACTCCAGTATCAAAGAATTGTACCGGGATAGCAAGAATGGCACAATCGATGTGAACCCCACTGCATACTTCCAACGGTTTGCCCTCAATACCAGTCTGACTCTCAACTACGGATTCCGCATTGAGGGTAATGTGGATGACGAGTTGCTGCACGAGATTGTGGAGGTGGAGCGTGGCGTGTCCAACTTTCGCAGTACTTCGAACAACTGGCAGGATTACATCCCCTTGCTGCGAATCTTCCCTAAGATGAACAATGAGGCTCAAAACTTCCGTGCTCGTCGTGACAAGTACTTGACCTATTTGCTTGACATGCTCAAGGACCGTATTTCAAAGGGTACCGACAAGCCCTGCATTACTGGTAACATTCTCAAGGACCCCGAAGCTAAGCTAAATGATGGTGAGTTACAACGATCTGAGATGTGGTGCATTTGGATTTATACTAATTTGCTGTCCAGCTGAGGTGAAATCGATCTGTTTGACTATGGTGTCGGCTGGTCTCGATACAGTTCCGGGCAATTTGATTATGGGAATCGCCTATCTCGCATCAGAAGACGGTCAACGGATTCAGAAAAAGGCCTACGATGAGATCATGGAGGTCTACCCCGACGGTGACGCTTGGGAGAAGTGTCTGATCGAGGAGAAGGTCCCTTACGTGACTGCTCTGGTCAAGGAGATTCTCCGGTTTTGGACCGTCATCCCTATCTGCCTGCCACGAGTGAGCACCAAGGATATCCAGTGGAACGGCGCTACTATCCCCGCTGGAACTACTTTCTTCATGGTTTGTCTACTTCTTCGTGTTTTGTTGAAATAGTACTAACTTCCTTAGAACGCCTGGGCTGCTGATTATGACGAGGGCCACTTCAAGGATGCTCACAAGTTCATTCCTGAGCGTTATCTTGAACTCAATGAGGGCTCGGGCACTCCACACTACGCATATGGCGCAGGCTCCCGTATGTGTGCGGGTTCCCATCTCGCCAACCGTGAGCTGTTTACTGCCTTTATCCGTCTGATCACTGCTTTCAAGATGCATCCGGCGAAGGAGGCTGCTGATTTGCCGATCTTGAACGCCATCGAGTGCAATGCCATTGCCACTGCACTGACGACCGAGCCCAAGCCATTCAAGGTCGGCTTCAGCGCACGCGACCCTACGAAGCTAGAGCAGTGGATTGCAGAGAGTAATGAGCGCACCAAAGATCTATGAGAGGGTGTCGCTTGAAATGTTCCTTTTCCTCTGGGTGAGGCCTTGTAAATACTTCCAAAATAGTAACGACGCCAAGGAAATGCAAATATAAATTGCAATTCCGTAAAGACCAAGCCAATGCTACTATACACATAGCATCTTGTACAGAATGAATAATTGCCGAATAACCACGCTACATTGTCCATCTCTTTCTACTACGCAGTCAACTCTAAACCATTCACTAATCGTTCAACTTTGATTTGGCACATTCTTAAGTCTGTGGAGCCCGAGGACGGAATCCCCCGCATCTGCCGCCTCCACACTTTCTCCCTTTGCAACTGTTCGCATCTCTTCTTCGAACTTCAATATGTCTGAATTAGACTGGGACAAACCTCCTTCACTGGACGATGGCCGCCCGCGGAAGAAACGCCGCAAGTACATTGCGAAAGCCTGGTGAGTTTGGAGATGGCAATTGACAACCACCCACTAACAGTCTCAAAGCAATGAATGCAAACGTCGCAAGATTAAATGCAATGGGGAGACGCCATGTCAGCGCTGTGGACGCCAGAACATTGGATGCATTTACGTCGAGAATCCCCAGAGAGACAGCCCGAATGAACAAGAGTATGCCCACGTGAGGTTGTGAGAAGTGACAGTAACTAACCTCCACAGAAATTTCGAGCGCCTTTTTGATCAAATGAAAGCCATGCAAGACCAGATTAGCTTGTTGTCTGCTAGTGTTCGGTACATAGCCAGCAACGAACATTCTCCTACTGGAGGCGTTCCCACAAGCAGTTATGGACTTGTGCCTACCCAAAGGTCACTCCGGCGTGTATCCACTGCCAGAGAGACGACATTTCAAGGCCCGACAACTTCGGCATTCAGCTTTGACCTGGCCAAGTCCAGTTTGCAGCAGCGCGGGATTGTTGAACGTGCCGAGGCTCTTGATGAAGCTGATATGACGCAGGAACCCTCACCGGTGGCGTCTCCATCAGCATCAGCCAGGGAACTCGTTACGCACCAGGCACTGGATCCTCTCTGGACACTACCTAAGACGGAGGCGCTACGTCTTTGCAGAGTCTACGAAGAGGAAATGGGTATCATGTATCCAGTGTTGGAGCTCCCGGAGCTTTTGGACCAGGTGCATCTACTGTACGGGCCAATGGATCGCGCCCTTAGTACGACTCTTCAGCCCGATGGAAAAATTGGCGTGGATCGTGAAGATGTCCATATTCTCCGCCTTGTGTTTGCTTGTGCTTTGACAGCAGAGGCTAGTGGTCGCAGTGAGCAGGCTATTGCACTCTTTGATAGTGTGAGAGAAGTCCAAGACAATTGTGTCTGGGGTCCGCCTGAGATCAAGAGCATCATCTTCTTAACTCTTGTGGTTTGTCATTTCCAATAACCGGAGTTTTCAGCAAACTAACTGTGGTAGTCAATATTCTATTTCCAGATGGACGAGGAGACATTAGCATGGCGCACCATTGGTATCGTCGAGCGCATGAGTTTAGAGAAAGGTCTTCACAGACGTGAGACACTTAACCAACCAGCTATTATGGCCGCTGGAAAGGAACGCGTCCTCCGTCTCTTTTGGTCTATCTACATTCTGGACATGCGTTGGAGCTTTGGAACCGGCATGCCATTCTCTCTGGAAGATACAGATATCGACCCATGGCTGCCAGAGCCCGCCGAGAAGACTCCCTACCTGCGCGTCATGATTCGATATAGCCGCATCGCAGCCAAAGTGTGGAAGTTTATTTCGGCTTTCAACAATACCAACGAGATCAGAAAAGACGAAATGAACTATCTGGACTGGCAAGTTCTGAGCTGGGTGCATGCTATCCCTGACGCATTGCGACTGGATCATCCAAGCTCCGCGGAATCCGCGTCTGCCACTAATGGTTCACGAAGCCTGCGGCGACTCCGTGCCTTGCTTTATCTTCGTGCTAACCAGCTACGGATGCTCATTCATCGCCCTGTTCTTCATACTGCAGCACATATTGTACGGTATCCGGCTGAGTCTGAGACCGTGGTGGAAATTGCCAAAGACACAATTCGCTTCATCACTCGCCTGAATGAAACCTCTGATATCTACCAGCTGCAACAAGTTGCATTCAACTGGTTCCTAGTCTCAGCCCTTGCAGTTCTTTTCCTCGCAGTGGCCCAGGCTCCAACCCAATTCAGTGGTTCGTGTAAGGAGGAGTTCTTCTGGGCCTTGGAGCTGGTCAAGGGATTCTCAGCTCAATCATACATCTCCCGCCGACTGTGGAATTCGATTCGGAGTCTTCGCAAGCTTGGCCCTCAACTGGGACTGGGCGCGCAAAAGCAGCGACTGGATGTTCATGCTGCCGCAGAAGCGAATGATCCCTACAATGCGAACCCTTCACCCGCTCAGGCTCCGACCGTGAGCACACATAGCCAGACTCCATTAGACGGTGCACAGATGACACAGGAGCTTATGGAATGGTTTGAAGCTGTGGGAAACCTTGAGGATCAGATCATGGGAATGGGAACTGGTCCTGTGCCAGATGGAGGCCCTTACCAGCCGACGGCTAACGGGGGATTCGTGTTTGACTACGGTGAAGAGTTGTCAAGTGTGATGAAGGATTGTTTCTGATTACGTAGCATATTAGGAATATAAAAGGACTCTCGGAAACGAAATGAAGGTTGGGTGGGAGTGAGAGAGAAATGCATGCAAAGTGCCCAAAGTGCCTCAATCGAACATTGGCATCGCCGACCGCAAAAAAGTCCATGATTTGGCTTCAGAGCCATTGTGAAGACTTGTCCACACGAAATATGTTATGAAAGATGTATCACCGAGAACGAAGAACCCATCGCTCAGCATCGCCGGCCTCCACCAAATCGTCCCCCATGCCCAAAGCGCCCCGGGGGACCCCCAAACCCGAGGCATAGCCATAACCGCCCGGGGGCCCACCCCAGCCCCCATGTCCCCCATATCCCCCATATCCCCCGTACCTGCCACCTCCGTGATATCGACGAGAAGGGGGCGTGCCCATACCCATGCCATCCATACCTCCCATGCCCATGGCTGGGTAGCGCTGGCGCCGTGGAAAGGAGAAACAGAGACCCATTGTTGTTGTTCAGGGATCGGAGTGTGTGGCTTCGTTTGTCGAGATACGTTTGGGGAGATCAGATCAGGAAGCAGAAGAAGTCTGAGAATCGCTTGATAGAAGTGTAAAGCACTCTGAATGAATTGACGGTCAATTATATATAGATAAGAAGTCTTGTGCGTCATCGCTGGGAGACCGTCCCTTGCCACTAGACTAGTAAAGATATTTGAAGTCTACAGCTCCATCGCCTGTCTGTACTCGTCGACTGTCCTCTCTTTCACCGCAGAGTATTTGTTCTTTCATCTTGTTCTCCCGCCTCAAGTACAGTCCGTATCCGGTCACGGCGAACTGTGAGACAACAAGCGATCCCAAGGAGAATGCATTTCCCAACACATATGGCGAGCTGCGATAGACTTGGCCGGCAACAATACCGGCACAGTTGCCCATTGTTTGTTGTAGGCCGATCTCCAAGGCACGGCGATACTGAGGGGCG
>ERZ1673737.3465-NODE-3465-length-11927-cov-4.518447_pt1 | contig 11927 bp, 8 predicted proteins | sample MGYA00580211_ERZ1673737 | MGnify/ENA primary metagenome ERZ1673737 (study PRJEB41218, sample SAMN15661789) | gut metagenome | host: Homo sapiens | place: Canada: London | collected 2015-08-20/2019-03-30 | study: EMG produced TPA metagenomics assembly of... | reverse complement strand
AGCGCCGAGATGCCAGGCCGCTAGCCTTCAACCACCAATTGGCTTTTCATCCTTAAGATACAACCGATTGTTCTCTACGTCGAGGACATGTTTTGCACGCTCAAAAATAACGCCGATCAAATTGGATACAAATCTCGAACAACGAATCTCCGCGATCCCAATTGAACGCTATCGCAATTTCTGCATTGTCGCCCATGTCGACCATGGCAAAAGCACACTCTCCGACCGACTCCTCGAGCTGACGGGCACTATCAAAGCTGGAATGAACAAGCAAGTTTTGGACAAACTCGATGTTGAGCGAGAGCGAGGAATCACAGTCAAAGCACAAACGTGTACGATGATTTATAATTACAAGGGCGAGGACTACTTGTTACATCTGGTGGATACTCCAGGCCATGTGGATTTCCGTGCAGAGGTGTCGCGAAGTTATGCCAGCTGCGGTGGTGCCATTCTCTTGGTGGATGCCAGTCAAGGTGTCCAGGCGCAAACGGTTGCCAATTTCTATTTGGCGTTTGCGCAAGGCCTCGAGCTGATTCCTATCCTCAACAAGGTTGACTTGCCATCTTCGGATCCAGAGCGGGCTCTGGAGCAGATGAGGAGCACTTTTGAGATTGACACGGAGAACGCGGTGATGGTTTCGGCCAAGACTGGATTGAATGTTCCAGCTGTGCTACCGACAGTCGTGGAGAAAATTCCTGCGTAAGTTCAAACTGGGCCTACGTGATCAAATGATTTTTACTGACTTTCTTTAGACCTATTGGCGATACTCAAAAACCTCTTCGCATGCTGCTTGTGGATTCTTGGTACGACTCCTACAAGGGCGTGATTTTGTTAGTCCGTGTGTTCGACGGCGAGGTGCGTGCAGGTCAGCAACTCGTCTCATTTGTTACGGGACTCAAGTACTATGTGGGCGAAGTTGGCATTATGTATCCAACCGAGACCGCGCAAACTGTCCTCCGTGCAGGCCAGGTCGGTTACATCTACTTCAACCCAGGCATGAAGCGGAGTAAAGAAGCCAAGATCGGCGATACCTTCACAAGGGTTGGCTCAGAAAAGCTCGTAGAGCCTTTGCCGGGTTTCGAAGAGCCAAAGTCGATGGTCTTCGTCGCAGTATATCCAGTGAATGCGGATCATTTCGAGCACTTGGAAGACAGCATCAACCAGCTCATCCTGAATGACCGAAGTATCACCGTGCAAAAAGAGTCGTCCGAGGCTTTAGGCGCCGGGTTCCGCATGGGATTCTTAGGCACTCTCCATTGCTCCGTGTTCGAGGACCGTCTCAGGCAAGAGCACGGCGCCAGTATCATCATTACACCTCCTTCCGTCCCGGTTAAGGTCGTGTGGAAAGATGGCGCCGAGGATATTATCACAAATCCAGCTAAATTCCCCGACGACGATAGCGTCCGGCTCAAGGTTGCGGAGGTCCAAGAGCCCTATGTTTTGGTCACCTTGACATTCCCGGAAGAATACCTAGGAAAGGTCATTGAGCTTTGCGAAGCCAACCGAGGCGAGCAAATTAGCATTGAATATTTTACTACGACGCAGGTCATCATGAAGTATGAACTGCCTCTAGCGCACTTGGTTGATGACTTCTTCGGAAAACTGAAAGGAGGCACCAAGGGCTACGCCAGTCTGGACTACGAAGAATCCGCATGGCGAGCAGGTAACATTGTCAAGCTACAGCTTCTGGTCAACAAGGAGCCCGTGGATGCTGTAGCACGAATCATGCATTTGAGCCAGGTGAACCGACAAGGAAGAATTTGGGTTACCAAGTTCAAGGAGCACGTCGACCGACAGCTCTTCGAGATCATCATCCAAGCTGCTGTTGGCAAGAAGATTATTGCACGTGAGACCATCAAGCCATACCGTAAGGACGTTTTGGCCAAGCTGCATGCCAGTGATGTGAGTCGGCGCCGCAAGCTGCTTGAGAAGCAAAAAGAAGGCCGCAAGAGGCTGCGGGCCGTTGGAAATGTGGTGATCGAACATAAGGCATTCCAAGCATTCTTGGCTAAATAGGCCAAAAAATAACGCCAAATAAAGATGTAAAATAGCAAATGAAATGTACAATACAACAGGGGTCATAAGTCCTTTCGCACCCCTACCTTTATATGATCTAGATGAGTAACCAGAGGCACCCGAAAATGGGCAAAATAGAGGTGAGAAAATAAAGCCAAAGCAGGGCTAAAACAATATATAACACGGTACACTCACTTCGAGGCTTTCGCATAAAAACTGTCCAATACTTCATAAAGCACCGTGTGCGCATTTATGACTCTTGTTGTATACATGCAGTGTGACAGCGGTGAGAGCTTCACCGGCAGAAAAAAAGTTCGTGTCGGACCCCGCCAACAACTTCTTTCTCTGCTCATCTCCAATTCCGCTCACCGTGTCTCAGAGTCCTCGATCAAGCTCTGTAGCTTATATCTAGGAAACCTACGGACAAGGGACTCGGTGATATCATTTTGAACCTTCAATTTGGTTCTTGCGGCTGACACCCGCCCATGCCGATCGCATCTCTTTGAGTCACCCTGCCATGCTCCGCATTTGACGACGGCGATGCAGCCTCCAGAGGGTGCGCAGGTTGACCTGGGCAAGGCCCAGGTCATTGATCGCGTTCCTAAAGTGATTAAGGAATTGAAGTTTGGTGTCTTGTACGCAGTTGTTCCACAAGCGCTTGACGCAATGGTTGGTTGTGAATCGATCGCTAATGAAGACTCGTGTTCGCAGAACCAACGATGATATTGTCGGCCAAGCCGTGGTGGAGGTTTCCGATCGAAAGTTCTTCGACCTAGACCAAGCCCGAACAGTGGTTGCACATGGACCTCTCGACCAGCGTATGGGTATCTCGAATAAGACCGACGCTTGCGCAACATGCGGAAACAACCTCAAAGACTGTAATGGTCATTTCGGTCATGTGAGGCTCGTCCTTCCTTCTTTCCACGTCGGTTATTTCAAGCGCGTTATTAGCATTCTGCAAGAAATTTGCAAGGAATGCTCCCACATCCTACTCCCCGAGGCCGAGCGCCGTGCTTTCCTTCGTGAGATGCGCCGCCCTGGCCTCGATAACCTACGGCGGAACCAGATTGCGAAGCGAATTAATGAACGTTGCCGGAAAACTCGTGAGTGTGGAAATTGTGGAGCAATCAACGGTGTTGTGAAGAAGACTGGAACAAGCGCCCTAAAGATCACACACGACAAGTTCCGCGCATTCAACGCCTCCACGTCCGTCAAAAAGCAGACTCCTATTAGCAAGGATGTGTTCGACAACTCTTTCGCCGAGGCAAGAAGCGCGAATGCGGAGGTTGAGAAACATTTTAAAAAGGCACAGGATGACCTGAATGCTCTTCGCGTGCTGAAGCTTTTCAAGAAAATGTCCGACTCCGACTGTGAGTTGATCGGCATGAACCCAAAGGAGGCACGTCCGGAGATGTTCCTCTGGCAATTCATTCCAGCTCCTCCCGTTTGTATTCGACATTCAGTGGGACAAGATTCTGCGTCTACGGAAGATGATTTGACAGCTAAGCTGGGTGATATTGTGCAGAGCAACATCAACCTTAAGAATGCTTTGCTCAAGGGCGCTCCGGTTCAAACCATCATGGAGTGCTGGGACTATATGCAGCTCCAGATCGCTGTCTACATCAACAGCGATGTGCCTGGTCTCAATAAAGCCGATCTTGGAAAGCCAATCCGAGGCTTCGTTCAACGATTGAAAGGAAAGCAAGGTCGTTTCCGTGGTAACTTGTCCGGAAAGCGTGTTGATTTCTCTGGCCGAACTGTTATTTCACCTGATCCTAATTTGCGTGTCGATGAGGTTGCTGTTCCAGAGCTAGTGGCGAAGAACATGACCTATCCTGAAGTTGTGACCAGATACAACAAAGAGAAACTGCAACAACGTGTGGCAAATGGAAGCTCAAAATGGCCCGGAGCGAACATGATCGTCAAGAAAGGAAACGGATTCAAGCAGATGCTCAAGTTCGGTAATACCCAGTGGATGGCCGACCAACTGCAAGAGGGTGATATGGTCGAGCGTCATATCGAGGATGGCGACATCGTGCTGTTCAATCGACAGCCTTCCCTTCACAAGCTCAGTATTCTATCTCACTTTGCCAAAGTCCGGCCTCATAGGACATTCCGTCTGAATGAGTGCGTCTGCAATCCTTACAACGCAGATTTCGACGGAGACGAAATGAACCTTCACGTGCCGCAGACGGAAGAAGCGAGAGCAGAGGCGATGGAGCTTATGGGTGTAAAGAATAACTTGGCTACTCCTAAGAACGGCGAGCCTATCATTTCCGCCATTCAGGATTTTATTAGTGCCGCCTACATGCTGAGCAGCAAGGACAATTTCTTCAACCGTGCCGCTTTCACCCAGATCTGTCTCTACATGCTTGGCCCCGAAACGCGATTCGACCTCCCTCCGCCATCGGTTATGAAGCCCCAGATGCTGTGGACTGGTAAACAAGTCTTCAACATTCTTATGCGCCCTAACAAGGATGATCCCGTCATGGTCAACCTTGATGCCGCATGTCGTGAATTCAAGATGCCCAAGGATGGCCGACCAAAGGACTTGGATCCCAATGATGGCTGGCTCGTCATCCGTAACTCAGAAGTTATGTGTGGTGTGATGGACAAGTCTACGATCGGTTCCGGAAAGAAGGACAACGTTTTCTACATTATGCTCAGAGATTTCGGTCCACCGGCAGCCGCCGAAGGCATGAATCGTTTGTCAAAACTTTCTGCCAGATGGTTCACCAACATGGGTTTCTCGATTGGTATCACAGATGTCTATCCCAGTGCAAGGCTAGTTCAGTCGAAAAATGACCTGGTTGAAGCAGCCTACGCAAAGTGTGACGAAGTCATTGCCCAGTACAAGGCCGGCACCCTGGAAAAGTACCCTGGATGTGACGAACTGCAGACTATGGAGAACCAGATTTCTGGTATTCTCAGTAAGGTCCGTCAGCAAGCCGGTGACGAGTGTATTGCGCAGCTCAGCAAGTACAACTCGCCCCTAATCATGGCTACATCTGGCTCCAAGGGCTCCAGTATCAACGTCTCCCAGATGGTTGCTCTTGTCGGTCAGCAAATTATTGGTGGACAGCGTGTGCAGGACGGCTTCCAAGACCGTACCTTGCCGCATTTCCCGAAGAATGCGCGTCAGCCCCCGTCGAAGGGTTTCGTTCGCAACAGTTTCTTCTCTGGTCTCGAGCCTCAGGAGTTCATTTTCCACGCCATGTCCGGTCGTGAAGGTCTGGTCGATACAGCTGTCAAGACCGCCGAAACTGGTTACATGTCTCGTCGTCTGATGAAGTCTCTGGAAGATTTGTCGTCAATGTATGATGACACCGTTCGGAACTCGTCTGCTGCCATTGTCCAGTTCCAATACGGTGACGACAAACTGGATCCTGTGGATATGGAGGGTAAGGCTAAGCCTGTCTACTTCGATCGGACTTTCATTCACTCCGAGTCTACTACCTACAACAACGACGAGCGAAGTCTGTTGCCGGCTGAGATCATGGAGGTGTGCGAAGAGATGCTTGGCAAGGAGCGTGCGAAGCTACAGCGCAAGGATTTGCTAGGCAATGATCTTGCGTACATGGACCGCAGTGACCATGGTATTGATCAATTCGAGAGTGCCCGTGATTTCCTTGACTCGATCCAGGAATACGTGCAAACCAAGGCCGACAAGTTGATCTCTCGTGGTGGCGATATTGATCCCTCCGACGAGCGCAGCCGTAAAGGCTTGGATCACACCGGCAAGCTGACAAACACAACGCTGAGAGCCTTCATTACTGCTTGTCTACTGAAGTACAAGAAGGCCCAGGTCGAACCCGGTCATGCTGTTGGTGCCGTTGGCGCCCAATCTATCGGTGAGCCCGGAACGCAGATGACGCTGAAAACTTTCCATTTTGCTGGTGTCGCCGGTATGAGTATTACCCAGGGTGTTCCTCGTATTAAGGAAATTATCAACGCCTCGAGGGAGATCAGTACTCCCGTTGTTTCTTGCGACCTGGTCAACAAAGAGTCTGTCGCAGCCGCTCGCATTGTCAAGGGACGAATTGAAAAGACCTACCTCGCAGACATCATTCACTCTATCACGGAATGCTGGAACAAGGATGATGCCTATCTCAAGGTTCATGTCAATCAACAGACGATTGACGATCTGCAACTTGATATCAAGACTTACCAGATCGCCGAAACTATCAAGACCCACAAGCGCTTCAAGGCAAGCGATCTTAAGTTTTCATGCTCGAGATACACGATCAAGATCTTTATGGATCTTGATCCGGCCAGCAAAGCAGGCCTTTCTAAGACCGAGATCGCAGCTACGAGTGTTGATCCCTTCCTGCGCCTCAAGCATCTGAAGCGCATCCTTCCTCATATACAAATTCTGGGTCACCCACGCGCTACCCGTGCCATCATCCGAACGGACGAGACATCCACGACCAACACTCTGCTCGTGGAAGGTTACGGTTTGAGGGAGTGTATGACTACTACGGGTGTAGATGGACTTCACACCAAGACCAACAACGTTATGGAAGCTCGGGAGGTTCTAGGTATCGAGGCAGCTCGAAGCACTATCATCACTGAAATCAGTGAAGTTATGAAGGACATGGACATCGATCCTCGTCACATGCAGCTCCTAGCAGACGTCATGACTTACAAGGGTGAAGTCCTGGGCATCACTCGTTTCGGTCTTGCCAAGATGCGAGACTCGGTGCTTCAGCTTGCTTCATTCGAGAAGACTGCCGACCACCTCTTTGACGCCGGTGGTCTTGGTCGCACCGATCTTATCGAGGGTGTTTCGGAATGTATCATCATGGGCAAGACGGTGGGACTGGGTACAGGTGCCATGGAGGTTGTGCGCAAGTTGAACTTCTACGAAGGGCAGATTGGCCCGCGCAAAACCGTATTCGAAGACACCTGGTCTGAACTTTGCGATGCCCCTCTGGCACGGAGGCCTAAGAGGAAGGTTCGGTGAAGTTGACCTATGACTCTGTATCCAACCTATCAGCATTACCTTGGCGTTTGAATTTGCCATTTTGGCGCCGGTCTGGACCCTGTTCCCCGGCTTGTACATGTACTCAGACTACTGGCGATGAGCGTTAGTGAATTTGATGACGACCTGACACAATAGTTTCCTTGTTCCGTGCTATAGAGAGGTTCGGATTGTATTTGATAGTCATCTGAGACCTGGAGACTCTCAACATAAGCTCAATTCAACAGTAGGGTCACATCGGTCCCATGATGAGAAGGTTGGGGTGTGTGCAGGCGTGAAGCTAATTTCCAACTCGACTGTAGACGATCCCAGGTACAAGCTTCTCTTCCCTCCCAGGTTATATTCAGAAATCAAGAGGCTTTACACTTACACAAACGTTCACAGCATCTCACAACCCTAACCCCCCGGAATGTCTCGGATCCTGAGACTTCAAGTACCCTCCCAACCCTCTGGAACAGCAAAAAGCTTCCTAAGTGAGGCGCTGCAAATGATCGAAAAGAGAAATGGAGGCTTGATGGGCTCGAGCGACTTCGGAAAGCTCCCCAGAAACCCCAAAGGGAACCTTTGGGTACCATCACACACACCCTTGTCCGGAGTCACCAAGGAATTAATCGCCCTCCAATCAGCATCGTGAAACCCCTGAGGCAGCCATGGGGGTTAACCTGACTGGGTTTGGCCATCACATCACGAACGACCGTTCTTTGTTCGCACTGAGTTTTGACTTCATCCGGCCTACGCCACAACCGCTAGCACTCGATCAATCTGGTGCTTTGCGTCCGCCGCGTGTTTCTTTGTCTCCAACCCGGGTTCCAGTGGATAGCCCTCGCGGAGGTATTGCTCCCCTAAGTACGCCCTAATGTCCTTGGGTCACACTTGTTCTTTCACCTTTCTTCCAATCTCCCCGGCGGCTCCCCGACGTTCCCCGAATTGCATCTTGAATGTCCAGAAAGAGTAAGAGTCTACTATGGAATTTGCCGATCCGAAGTTCGCTAGGAAGCGTGAGATTCGTACACGAGCCCCGACAGCCTGTCAGACCTGTCGGCTGCGCAAGACTCGATGCGACAATGTCAGGCCAACCTGCAGTTACTGTGCTGTGCAGGGTGTCGAGTGCAACTACCCCGAAACCTCACCACAGCAGAACCAGTAAGAAGGAGAAACTGTGGATGAATAGATTGGGTATTGACCTTAGCTTCTAGAACGGGCTTTGACTCCGGAAATCCATCGAACCAGGAGGTCCTCTCGCGCCTGAACCATATCGCCGGTCTGCTGGAGGAGATCAAGTCGGAGGGCGGCTCCACCATATCGTCGAGCCGCTCACTCAAAGAATCCTTCTTTGAGCTTGCTATGCAGAACACTAGTCCCTTGACAGAATCATTGTCGGGGAGCAATCCGCATAGCAGCACCACCGCTCCAAGTATTGAGGACCGGGGACCTGATCACGACCCCCGAATTCTCTACATAGCCAGTTCTGGAGAGCACATGCTCCGCTGGCCCATCTACAACAAAGTCATAACTGAAGCGGAGAAACATATCCGCTCGTTCTTGCTTGACTCGTTGGATAGTCAGCCACCAAGTATCCCGCCTCCCCGGCAGGTAGGGATCGGGCATTTTGTCGATGAGATCCCTAGACTCTGCAAAAAGTACTTTATGATCTGTCATCGAAGAAATCCCATAGTTGATCTCGATATGCTCGAGCGGTATGCCAAGGAAGTCACCGTCCAGGGTCTTGGATGGGACGGTCCATCGTGTCAGGTGGTACGTTGACCATTTGCTTGTAAAGGTCTTAGCTAAATTGCCCTGCAGCTGTTAGCGTGCGCCCTGGCTTCATCCACGTCCTCTAAATTTGTGCCATTGGCGGACGAGGATATTACTATTGACTTTGATCGGCTCCCGCCGCCACCCATATCAGACGCCAATATGGATTTGGCTGAAACCTATTTCCACGCAGCAAAGCAGAGATTCGGGTTTTTGCACACCTCCCCGACTGACATCCAGTGCTTCCTGCTTGCTGGTAGCTACCACAGACATGCCATGCGCCCTCTGCAGGCCTGGTTCTGTTTCCAGCAAGCGTCCTGCAGGTTAGAGGTTCGGTTGCGGTCTTTATGTAGAGAACAGTGGACTGCTGATGACAACTACCATAACTTGGAATCTCGTCTGTACTGGTCCTGTATTCAAGCAGAGCAGTAGGTCTCATCTTGTGGTTGGATAATCACATACTAACCATCCACAGTGAAATGCAAAGTGAACTCCCTCTCTGGAGCAGCGGGCTTGAAAGCCTAGGTTATTCGGATCCATTCCCGAAATTCTCCCGCAAAACACCTCCTTCTTTTGACCAGATGCAGGATGATTCTCAAGACTTTTCAGTCAAACCGGGGTTTGAACTAAGCGGCACCGAAGAAGAAAAAGGGTGGAAATTCTACATCGGATCTATCTGTAACCGCCGAACCACTAATGACCTGCTAGCCGATATGTGGCGGCAGGGGGAGAAAGGCTGGACCAAAGATATCCCCGATCTCTTGAAAAGATCAGCTGCAGCAGAGAATGTCGTGACTTCATGGTATATACTCTCCTGCTCCCCGACTCCCCGAGGACCCACCCATACCCTAACTCGAACATCAACTCGAAGACTAACTCGAAAATAGGTATCAAATCTCCATCGCGGGAATCCAATCCCCGAAAGACAACCCAGACCTGATGTTCTTCTTTCGGGGCCGGTTCCACATGGCTCTGGAACGGATCTACAGGCCAGCCTTCTACCTAGCAATGCATTTCCAGACCATGCCAACCTTCATAAAGAGGGACAACCAACTGTGGCTGCAAGTGTTCGATCTAGCCCAAAAGGCAGTCGACAACTGCGTCCAGCTAATCCCAAACTACTATTACCAGTTCCGCCACGAGTGGATCTGGAACGTAATTCGCGCCAGCTTCTCCTGCGCCCTGCACATCATCGGCGTCGTGCTATACCAACTCGAGGCTTCGTGGACAGCGGGGACTTGGCAGATGCGCGTGCCGCCCAACTGGGCTGGACTCGTCCGGGTTTCGCTTCGTACATTGAAGCATTGGGCGGCGGAGTCTATTGATATTGAGATTATGAGATCGACTCTTGAGAGGATGTATCAGGGGACGTGTCGGCTGGCTAATGTTCGGCCAGATCTCCATCTGTTGTGATTATAGGGCCTTTTTCCGGGTTCTGTAATGTTTATTACTTTATTACGTGTTGTTTCATGGTGAGACAGATGTTAACCATATACATGTATAGGGTTTGGAGGGATGAGATTTCCTACATGAATGTTTTATGTGGCTATATTATATACTAACTTGCTCGAATTACTTATCAATTTGAGGGTATCTACTTCATTCAATGCCATGTAGTCTGCTTCGACTTTCTCTGTAGTACAATTGTGAGGTCATAATAAATTGCACTAAAGACCGAAATGCTAAGTTACCCATAGCTAAGCTCTCGTTAAGTTCTAACAAACATATCAGCCCATTCAGCGGCGTGGTATTGCTCATAATTACAATTATTGTAATACTATGAATTGGAGAGCAACTGAGTCGCGTATACTCCGAGCCCCACCAGAACTTTTTCTCGAACCTCACAGTTCACCTCACCAATCTCCCTCGCATTCCACACACGCCCTCACAATGGAAGACTACAAACCCCCAGCCCTCCCCTCGCCCTTCAACAACACAGAACCACCGCCAAGCCTCCTCGCCCAAGGCGCCGAAGCACACCTCTACAAAACAACCTCTCTCAACCCCTCCACCCCCGCGGCCCTCAAGATCCGCCCATCAAAACCCTACCGCCACCCAATCCTCGACAGACGCCTAACCCGCCAGCGAATCCTCCAAGAAGCACGATGTCTCGCGAAACTAGTACGAGAAGGCGTATCCGTTCCCGCCCTTCTAGCCCTGGACTGGGAGGGCCACGGCGGCGAGGAAGGCGGGTGGGGCGGCGCCTGGCTGATGATGGAGTGGATTGAAGGCGATGTGGTGCGTGTCGTGCTGGAGCAGTGGGAGGCATGGATGAAGAAGAACCAGGCATCGCTGGACGAGTCGCAGATCGAACAGGAAGAGGCACGGGTGCGCGGCTTACTGAAGAAAATGGGTGCCGCCATTGGTGCGCTGCATAAGGCTGGTGTTGTGCATGGAGATTTGACTACGAGTAACCTTATTCTGCGGCCATTGGCGGGCGCAGATGGTGCTGGGTCGGTTTCTACGGAAGGGGATGTTGTGTTGATTGATTTCGGGCTTGCGTCGCAGAGTGCGCAGGATGAGGACCGCGCGGTGGATCTGTATGTGCTCGAGCGGGCGATTGGGAGTACGCATCCGCGCTCTGAGCCGCTGTTCGATGAGTTGCTGCTTGGTTACCGGGAGAGCTACAAGGGCGCACCTTCTGCGCTGAAGAGACTTGAAGATGTGCGCATGAGAGGTCGCAAGCGAAGTATGCTTGGTTAAAACAGTCTTGTGTGGTCTTGAAGAGGGAGGCAGCCAGATATAATAGATTTGACATTCATCCGAGTCAAAACAAAAAGAACGCCACGCTTGTCACGACATAAGTCCCAGTGACGATGCAATGAAACAAAGAAAGAACATTCATGACCGGTCCTTGACACATGTGCCGACATCAGCCGACGCAAAGTACCCCTTGTTTTCGACGACTCCGCGATCCTTGACGACTGCCGTATATTTGACTACCCACTGCGGCTCGACATCGCCTTGAATACCATCGTCAGCGTCAGGCGACGAGGCCAAGATTCCAGCGCCCTTCTCCGAAGGACCGAGCAACTCCCGCGTCGTGCCAACCGGAAGGATATCATTGCAGTCATTATGAGTTAGGAGTTGAATCTGCTCTTGTTTCGCATAGAGAATCAAAGACTTGGGAACGACACAGCAATCCTTCAGATTGATCTGATCAACCGAAGGCTTG
>ERZ1673737.3464-NODE-3464-length-11928-cov-4.247115_pt1 | contig 11928 bp, 15 predicted proteins | sample MGYA00580211_ERZ1673737 | MGnify/ENA primary metagenome ERZ1673737 (study PRJEB41218, sample SAMN15661789) | gut metagenome | host: Homo sapiens | place: Canada: London | collected 2015-08-20/2019-03-30 | study: EMG produced TPA metagenomics assembly of... | reverse complement strand
GATGCAATTTCGCTTGCGTTCATCTTGCCGTTGGATCAATGCACACTGTTATCGGCTAGCCTTTTACCGGAATGATAAAATTAACGAACCATACATGCTCAACTAGCCTCTACCTTCTTTGCTGAATAGACGGTCGGTGTCCAAACATTCACCTCATTCCGAATGTGCCGCAAGTCAAGCGTAGTACCCAGTGGTCTCTTGGGTAATAAAAATTTATTTACTATATCATACTACGTTAATCCGTGCCAATATGTACCAATGGGACAGTTGAAGCAAATATTCTATCATTCCCGAAATATTGCATCGCTCCTTTTGAATAACACCGCAGCACCGATTATTGAAGGTGGCGTTAGTTTATGAGATATGACGTTGAACATCACCTAAAAGTCCATCCATAGCGACAGCGATCTAACATTTCAGCAGAAGACGACCAATCAAATACAGACCGAGAATCTCCCACGTATGGACAAATTTAATTTGATCTCGACCGTAAAAATCAAGCAACACCAATGAGTCCGGAACTTGGGCAGCAGAAAATTAAAGTCGCCAGGTCGATAGTCTATTTTTTGGGACGCTTGACTCGTTTCAAATATGAGTGCCTGAACAAGCCCATGAAAAGATATGCCAGTGGAATTAAATAGAGAGTCGTTAAACAAACCGCCAATGCCTCTCCACTGCTCTTTATACAGGGAATCCTCTGGACTTGAAAGTAATCTCGAGGATGTTGGAGGTGGGGTCCAACCCCATGACCCTCTAGAGCGCTAGGCGCCGTTGGCATAGAATATGACGCATCCTTGCTTTCAGAAATTGTTGACGGGAGTCCTCCAGCAAGACCTCCGGGGCGATAGATAAGGGTATCGTACTCAATAAAGAGATAGCCCCAGATGAGGGCACCACCCACGAGGAATTGTGCAATTTCAAGAGCCGTTAAAATCTGTTTGATGAAGCCGAAGACCGGAAAACCAAGGGAAGTCCAAGCAAGGTACGAGTACTGAGACAATGGAATTAGGATTCAGCTCCAAGAACAAATTTTGAAGTAGAGGGCACATACCAGTAAAGCGTGGATCGCCGAGTTAAAGAAAACACCGACCAGGAAGGGAGGTGACGTAAATCGGGCTCCTGCCCACGCACAAAGTATTATACCGCTGTGGTGATAAGTTTGTAGGATCGAGCTTCTTTTTCCCTTTGCGAGTGTAATGAAAGTGTCGACCACTTGGTAGAATTTCAATACGTAGAGAATCGATGCGAAATAGGCAAATCCATCGTTATATAAACAGCCCAAGCCGGGTGGGATTGAAGGTTGGACACCTGCCTTTCCTTCAAGAACGTTGAGATTCGGAAGCTTATCTGGGGCAGTGACGCGGCAAAGAATATCTGCCACATTAACCAGAAAGTTTGGCTCTGTTGTCGATGGCCAGCATTTCATCAATGAACGACACACGCCATAAAATGCACACCCGGAAATGAAAGCTAGGGAAATATTGTGCAACACCACTAGATATTTGAAAACCGATGTTTTCGCAAAGCTCCAAGGCCTATTTTTTCGACCGTCATTCACGCGGTTAAGATATATGACGGAAATCAGATACACGGTAGCTATTGTGGCGGGAGCCTTGATGTCGACAAGGGCGTGAAACAGTGAAGGCGGAATTGTGAATAGTTGAAGCCATGTTGAATCATGCGGCGGTCTAGGTGGAAATTGCACTGGGGCGTCGTCAAAAGGCCAGCTGAAGAGCTCTGGAGGTGGTAGCCGAGCATAAATGGAGAGTCTTTGAATGACCATTTCCGTGGTAATGAACGATATATGTAGTGTGTGTGATGAATAATTTCCCTTGGGCTAGAGAAGAACACCATGAGTTGTATTTATATGGGATAAGATAGATTATACATGTTCTACATACCTCAAGGACAATCACATAGTAGGACTAAGATAGGATTCCATTGGCTCGGCTTTCCCACTCAACAGGATATAAGTGACGGGTCACAAAATAAGCAAAAAAGGATAATTGAAGCTGGGCGCTATTGTTGAAGGTCAACGAAGTGCGTGTGATGTGTACAAGGGAAATTCAATAATGACAATAATAGTATCATCAGACGGTGTAGCTCGAATTTTCAAGGATTCATAGGCCTGTGTGGATATTCAAGCACCTTGCCTTCCTCAAACATGCACTGATCATTTCCTATAGACAGCCCGTCCCACATGGAGAGCTTGTCTGCCCGACATGTCAGCAGTAAGGGAGGTAGACAAGCATGATGGCAGCATCGAGATCGTAGAGGTCGAGTTGCACACCGACTTTCTTTATCAAAACATGAAACCTTTCATGCTCGACTGCCGTAAGCGCATAACCAACAATTCCTTCGTGAAAAAAAGAACGTAAATTATCCGAACTTTCAGCAGCCTTGCACAATAATAACTGTACATTACAGCAGGCTGCACAGTTGTTCAAGCCGGCTGTGAGATTAAGTGCTACACAAATAAGTTCTTATTTTTCTTATTTCTTTAGAGGTCTATTCGAAATAGTGGAAACAATGTCTCGCGCATAGAGGGCGTGGTGGTTTCACACAACTTCTATAGTAGGTTTACTATCCTAGGTTCAACCAGGAAGGTTGTAGCGCTAAGTCGAGCTTGGTTTCGATGTATGGAATTGAGTTTGTAAGTATTCGCCATTAGAGCTAAATTGTGACAGGGATTCGGGATGATTGGCTGCTGTTTGTTCCCTCTCTTTTCTGGAACAGGTATACGCATTCGAGATGTAGTTATATAAATCACCACCACTCGAACCAAATGATAGAGCTTGATATAAAGATCATACATATGCGATATTAGATTGATATATACAAACAGAATTGTTAAAGCGGAAAAGGAGATATACACAAGGAATGGGGGTATGCCAAAGGGGAATCAGAATATAAGCAAGAAAAATGATGGAGAAAAGGAAGATAAAAGAAGGGCAAAAAAAGAAAAGAATAAGAAGTGAAAAAGAATGACACAAACAATAATCAGAAAGACTCGATTCGCAATTCCTGCGACACACCAGGCCGATGACCCCGATGAGCATCCATGATCTGCGGCGTCAAGACTCTCCTCTGCACAAACCTCTCATCAGGATCGAAATGTTCAACCTTGGCCCCGATAGGGACAAGCATCTGGCGCTTTCCCCTAGAAACCGATATCGAGCGAGCAATCGAGACCTCAACTCGCGGAATTGCCCGAGGTGGTTCCTGCTCTAACTCGGGCTCTTCATGTTCATTGATTTCAATGGCACCATCGGCATCCGCAAAGGGCAGGCGCGTGGAATCTGCTGGGGAAATGCCCAATCTCGTCGCTGGGGAGGCTGAAGCTGGGGACATAATTCGGTCGATCTTTTGGTGGGTGGCATTTAGTGTTGATGGTGGACTTAGAGATGTGCCGCTTGTGGTATTGTCTTTGGCTGGGGGTTGTGGTCGAGCCTCAGTTTGGACTCTGAGACGTGGTCGGGCCGGGTGGTCTTGTTTGTGGTTGTCTGGTCTGTGGTCGACACGGTGATGTGTGCTCTGCTTCTGCGGGGAGGCCGCCTCAGGTGGCCTTTGAACTGTCTGCGGTTGAGAGTCTTTTCTTGGTGGATGTGTAATCTTCCATGGCTGTTGACCCTGCTTTGGGTGAACAGGGTGAGCACCATTTTCCTGTTTTGCGAACGAGTTTGATCGAGGCTTCTGCGGCGACAGAATGTTCTTCGGTGGTTGAACAATTCGCTGCTGGTGGGAAGCCTGTGGCTCATGCTTGATTGCGGGAAGAGGTTTATCTAGGCTTCTAGATGATCGCGGGGTATTTGAACTCGAGCGCTCATTTAATCTCGGAATAAGAGGTGACTCGAATAAAGACGTGTTGTTGATGTTCGAGCTGTTGCGAGAGTGGTTTGCCGATGCCTTAGACGGACTTTCGACAGGCAACGTATTGGACCTGATTAGAGGGCTTGGGCCGCGAGAGAAGTTCTGCGTGCCGAGTAACTGAGCCGCCTTGGACGGCTGTGAGCTTGGGAATAAGGTGAAGCTAGATCTCGCGGGCGACGTTGCCCGGCGTTGCGGCATTGGAGGTGGCGCAGGCGCTTTCAGAAATCCCTGTATCATATCAGTAAGTTTTATATCACGACATATTTCGGATAAGCCCTACATTTGCGTCCGGGACACGGAGATTGTCCAATGTCTTTGCCCTTCTGGCCAGCAGTGAAGGTCTCTCGTTCTTGTTGACAACGTCGCTGAACATGACACTATATCGCTCCATTTGGATATTCGGGATGTCGACACTCAGCAAGGGCCTTTGAACGGGTGGTTCCTCTGGGGGCGCTTTCCTCCCGCTCAGTGAAAACTTCCGAGAACGTGGAGGGCTTTGATTAATGCCGCCCATGATTGCCTTAGGGTCTACCTCAAAAGCCGGCCACTCTTCCAAAGAATTATTCCTTTCCTTGGACTTGTTGGACTTCTCGGGTTGCTGAGCCAAGCTTCCATGTAGTTGATTTGATGGCGATGTAAGTGCATTCTTTGCCTTGAACAGTCCCCCAATCTTCTTCCACTTGCTCGGTTTGTAAGCTTGGGGGCTTTGTGTCATTCGCTCTGGCTCGAAGATTGCTGTATCGAACCGAGGCGGCGGTAAAGGTTCATCTTGGTTGATCATGCCTGGGCTACCCAGTGCAACTCCTATCATATACTGCTCGCTCGGTCCGTTGCTAGATGGAATGACTTCATCTGGTGGCGATGTCACTTGAAAGTCGAAATTCGCACCAGGGCCTGGCGGTGGTCTTCTAAACCACCCCTCTACTGGAGAGGGCTGTCGGAAGTCCCATTGTCCAACAATTCCAGCCCGAGTTAGACGTTTTGAAGGGTGATCGTCAAGATTGCGAAGGTCGCTCCGGGGCAAGGCGTCGCTATAGGTCAACACGGGAAATGATATGGTCTCGGTGGGCTGGGTACGAGACGTGACTGTTGTCGTGCCTCTCGCCATCTCTTATGGGTATACTGGGATCCAGCCGGTATGCGACAGAAAATAAATAGTAAGAAGTATAACAAGTTCAGTCGATTAAAATAAAACCCCAGACCTTAATAGTAGGGAAGGAAAAGCCTTCCAGAAGGCGAAACAAAATCAAAGAAAACAAATAACGAAACAGCAGGAAAGACCGATATTAAAGAGAGCAATTAGCGGCAATAGAGTCAGGGTGGAGCCAACAATAACGACGGACTCTGTAGATGAGACAAATATCAGCCCAAGTACTTAATGTCGTGCCGAGCCCAGATTGGCGCACGACGCCACATCTGAGGCATGTCTAGTCTGGGGCCAAACCGGACCAACAAGCGATCAGAGACGGGGTCAGAGACGGATCAGAGACAGGGTCAGGGCCACAGACAGGGCCAAAGACCAGGGGCAAGAGAACTGACGGTCAGACGCCGCAAAAATCTCTAGAATTCGAGGGGCGCCTCAGCGCTAACATCGTTAGCATCGGGGGCTCGTGTGTGATGCTTATTTCGCACCAGACGAATGGGCGTGTTCGGTCGCGGATTGGTTAGCTCGCTAACACGTTGGCCGGAACCAACGAGAGCTCCGCATCGGCCGAAGGACGCGGGCGTGTTTCACTTATGAAACGACTGGTATGATTCAGGGGGCCTCAATATTGGGGCTGTTGCGCACAATGCATCAAATCTGTGTGGCTGCATTGGGCTGGTTTTGAGTTCCTTCAGCAGCCATTGCTCAGAGACAGGGACTTTCAGCTGAAGATTTGACTCATGTCTGGGTTGAGTCCAGGCAGTGTGATGCCAAGACTTACTCTGATGCCAATGAGTATCTGTCTGCGCCTTGGCCCCCTATGTGGTGAGGTAAGTCCTGGAGCGGTATCACGGCATCTCGTACCCCTTTGAGCTTTGAGAGGGGATGAAACTTTCAGCAAAGTCCTGTAAATCCCCCTGCACATGATGAGATGGATATTTTAAATTCCCAGGGATGAAGATCTTCCACGTGCCTGGGCACGTGTGATTCAGGCGCCCAGGCAGAAGGATCGACTGAAGCTACAGTTCATGTACGTTATAGCTAACGTTATAAGGGAAAGATGCAGGTCTTTATAGCTGTATGTCATAGTCTTCAAGTTGCTCAAGCTGCTCAACTTAGCTTGGCTTTAGCTGTGGAGGTCTCTCCCACCGCTACTTTGTATACCTTACCGAGTCACCACCTTGCCTACAGAATATTACATACAAATACCCTGAACATCAAAGCTGAAGACCAGTAAATACCGACAATGCAAGAACTGGCCCTGTAGACAACCTTGGCATTAAGCATAACCATATGTGAGCCACAGTGTACATGTAAGAGACGGTTGATCGTCATATGGCGGGGCTCTTCTCCCGACCGCCAAACACCGTCTCCCCCCACTTCTCTCTTCTCCCACAAGCTCTCCTTTTCTGTATATTCGACTCAGCTGTGCCTCTCTCTGGTCTCTCTCTACTCTCTATCTCTGTCTGAACATCCCAGCGTTACTCTTTTACCCCCACCCCCTTCACTATCATCATGGGTGCCCACTCAGAAGTTTGGCAAGGTATGAATCACCTATACATCCGACTCTTCTTCCACTCTGCTAACATTCCTATCTTCGATGCAACAGGCTACGTCGACTCCAGGTACATTTCCACTCATCCTCACCCTGACATAGCCCTCAACATATTCTCATAACCCCTTCCGCGGCCCTCAACGGACCGCAATGGACCGATTCATCAACGCTGTTTCCACGCGTGCAGTATGCTGACGACCTCGTTCTCACAGCCTCATGGGCTCGGGTCAATTCGACAAGGCCGGTATCCTCGCCGCTGACTTCTCCGGTCTCGAGGCCGCCTCCCCCGGCTTCACTGTAAGCTCCCAACACTCCCCCAATTCCTATTGTGTCATGCGGGGTGGGGTCCCAGCATCGGAAGAAACGTCGCTAACACAACTGGCTCCCGATACAGCTCTCCCAGGAGGAAATCAACTCCCTGATCTCCGCCTACACCTCCAGCGACAACGCATTCGCCAACGGTATCTCCGTCGGCGGTGACAAGTTCGTTGTCATCAGGGCCGACGAGCGCAGTGTATACGGCAAGAAGGTATGGCATTCAGCTTCTGCTTCTGCTTCTGCTTCTGGGTACATACGCCAGATCCTAGGACGCGTGCTAATACATTTTTTTTTCCGTGCAGGGTAAGGAGGGCATCATCGTCGTCCGCGCCTCGGCTTGCACCATGATCGCCCACCACGGCGAGAGCGTCCAGACCACCAACGCCGCAACCGTCGTTGAGAACCTCGTCGACTACATCAACAACCCTCAATAGATTGTTTTTAAAAGCAGCACTGCTAGCAATGATAACTGAATGATATGATGAGAGAGAAAGGGGCTTGTGAAGAATAGGAATGAAGGAGCCTTTGAATATTCCCCAAACACACCACTCCACTTGCACTTGCTGGATGATGAATCGCTTCTGAATGTTGCCGTTAATGACCTGGCTTTTGCTGCTTTTCTTTGCTTCTGTCTCGGTGCGCCATGTTTGGCGTAGACGGGACCATGCACAGGCCATGGAAATGTGCTACGCTGATCGTATGCACAATGTAATTGTCTATCTCTAACATGCATATTAACTGATTTTCCAGCTGTTGGCTTTCAACGCTAGCGTTCACAGGGTCATTATTAATTACATAAAGCTTGAGTTGGCCGTAAGTTAGTGTATCGTGTCATCCCACGTCGCATGTACATGTACAATGTACTCGCACTCGTCCTCGGACATTGACTTCGTAGTCGACGGCGTACCAGTGTAAAGGCAAGTCGAAGTACCCAAGATAAATGCGGCGGGACATTAATCGCGGCCTAGTCCGAGTAGTGTAGTGATATGCACACACGGTTATACAGGGAGTTCGGCATTGCTCCTCCCACCAGCAAGAACCTCCAGACCGCGCTGGATATAAGGACCGATAACAGGGATGTTGCCAGCGAATTGCCCGATGGTAACGAGGAAATCTCCGAAGAGAATGAACAGGCCGTACAATTCAATCAGGAACCCGGTCAAGGGCCAGCGGAAGAGGATGAGGAGGATACCGGCGGCGAAGGCGGCTGTTCCCTTGAGTTTCTGGGGGCGGGTGAAGAAGACCAATGTTTTTTGGACGCCGATGATGAGGGTCAGGCCGATCAGGAAGAGGATCTAGGGGGTGTTAGTGGCGTTTGTGTGTGTTCGGGTGGATAGTGTGGCGTACATTTCCCATGGCGAGTCTGTTGAGCAGGTTGTGTTAGTGAACAGTTCTTTGTAGTATAGCATGTAGGGAAATAGACGTACAATGACCGGTCGAAGAACATCAACACTCCTCCAAAGAAGAACAATCCTCCTGGTTTGTTGTTAGCTTTTGGTCTTGTTGGTTTGTTTGGCACGCGACACTCGTACCTGCTGAACAGAAGATCACACCGATCTCTGTGAGATAAATTAGCAAGTATTCTCTCATTTGCCATGTGTATATTTCTGACGAAATAGACATTGGAACAAGGATAGTGACGAATGCGACTGACTCTGGTTCTCTGTTAACCACATGCTAGGCATCTTTGTTATCGGGTAGACTGTCGAAATTACGTGGCACTAAGGGGTGCGCAAATCGTCTCGGTATTATAATGCGAGGTTTGCGACAATTGTCACTGGGGTTTGACAGATTCAGATCGTATTTGTTGGTTGTAGATTAGGGGCAGGAGAAGATGCCAGGCAGACGTTTCCGGTAGGACAAAAGCGGGTGGCGTGTTGGCGAGGTTCGTATAGTGGAAAAGAACAAGTTCTTCAGAAGCCGCAGGCGATATCTGAACAACACAATCCTTTTCAACTCGTACAGCAAAATTCGGGAAATAGTCACAGGCGCAGGTAAACACAGGCAGTGCGACGCTCAAATCGCCATTTTCTGCCCGCGCCAAGACCCAAGGCGGCAGGCGGTGATAGCTGGGGCCTTTTGTCGCTGATCGAACTGTCGAGTTTTCTCTTCCTCTCGTGTCTTCGAAATCAGTCAGGCTTGCAATTGATTCTCTAATGATGTGATTCTTTCATGTGCACAGCTTGCATTGATTTAATTATTCGATCTAGCTCTCCACGGCTTGACATAATGTCCATTAAAAGGCAGAGATGAACCCGATACTCTCATCTTCCTACCATAACCCATCCCCCTATTGCACATACTACATGCATTTATTACATGCCACGCCGCGACGACAGTCTCTTCGGATTCTGTAACTGGTACCCTATCCCATGGGGTGTCGGTAATAGTCGAGTGCTCTGCACAAGGCGAAGATCGACTCATTTGATCACGAATAAGCCGGAGCGCTTTCTTGAACCTGTCTCGAGAGGGGCACGGTGGGGTGGAAAGGGCTTGACTGTGTTGGTCGTACATAACATTTCGTAGCGACTTGTCGTTTCTCGTATCTAGTTCAATTGATTAGCTGGTATCGGATATTGCGTCTTCCCTAGCGTACCCGTATTTGGATGGTTGCTCGTTTAGAAATTGACTGATTGGTATACCACTCCGTTACTTCAGGATGGTGTGAGCTCCACGGGCCTCAAGGTAGTTCTCGGGAACACCCTGTGCCAGAGACCGGATCACCTTGTAGATCTCCTTATCGTGATACCGCAGGCGGGTCTTGGGATCCGTGTAGGGTCCCTTCAGTCCTGTGATGTCGCAGTAATGCTGTTGGTAGGCTGGGTTCAGCGAGGGCGCCGACTCAATGTTCGTGTAGGTCACAGCAGGCCCGCTTGGGAGTACCGCCCGGGCGTTCCTTTCCAAGACAAGGGTCGACAGGTTCTGGGTAGCCTGGGAGAGGTTCGGTGTAACCACTTCAGTCGGGGTTTGCTCGCTATCGGTGGCGGATGTACCAAGGCCTGGTGTGGTTGCGCCCGAGTTGACTTGAGTGGCTAACACTGAAGCTTCCTTTCGGGAAGCCTCAGAGACGATCTGCTTCACGTTCTTGTTGCGGCGCTGGGAGGGCTTCCAGTGTGGGTTGCGGAAGGGCTTGGGGCCAACTGAAATATCGAGAGTGTTCAACAGGCGCTGATGAGCTTCATCATTGGCGGGATTAGGGGGAGGCATGGTGACAGATGAAGGTGTTGGTCTGGTAAATTGAGATATCGGGTCGAGGAAGCTGTTGCGAAGCTAGCTTGTGGATGGGATTGTGTAGAATAATGGTGATTAGGGCAATAAAACTTTGACAGCTCTATATATGACGGTGCCTTCGTGATCACAGATGTACACGGTAAGTTACGGTGGAAGCATCCCGGGAAGTCTGTATAGCTGCACGTGACCGTATCCGTGATTCAAGTCCAAACAAACACTCTCACGTCTGCCATCAACACCCCATTTTAACTTCTGAGCCATGGTATGTGGTGTCTGCTTGATTGGACATGAAAGAGACTCTATACAACTCGGGATGTTAACTTATTTCTAGGAGAGTCCCCACGAGCACCAGCAGACCGTTCTGCTTTCTCGTATCATCACCAACGTTGTATGTCACAACTCCTCCGAGAGAAGAGGCTGTACTAAACCCATAAGTAGGAGAAACTCAATGAATCCGTTATGGTCATGAACAAAGCGCTTCAGGTATGTCTTTTTGCCTTCATTATACAATAATAATACTAATCCATGGCTATAGGAAGTGAACATCCAGAATATGAACGTCGAGCTTGTCGCGCAGATGTTCAAAAACTACCAGTCTAATGTTCTCTTCCATTTAGAAGGTAATTTACCGCATTCCTATATGGCACGTCTTTACTAACATATCCGATAGCCACGGAGAACCTCAAAGACCCTTCGTGAGGGAGACTCTAGTAACGAAGAAATGCGAATAGTCAATGATACCAGCCTGATACCAACTTACTATACTCATCTCATGTCGCAGTTTAATTCGAGTAGAGACGTAGAGGCGTGGAGATCGATGCACTGTATACACACCCGCCTTCCCTTGGCGGTCACTCGGCCAAACTTCAATCAACTGCGTTTGTCCCGTTTCGCGATCTTCCTCAATTACCCCGGCCACGGTCATTCTTTATATATTCATTCTCCCCCCTTCCTTTCCTTTCTCGACTGCCATGCAGTGAACCCCTCTCCACAGTTGATCCCGTTTCCCCGACTTCGATAGCTCCTGGTTTGCGGCCGGAGCCACGCTGCCCGCCATGACGATTACCGCCATAAATAACCTCTTGCCCGCGCGGGTCACCGTCAATCCGACTGAAAAGCGATCCGAGAAGCCGCCTCCTCAGCTTCATAGCGTCCAAGAATGGCCCTTCAAGGGTTACCAACCTCCGCAGCCCGAGGGATATCAGCAAAGCCGCGCCCATCCCGACAGCGCCATCGTAATTGACAATGGTAAGTGCATTGATCTAGTCTATACGGGCAATTGATAACTAACACCCTGTCGTGCAGGCTCTCATCTAGTCAAGGCCGGTTGGTCTTTCGACAAGAACCCCAGATTCGCCATACCTCCCGTCATGAGCCGATACCGTGATCGCAAGCTCAACCGTCAATGCCAGTTCGTCGGATATGATGCTTACGTCGATGCGACGACACGAGGACAGCTGCGCTATGGTTTCGACCCCGGCTCCAGTGTGGTCGGTAACTGGGATGTGATGGAAGGCGTGCTGGACTACCTTTTCATGAAGCTCGGCGTGGACGGCTCTGATGGGGGCGTCGGTCGCCCGATCTTGATGACGGAGCCGATTGCGAATCTGGGATACCCCAGGAAGAGTATGTGTCATTAGATATTGGTACGATGTGAATCGATACTAACGCACCTCCAGTGATGAACGAGATCCTCTTCGAATGCTACTCCGCGCCCTCGGTTGCCTACGGTATCGACTCGCTTTTCTCCTACCGCTATAACAATGGCACGGACGGTCTGATTGTGGACTCGTCGCATACTTCTACCCAT
>ERZ1673737.3463-NODE-3463-length-11930-cov-4.492547_pt1 | contig 11930 bp, 13 predicted proteins | sample MGYA00580211_ERZ1673737 | MGnify/ENA primary metagenome ERZ1673737 (study PRJEB41218, sample SAMN15661789) | gut metagenome | host: Homo sapiens | place: Canada: London | collected 2015-08-20/2019-03-30 | study: EMG produced TPA metagenomics assembly of... | reverse complement strand
CGCCTGCTCAGCCATTCAACATGGCGTCTGATCGGCCTTGGCCTCACAACCACCGTCTTTTCCCTGGGAGCCTTGTCCGTGTTCGCACCATCTGTTGCTGCAGATTCTCTTGGGGTCACGCCTACCTCATTGGAAGGTCACAACATAACCGAAAAAGCGATGGTGTTCCTTGGTATACGTGATTTGGCCGTTGGAACAGCGCTGTTTTGGTTCTATCGTGACAGAAAGGAGAAGGAGATGGGAGTTTTGTTAACAGCGTGGACTACCGTGTGCGTGGTGGATACGTGCGTTACGATACAGGGGCCGAGAGGATGGGATAAGGGGGTTTGGGGACTATGTGGAGGGGCGGCGGTGGTTGCGCTCGGGGGGCTGGGGCTGTTGCAGGCGTGAGGACTATGGATTGACGGGGTGCTGGAACTTAGGGGTAGGAAGTGCTGAGCAATGGAGAGGGTTGCCGAGTACAGTACAATCAATTTGAATGTTACAGTATGGACGAACGTATGAATCTTTTACCCTACTCCCTCGCAATCAGGCCATATGCAGATACCCAGCTGTCTCCTTTGGATCAGAGATGATCCAGGAAAAGGCAAGAAAATGCTCCTGTGCGATATCATGAAGGAATCGACACAATCGGCGGGCCGCACTGCGAATATCTTGTTCTTTTTCTGCCCAGCCACAGATGTGCGAATCAGTCATGTCATGGCCGTTCGCTGGGGCTCGACCTATTCATTGTCGAGAAGCAGCAGTCTCTTCTCTCTCATGTACGGAGACGGTACGATCAAGTGCGAAAAGCACTGTTTGAGGCCATAAACGCATTGAATGTGCTCTTGAAGCGGTGCAGAGAGATCACTTGCCACGAATAGAATAGTAATCCAGTCTAAATATGATTTAGTAAATAGAGAATAGCCCACACCGGCATACTTCATTTATCTTTCTGTATGGTTTCAGGATGTACTGTGATCTTATCAACTTACCAATTCAATCTGAATCTATCCTCTCGTTCCCTCGCACTCTCTCCTTCTTTGTTCCCCATGCTTAGGCTTTCGTTGAAATGATAGTACGTTAGTATATTCTGTCTTCTCTAACTTGGACTTTGAGAATTTAAGCGCGTAGTCCACAGGCACACTATTATCAGGCAAACCAAGCCTGTAGAGATTAGACCTTGGCAGGTCATATCTAGGTAATATAATTGATTGAATAGGCGAAAATACAAGGTTTGGCGCCACGACGGCACCAAAATGTTACCATTTGTAAGGCCTAGCCCCATGAGCTAGGCCGAGGAGAAAGTGTTATCGAGTCCACGGTGTCTACAGTGGCGCCCGACTTCGCCTCCTATGTTTGGGAGTCGAGAGATGCTCTTTCAAACCCTAACCACCCGACCATTTGATCCAGATAAGGTTAGTCCGTATTGTCAGTATGTTCTGATGTTGAACGGTAAATTTTCAAACCTAAAAATATTGGAATGTAATGTATCATTACTGATCAAAAATAAACACGCTCGCCAGGTCGTCGTCCCAATACAAGAGTCCAAACCCAAGGAAAAGTTCCCCGCCCTCTGTCCTCCCTCTTCTCCCTCTTCTCTCTTAACCGTTGCATAGTTGCACGAAATCTGAGTTCCTGGCAGCGTAAAATGATTGTACACATGATAAACAGCAGGGACAAGCTCACTACTTCACAAAAGGCCAAGCTAGTAAACTGTAGTAAGCGTTCTATCACGAATATCCGCAAGAACATGCAGCTGTTAGGTAATAACAAGTGGTAACTAATGTGGTAAGCTTGACGAAATATTTTGATCTGCAGCTTTGCAGTCATGGTGCTTCTGGTGGTAATTTACCGGGTCCTCGACTCGATAGAATGCACTGATATTCTCATGGAGGCGCGTCACCGACGGTTGGTCTATCTGTCGCTGCTAATGCCTCTCGTAGCATCTGCTCCATTGTTTCTAGAGCCCCAACTTCTGCTAAATCAAGCGGCGTGCATGCGTCGAAGGAACTAATACCAGGGTCAACAGCAGCATCTAATAGGGTCCGGACGGTGTTTTCATGTTCGTTTTCAACCGCCCAATGCAAAGCCGTCCAGCCATTATAATCCTAAAGATTCCTTATTTCACTGTTTCCCAAAAGAACCTTGGCAATTTCATCCTCGCCCTCCTAGGCAGCAAGATGCAATGCTGTCTTTCCCTCGTCGTCCCTAGCAGACCTATCAGCCTCTGTATTGAGAAGAAGTTCAAGAACTTTAATATGACTCCCTAGAACGGCTCGGTGCAGCGCTATATATCCGCTTGAATCTTTGAAAGACAGATCAATACTATATACGATGAGACGTTAAACCACCAATTCGTGCCTAGCTTCTGCAGCCTCTAAAAAGGCTTCCTTGACGGTCTCGTCAAGGGTGGTAACGAGATCAAGAAGCATATTTACGATCGTTACATACCTATAGAGTACTACATAGTATAACGAAGACCGACCATCGATATCTCTGACGTTTAGTCTGACTTTGATACTTAGCAACATTTTGACCGTATCCTTATATCCTTCCCTAGCTATATAATATAGAGCTATGCGAAGTCTGTTATCGGTAAGATATGGATTGCTGCCCCGTTAGAGAAGCAATTAAACGATAGCCTTATGGCCATTTTAAGCGGCTAAGTGTAGCGCTAATTCCCTATATTGATTTTGAATCTAGTCGGGGGCCCCGGCTTCTAATAAAGCTGTCGTTATACTAATATAGCCCTCGTTAGCTGCCTAATGTATTAGAGTCCACCCTATATAGCTAAGAGCATATATATCGGCCTTATGATTTAGCAAAATAGGAACTATCTCTTTATGTCCTTTTACTGCCTAGTGTAAGGGGGTCTGTTTCTTATTATTTATGCTATCGATATACGCTCTAGCTTCTATTAGTATATTGGCGATTATTGCTTTCCCTAAAAGGACAGCGAAATGTAGTGGCGTGGTCCTATCCTTATCAGGGATTGAAGGACTACTTCCGGCAGCTAGAAGCAGCCGCACGGTTGCGACCTACGACCTAACCGGCGCCGCTGGCTTAAAGAAGAGAGGTTTTTCTATCTAAACTTTAAGCAGATATATTCGCCTAGCTTTTAGGAGAAGCTAGATAATGTCAACGAAACCTATTAAAGATACCTAGTGTAGTGGCGTAGCATTTTCGTGACCTTATAGAGAAGGGTCTACGCCCTTATCTAGAAGCTCCTATACAATAGTAATATAACCGTTACGGGCAGCGAGATATAATACTAAGTCGCGTTTTTCATCTTAAATAATAACGGTTACTCTAGCACAAAGTAGCGCCCGAGCTATCTTAAGATGCCCTTCCGAAATAGCTAAATCAAGAGGCGTATAACCATAGGTATCCTTAACATTAATAGGAGCTCCGCGGCTTAGTAGCATCTCTGCAATCTAGCTATATCCCCTGATAGCAGCCGTATATAGAGTCGTTCTTTAAGCCTAGCCAATCCTTGCATCCGTAATAGTAGCTCCTTTGTTCAAAAGAACCTCTATAACGCGATCATATCCCGTTATAATAGTAAGATCTAGTGGACTAAGTCTATTCTTACGACATATATTGATATCGGCTCCTATATCAAGGAGTAAAGATACCACGCTATAATGCCCAAAAGCAGCGGCCTAGTGCAATGGCGTGTTTCTATTATCATCGGCGGCGTAGGGATCGGCTCCTCCCTCTAGATAATACTAGACAATACTTATATATCCATATATAACTATAGAAAACAATATCGTTCGTCTATGTTCGCGGAGACTAGATAAGTACGCTAAGACAGCGAGCTAGGCGAACCCCTCCGCGGTGTATGCGAGAGCCATGACATCTAAGGGTTCCAAATACTCAAATAGTTCTAGAACGATCTCTAGGGGAAGTGGGAGCCCCCACTAGCGGCCTATATCGAGTGCCGTTTTAGTGAGAGTAAGAATAAGGAAAAGTTGAGTCTAAGTGGCTAGTGGCCCTATCTTAGCGGAATACGAGATTTAGACCTATCACGTACGGAAGAGACAGTGTGCTAAGAGGGAATACAAATCGGGTAGAACATTTTAGAAGATCTCTTTTCGTAGATATATTCTCATCCAAAGTAGCCTAAATCAATGTCGAAGACCAATGGTAGATCTGATTTCGAATAGTTATAACTACATACCTACTTCTATTGTTTGCGTGACCCATAATCCTCCTTACGCAGCCGATCCCGTTCTTCTCCCTCCATAGCTGATATCACACAAAATTTGCCTTTCCCATATCTATCCACACGTTACTATCGTATATCACCAACATATCAACTTTGCCTCTAGATGTCATTTGGAAGACTCGGTCTACCAAAATAGCTTACCTTATGATAATAAGCGATAGTGGAGATTCCGAAACAAAACCTCACTATTGAGCCTTGCCTATCATCTTAACCCCAGATAGACCCTTAGGATGCACCAAGCTCTCTGTAGTAAAGCGACTGCGAGATACAGAAGGGAGAAGTTGACATTCTGCCAGTTCTCTTGTATCTGTCTTACAATGTAAAAAAAGGATCTAGTATTATTAAGGAAAGGTACAAAACATATTATTTTTACGTATCATGTGATTAGGGTTTGAAAAGAGCATCTCTGTGTTTCCGACGTGGAAGGCGAAGTCGGGCTCACTGTACAACTCCAGGAGACGGGGCCCGCGTATTTAGCCAGAAACAGCAATAAAGTCATCACACCAGGTCGCGGGTCTAAATTATGGAACGGTGAAGGAAACTAGATCTATTATCACAAATATTCTTGACAAGTCCGGTTGCTCTGAAATACAAAAACTTAAGTGCGTTCTAAATATTTCTCTCGTGCCGTCTCCAATATGACCCAATTTTGGGTGTAAACAGGCCAAAGTCGGTAGTCTTTTAAATACAATATGGTCCATGCATTTCCATGACCTGCTACATTGGCTCAATTATCACGACAATATGTCAGTCTAACGTACTGGTAGAGACGGCTTGAGCGGTAAGATTTGATACTTTCGCTCATTAATCCTTTATATATTGCAGGGTTTCTGCAAATAATTATTAATATTACTTCATCTTGTCGGTTAGGGGCTCATCTGAAGAGCGTGATGGATGATATAACTGGTAGATCCCAATGAGGATCCAGGCATCTGCGCGAAGCGTGGGGGAGATGTCTTCACTTTGCGTGAGGAAGCCAACTATGCGTCTGAGAAGGAGCTCAAGGAGCTCTGCGTCGACGAGCGCGTGTAGGTTAGAGAGGTGGCGGACAGATTGAGCATGTTGCCGAACTGCCTGCAGAAGGAAAAAGAATGTTAGAATTGTCTTCCAATTCCGCGGTTTTCTTTACGCATGAGCTGTACCGAATATGTTGGTTACCACCCACCGATGTCCACCTACATATCTTTCAGCAATGCGTGCAAGTCGTGGTGGGCGTTCAGTATGCGCTGATCTTCGACTATCCTTCCATGTCTTCCTACGACACCTACCGACAATCACCCTAATTCTAGTCTCCTATCTATCCCGCTACATCGAGTAACTATACGGAATCGCCGCCTAGTAAATAGAATACGGCAATGCTGTTTCCTCTCTAGTGCCTATGAACACAGCGCCGAAAATCGCCCACGAGGAGGACCTTATTAGACCGTTTAGTGTACACTACGTAAGAATGGTAGGCATTGGACTACATTAACAGCGGTAATAAGCACACTTCTAGAGTAGTCTTCCCAGTAGCCTTCCGGTATATATTCCTCGGAGTGTGATAGAAAACAAACCTATCTACTCGCCCCAGCTTAGCCCCTAGCTTAGTGAGTAGATGGAATGATTGTAGACGAAGGTCTAACTTCAGGACCCGCACCCACAAGTCGGGTTAATACCTGAGACCCAAAACCTACACCCGTAAACCCGTGGCATTAAATTTCTTATCTACACTACGGGTTTTACAGGCCTTATGGGGTTTTAGTTTATATATAGTGGGGTGGTTCTCCCTCTTGTTGAGAATCAGCCTCGGTTTCTGTTCTAGAGCATGATCAGGCGTACGGTCTACGAGTACTTGCTTAAACTGGAATGAAGCGCTTGCATAGCCAATACGATACTAGTTCGGCTGCGTCAGGTTAATAGAACCTTGTTTTATTGATTGTAATGATACACTTTCCATCGAGATTTCCTGAAAGAAAATTCTCATTGAGACGTTCAACGAAAATCTAAGTCACAGGTCCAGTCGTCTAGAATGAAACAATAATCCCAGACCAACTTCAAAGCTAGGTTATGTTGCTACTTACAAAGCCAAGTGTTGGAAACGCGAATTATCAAGATGAGTATCGTAGAACGGCGACTGTTTCATGGAACTTTCATTTTCAGAATTACATGAAATATTATACTCCATAAATAAGCCACAAATTGAGCGGAAATCCAGATTCAAATAGAACAGAAAGGCTGCAAGTCTCACCAGCAGAGGCTCACTTTGTAGACGGATTCGGCATTCCAGAAGTATCGGGCCACTTGCGGAACAGATCCGCGAGATGATCGATCGGCGCCGTTAGAAGCCCCACCACTGTCTCAAATGGGGGTTTGTCTGGTGCACTAGGATGAGAACGCGAAGGCACAAACATCTTTGTTCGGCCAAAGCTCTTAGCATAGCTCTTGCTATCTTCTTCAGATAAGGCTTCTTCCAGCTTAGGCAAATCGTGAGTTTCTTCCTCTTTGATATGCTCGGACAAGTTTTCCATCAACTCCTTGATAGTAGGAATGAACTGTGTATCCGAAGGCCTCATGTTCTGGAATGCCTTCAATTGCTCTTTGACCTAAATGCATGTTAGTTTTATAACTAAATGTAAATGATAGTTTAAATTTACCTTCAAATGCTCCTTACGGTCCTTGTTTGCCATGTCGACGCCACCAGAGAGCAGCTTTTCGAAAACAGGATAAACAACAAGCTCCTCTCCAATGGAGTGTCGAGCTAGTTCCCAGGTGAATAGATTCTGGAAGCGTGTCTGCTCATCCTTATCCGAGGAGTTGATGATCTTGTCATAATACGACTCAATTTCCCGATGGTCGTTTTTGATCGCGTCGCTAATGCCGGGAGCCATAGCGATAGGTGAGGTCGCAATTCCACGTCTTTGAACAATAGGTGATAGGAGTTGTCTGAAATGCGCGGCGGTTCTTGATGAACGAACAAACATATTATATCAGGACGTTCCTACCACAATCGCATTGGACTGGAAAGTGGCCGGTTTTATAGGTAATTCGGTAGTAACAGCAGGGAAATGCGTCACTAGCTCTTAATGGTCTCTTGGGCTCACGATCATACTGACGTATATTACATCCATGTATGTGTTTTTCGCTGAAATCCTGAAGTAGACCATTCCATTCAAGTCTAGACGAACCTTGCCTGCAAGACGCACCAATCAGAAGAAAGTGATAGTAAGCATCATAATGACGGGTGGGGTTTCGACTGCGGCAGGATCTTGCTAGCTTCCGCCCACACATTCAGATACAGCAAATCCGGTATATGACCAGCTTGATGTATTTATTATGCAGACCAGGAATAAAAGCCAAGTAAGCGTGTATGGATTGATTGATTGATATATGGGTGCCGTCCCACTTCTTACTTATAATTTCGGCAGAATGGGTTTGGCCGGATGGCGGGAAAAGACTGCCAGAAAGCACGAACCGCCGCTATCAACTATGTATCATTGCTTCTCTCCGCGTGTTCGTGATGGCAAGGGGCTTGGAAGTCCCCGTGGGGGTGGTCCGCCATTCTGCTCGGCACCAAATCACAACAAATTTATCACCAACGTTCTTTCTCACGATCGAGTCATTTTCTCTACAGTGCAGTAACAGTCTACCCGTTATCCTACAATACATTTTTACGAGTTACCGGAAAACAAATCCAGAATGCTGTATCCCAAGTCAGGTCGCCGCTATGCAGTTCCGGCAGGACTGCAGTAGAAATGCCATACTCGGATTAATGAGTCATCGGTTTAATTTGTATGTCCCATAGAGTAATACAGAGTCACCGGATACAGTAGCGCATACCTCTAAAACCGCGATCTGGCGACATTGGCCGCCTGCTTTCCTCTGTTCCTCTTTCTCCCTGGTCCCGTCTTGCCCTTCCTCCTCATTCTTCTCATACGTAGCCTCCGTCTACGCCCGCCCGTCATCAAGTGTAAGCCGATAAGGGCCTTCCAAGGCTTGTGAAACCTTTCAAGGATGATTTAGAGCCGAAGAGATCACATCGATGATATATATCGGACTGTAGAGCGCGAAACCCTATGGTGTGCAATCTATTTAAAGAGCGTCTCCCCGATCTTTTGTATAGCAACCTCTGTCCATGCTATTGAAGTGAAGATCATAAATATGAATACAGCTACATCCAAAGGTTGGTTCAGATGAGAGCCAAATCCCTCGCTCGGCCATATCCACAGTACCCAATTCCTCTTAAATTCCACTGCGAATGCTCCTGCCCCTGTGAGTTACCCCCAGCATCCGTTGCGCAACTCAAGATTTCCCTTTGGGAGCCTGGGGTCAATTTGATCTTGGCAGTCCACAATACCCAACACCACTTCGAATTACCGCCCGAGTTGTCCAGTTGCGCATCTATCCATGAGTACCCGCCATCTCCTGACACTGAAACACGAGTAACAGGCCCGTCTGCGCCTTGTGGAAGGGCATAACCTTTTACTTCCACCAAACCGGTTAATGGCAACGTCACGGTTTCACCATCAGCAGGAACCGCAACAACAGAGTTGATCGGCATGTCATACATAGGTGGTGTACAGTGCCAGTATTTCTCCGCAGATTCACTGTCTACTGCATCCGGTGGAAGGACTTTGTAATCACGTTGTTGGTAGGCGTTAGTTGACTCGTGGTCCTGAACTGTGATACGGTCAAGCCACTTCACCCATCGAACACCCACAATACCGGGAAGAACAACTCGAACCGGATACCCGTGGTTTACCGTGAGAGGAGTACCATTCACCTAGAAGAAGCCATGAGCATATATTATATTTAACACTGAGTAGGTAGTGATGAGAGGGATCTAAGATACCTACCTCTAGTGCCAAAATAGCATCCCTTTCCGCCTGAAGGCATACATCCAAGGGCACGCTAGATTCGTACCAATTATCGTCTTGACACTCCGCTTGGTAACAGGAAAAAGCTACATGAATCTTGCGGTTTGGATCAGTAAACTCTATGCACAGACCAGCTCGGAGAAGAATATCTCGAAGACGAGGCCCCTTCCATTTGCAATTCATGACAGCTGCGTCGTCCCAGTCGATTCCTTGGACTTCTTTCACAAGTGTCCGCATGGTGTGTCGCCTGTTTCCCGCGCACTCGAGCGCGCTGATGACTTCGTGTTGACGAAAGTCAGAACGCAGCTGATCCACAGTGAGCGTCAGCGGATCAACGACGAGACCGTCGACGTGGACGGTGTGCACTTCGCCATATATATGTGGAATAGGTCCGTGGTTCCGGTCGAAACCAATTGCCTGGGGGGTGAGGAAACTGTTGTTTCAGATCAGTTGTGGCATGATTGGTGGTATGTGCAAGAATACAATGAGGTGAATAGGATTTTGTTGAGAAATAATACGTACCGATCAACCAAAGTCCTTACAGGGGGCTCCCTGTTAAGGGGCTTTTGTGTGGAGCATTCAAGTTTCTTGATCTTCCCTGGACAGGACATAATTAAATGCTTGGAACAACTGCAACTGTTCGCATCTGCTTATAGTCCCAGTAAAAATTGTTCAAGTACGTGGAATTCAGTTGGCTTATGTACGGCAGCGTATGTGTTCATGACGTCATCGGGCGATAAAATGATCAGGACCACGAGGCCTCAGAACACAGACGTCGGTCGGTATTGCCAGAAGACAATGTGAGAATTCCTCGGGAAATTCCAAATTTGTGGGAATTCAAACTGCCGACGGCGTTGTACCATTATCACTATCTTCCTATCCGCCGTTTGTCCTGTTCGTCTATTTCCTGTCTCTAAACCACGAAGTCTCGCGCTCCTATGCTTCATATTATCACACGTTGCCGTAGGAGATAGCCCTTGCCGTAGGAGATAGCCCTTACATTCTTAAAAATTGATGTGGATACTTTGTGTCAGAGCTATATCATTATGCTTTGGTGCCGTCGGGGTGGCCAAAGAACGTAGGTGCCCGTAGACGTGCGTTTTCGGTGGGAGGTGACCCTTCGCACATGGTCACCGACATTCGGTAGAAGAGACGGCCACCCTACGCTGCTCGCTACGGCGGACGGTGCGTGGGATGCTTTCCCGGAATCCTATTAGGAGTATAAGGACGTCTTCGATACGTCCTAGGCGGCTAATCTAGACCAGGAAGCTGCTAGCTACTGCTACAATTCGGGCTCGCGTTTATTCATCAGCTATGATACCCCTAAGGTTGCGCGTAAGAAGGGTGAGTACATCAAGTCTAAGGGTCTTAGTGGTGGTATGTGGTGGGAGCTTAGTGGTGACAAGCAAGGCAATAACAGTTTGATCACCATGGTATGTTTCATTCATATTCCACATTTGATCATACTAACTTCGAGCTTTGTAGGTGGTGAATACCCTTCAGAGGTACTAGGGGTCTGGACAAGAGCGAGAACCAGCTGAGCTACCCTGCCTCCAAATACGACAACCCGAAAGCTGGCTTCTGATCTTTTTTTATCTTCTTGTGGATATCTAGTCCATGAGACATACTTTCGCTAACCCATGGAGTGGGAATTTGTGACTTTACATTGCGCGGTTATCGATCGCAGTATTAGAACTAGTCTAAGGCTTCTCCTGCTTTAACTACAGAAAATGAATATGCTCTCGCGTCTCTTGCTTTCATGGTATATCAATATCTTCCTGTAAGTTGAACGGGGAATCAGCAGAAGTTGTTCGCTCTTTTACTGTAACAAGAACACAAAAACACCACACTCAAATTACGGATCATGGCAGCTGCTGTTACACTCCAACATTCCGTCTATGCTTCATCGTGCGGGACGCACGTTGCATGCTGCCTCTTTGCAATCTCAGGAGCAAGCTACCTTCGTCGCCGACCGATTGCACAGCCTGCTTAACGACGCAGATATGGGCCCAGAATCCGAGCAACCTTGCCTTGAAAATGTGGAGAGTCTACAGCTCGTTTATCAGCCTGAGTCATCGATAGGAGAGACACCTCCCGAGAAGGCTCCTGGCTTGATTTGGACTTGGCCTAGTTTGCTGTCAGGCGTTTTCACTAATCTTCTCATGAAACGTAGGCCCGAGGCACTCATCATTCTTTGCCACTATGCGGTTCTCCCCCATCGAAGACGTCACATATGGCTAGTACGCAATGCCGGTCAGGTGCTCATTTCAGAGATCACACGGTTCCTTGGCACGTACACGTATTGGTTAGACTGGCTCTATTGGCCGAACCAGGTGCTCCAGGACCTTTTTTGAGGGCTTTGAGCTGTTTGCTGGAGTGAGACTAAGCTCGTTGAGGCCGTGCTGCCTCTTATAACTAAACTAATGTTCTTCTTGGTATAGGTTCGCTCGAAATCAGTTTTTATCTTCTTTAAATTTCCAAACGATATTAGCAAGTCCCGCCTCTGCCCCTGTAAAGTCTAGGCTGGTGAGGGTGACGAATAGGAAGATAGCCAAGATCAAGGAGCTGCTACTGACTAGACAAATTTGGTATGGTACACATGAAGCCTAGCGTTGCTTTCTATTTTTCCTAAGTGCCTCTCAGAATTTGAGAGATTATGCATCTACCGTATTCCAAATACGTCGTATATATATACGAGCGACGATCAAACGCGTATACGCTCACTTCCCGCGCTCAAGGATTCGGCCGGCGGAGTACGTACATGATCAATGGGAGGCCCCCTACTAGCGTTTGGCCAATTAGCAAATGAGACAGTCGAACTGGGTACGATTAGCGTCCCTTAGAATGTTCGATATAAAGATGCA
>ERZ1673737.3459-NODE-3459-length-11935-cov-5.046970_pt1 | contig 11935 bp, 12 predicted proteins | sample MGYA00580211_ERZ1673737 | MGnify/ENA primary metagenome ERZ1673737 (study PRJEB41218, sample SAMN15661789) | gut metagenome | host: Homo sapiens | place: Canada: London | collected 2015-08-20/2019-03-30 | study: EMG produced TPA metagenomics assembly of... | reverse complement strand
TATTTGATATTTATGCAATTAATGCATTATCTTTCGATTTGCTCAGAGCATCCTTTGTTTTGTTGATTTGTTGATGAAAACTATATTTAGCGTAGAACACTATGTTAAATACATTATTATTGTTCAATTTCATGCTTTTTGAGCATGATTTGACGCTGGAAGGTTGACGCTATGGATATCCGGGTACTTCGCTACTTCATCGCTGCCGTGGAAGCCGGGAGCATTTCGGGCGCCTGCGCGCGCGTGCACGTCGCGCAGCCCACGCTCTCAAGGCAATTCATGGATCTTGAGGAGGAGCTCGGCCACAAGCTTTTTGAAAGAAGCAACCGGCGGCTTCTCCTCACTCCGAAGGGAAAGCTATTTTATGAGCGTGCGCTCCTCATTACGGCGCTCTTTGACCGCACGAAGGCCGAAATGAAGGCCGAGGAGGAGCTTGCGGGCGAAATCCGGATTGCGGCGGGCGAGACGCCCTGCCTGAGGCCCCTTGCGAGAGCCATCGCACGGCTTCGCGAGGAGGCGCCCCTCGTAACGGTAGTCATCGTGAGCAGTCACGAGGAGATCGTACGTTCGGAACTCCATTCGGGCGTAACGGATTTCGGCGTCTTCATCGGCGACGTGGATCTTTCTCAGTACGGCCGTATTTCGCTCAAGGAACGCAACCGCTGGGGGCTTCTCACCCGGCGGGGCGGCGAACTGTCGGGGAAGACGTCGGTTCACCCCGAGGATCTGCTCCGGGGGCCGCTCGTCGCGTCGCTTCAGGCGTCGCAGAACAACGAACTCCTCTCGTGGCTGGGAAAGCATGCTCAGGAGATCCGCGTCGCGGCGCACTTCAACCTCCTCTACAACGCCTATCTCCTCGCGGAAGCGGGCGTCGGTAGCGTCCTTGCGCTCGAAGGGATCATCAACCCGGAACCGAAGTCCAACCTCGTGTGGCTCCCGCTCGAGCCGGAACTCTCCGCGGGCGTTTCCGTTGCCTGGGTGAAGGATCGGATCATGACGCCTGCGGCCGAACGGCTTCTCGAGCTTCTGCGCGAGGAGGATGACGCCTGAATGCCTCTGAAAGGAGCGCGGCAGCTAGAGAGCAGCGTCGCGAAGGCAGGTCGCCTCTCCCCGACGCAGCATTCCGGGCGTCAGTCCGAAGATCCGCCGGAAGGCGGCGGTGAAGGCTGAGGCGGAGGAATAGCCGATTCTCTCGGCCACTTCTTCAACGCATTCTCCGGCGAGAAGATGGTGGGTGGCAGCGAGCATGATGATGCGAAGACGCCAGGCGCCGAAGGAGAGGCCGGTTTCCCGGACGACGAGCCGAGCGAGCGTGCGCTCGCTCATAGCGCATTGATTGGCCCATTCTTTGATGAGCCGGCCGTCTCCAGGTCTCTTAACCAGTGCTTCGGCGATGCGCTTTAATGCCGGGTGGGGGGAGAGCGGTACAAAGCTCAGAGGCAACTGCCTTGCGCCCGCGAGTTCCTCGAAAAGTACGCGAGCCAAGCGCGCCTCATGCGAACTCAACGAATAGCCGACCGGATATCGGGTGAAGCGCTTCAGCATCTCGATCGTCATCGGGTCGAGCAGCAGTCGATAGGGATGCTGCGGGAGCATCCGGGCCCAGTCCGGATTGATGAGACAGTAGAGCGATACGGCGCCTTCGCCGAGAAAGCCTTCGTGAAAAAGGCCGGGCGGCACCCATGCTGCGGAGGACGGCGGAAAGGCGATCTCTCGGTCTCCAATCCGCAGGCCGACAAGTCCCGAAAGCGCGACGACGAACTGGCCGTTTCGATGCATGTGCTGGCCGGCAGCGGCCGAAGACGGCGTGCGCTCGTCGACGATGAGGCACTGGAGGAGTGCCGTTGTGTCGTCCGGATCGGCGTCGTCGGGCCATTTGGTAGCTTCTATGAAGGCTGACATGGGGACATTTTTAGGGTCAATCTTCCGGCTCATAGAGTCCGGAAATTTTTTCGGGAAAAGAGACGAGCGCCGGGCGGAATGTGCTCGGCTTCCTAAGCTTTCCCGTGAGAAAGGGGCATTTGATCGAGTCTATTTCAATCGAAGCGAAAAGAGAATCCCCGCGATAATCCGACATAAACCGCGAAGAAAAAAGCACGACCGGAGCGTCTCAGGAGTCACCGGCCGTGCTGTTCGTTAATTCATGCTGCGCGCTCGGTTAAGGCACGTTGTAGTGAATGTTGTGGCAGCCCGCGCACATGTTGACCGACTGGCGGTGGCCCTTATGGCATTCGACGCAGTCGAGGCCTACCAGGTGGTTGTAGTGCGGATTGGGATCCACCTTCTGCGTGCGCTTTGCCACGGCGTCAAGCGACTGGTGGCAGGCGTTGCAGCTTTCCGTCTTCACGGTCGCTCCGGGCTGGGGAGAGGCTGTTCCGTGGCAGGAGACGCATTGAACGCCGCGGGCCATGTGGCGGTCGGCAAGGAATTTGCCGTAGTCCGCAGCTGCGGCTGGGAGCGAAGCGGAAATGAGCATGGCGCCCGCAGTGAGGGCGACAAAAGCAAGACGATTGAATTTCATAGCTTTTCTCCTCATCATCAGGCGTTCTTGCGCGATTGGGCGCGTGCTGCGGCGTGGCGAGCGGCCACGCGGCCGAAGACCATGCCGCCGCCCAGCTGATTGCCGCCGATGTCGTCATAGACCCAGACGCCGCCCGCGGCAGCGCCCGCAGCATAGAGTCCCGGGATGGGACGACGCTCGAAGTTGACCACCTGTGCGTCGCGGTTGATTTTGGGGCCGCCGAAGGTGCTCGCCATGCCGCCCGCGGCCGGGATCATGTAGAAGGGCCCCGTCTCGAGCGCATGCGGTTCGTCGTATTCGTAAGGAGGATCAAGCTCCTTCGCTTTTCCGGCCTTCACGGCCGCATTGAATTCGCGCACCGTTTCCGCGAGGACTTTCGGAGGAACGCCCGCCTTTTCAGCCGCTTCCTCAATCGTGTCGCCCTTGATGACTTCAAAGCCGAGGCGCGCAAAGCGCTTGATCGTGTTGGTGAGAATGTTGGCGTTCTTGTCCGCGTCGGCGCCGATCAGCATGAAGCTGCGGTTGTCTTCCGTACGTTCGGCAATCGCCTTGGCCTTAGGCACCTGAAGCCAGGTTTCCGGCACAAAGCGGCGGCCCTTCGTATTGACCTGGATGCCGTAGCCGGCATGCATGAGGGGCGACGGGTTGCAGTGGCCGTTGGGCGTGATCGGGCCCGCGTAGAACTGGTCCATATTGACGAGAAGCGCTTGGACCTCTTCAGCCATCAGGATGTTTTCGCCCGTGATCCAGGGCGAGCCGCGCACGATGAGTCGCGACGCCCAGGGACCAATGTATTTGTCGACCATCGCCTCATTGGCGCCGTAGCCGCCAGTCGTCAGAATGACGCCGCCGCGGGCAAGATAGTCTTTCCGGCCTTCAGGCGTGATGCAGGAAACGCCTTCAACGTTGAAGCAGTCGTCCTTCACGAGGCTTACGGCCTTCGTGTTGTAGTGAATGGGCACGCCCTTCTTTTCGAGTGCGGCCATGAGGCAGCGGATCAGTTTGCTCCCGCCCGTGATGCCTTCTCCCGGGCTGATGAGGCAGCGCGAGAGCTCCGGCGACGGAAGGTTTTCCCAGAGGTAGAAGGGCGTTCCGTGGTCCGCGAGCCAGTCAATGCCGTCGCCCGATTCCTCGGCGTAGACCTTGATGAGCTCCGGGTCGGAGCGATAGTGCGAAAGCCGCATCATGTCGTCAAAGAAGGCTTTCTTTGAATCCTCGGGGTGATTCTTCTGGAAGCGGCTTCCAACAGCGGCAATCCAGCCGGAGGAATAGACGGTTGCGCCGTCCGGGCGATTCATCTTTTCGATGAGGACTGTCTTCGCGCCTTTTTCCGCAGCTTCGAGTGCGGCGCACATGCCGGCAAAGCCGGCGCCGACAACGACAACGTCCCAGTCTTCCGTGAGGCGCTTCTTTTCCGGGACGGCCGCCTGGGCGGCTCCCGCTGCAGCCGCGGCGGCTCCAATGAGGCCGGTGCGGACGAGATCTCGTCTTTGCATGAGCATTCTCCTTTTTTGGGGGCAGAAGATATTTCCGGCAGGGCTTATCTTGATTTGTGTTATGCCGGAAGATGCTTTCATTCTGAGCGGGTTATGCAAAGAGAAGAAGCTTCGGAACGGACAGTAGCTATCGAGAAACGGACAGAATATTTCGCGTGACAGGGGGAAGTACAAAAGTCAAAAAGAAACGGACTTTCCCGTTCTCTTTTGGAGCGGGAAAGCCCGTTTTATGCAGCTGCCAAAGGCGAAGCGCGATTACTGCTTCGGACGGCCGAACCACTTCATGTGAAGCTTCTCGTACGTGCCGTCGGCGCGGATTTCCGCGAGCGCCTTATTGACGGCTTTCTGCAGATCGGAGCGGTTCTTCGGGAAGATCATCGCCATCGGCACGGCATCCGCAACGAAGTCGAGGCGCTCGAGCTTGGTCTGAAGCGACGGGCGCGAAACGATCATGTAGTCCGTCGCGGGCTGAGCGTTGATGACGGCGTCGGCATTGCCGGAGATCATGTTGAGCATCGCATCCGCGCCGCTCTCAAAGGTCGTGATCTTGGCGCCCGGGATCTTCTTTGCGCGGTCGTGGCTGATGGAGCCGAGCTGCACGGAGACGTTGAGGCCCTTCAGGTCGTCAAAATTTTTGATGCCCTTGGGATTTCCCTTCGGGACGATGATCGTGAGGCCCGACATGTAGAAGGGATCGGAAAAGAGCACGCGCTTCGCGCGTTCGGGCGTTACGGCAAAGCCCGCGGCGGCAAAGTCGAGCGTGTTGCTCACGATCGCCGGGAGAATGGCGTCGAACTTGAACTCCTTGATGTCGAGGGTCGCCCCCATCTTGTCGGCGGCGGCCTTTGCAAGATCGAGCTCAAAGCCGATCAGCTCATTCGTTTTGCTGTCGTGGAATTCAAAGGGCGGGAAAGTGCCTTCCGTTGCCATCGTGAGCGTGCCCGCGGCAAAGGACGACCCGGCGGCGAGCATCATTGCTGCCGCGCAGAAAAGGTGCTTCTTGAGAGAGGCGAGAGACATGGTGAAGATCCTCTTTTGGGGGAGCTGGAATGAAAGCGTGATGGTCCGGAATGCACGCGGAACATGAAAGGGATTGCCGGCAGGGACTGCTGCCGGGAGCGCTCCCGCGAGCGCTCTGAATGCGAAATGTATCGGCAAAGAGCGCTTCGGCGTCTTCTTATTTCGCGCGTGTTTGCTCCCGATGGCCATGCTCTCGGCGCATCACCCTAAAAATTGATGAAGCGGTCATGAATGAGGCGGGAAATCGCCGTAATCAATTGATTTGTCGACCAAAAGCACACCTCGTTTGTGCGGCTGTAGCGCACCATTGCATCACGAAAAAATCGTTTTCAGTCGCACTTCAAAACTCGTAACGATAATTATTGGCATGATTGCTTCTTAAAACATCGTGATGAGGATGATTGAGCAGATGGAAAACCCGTTTAAGTTCGGTTCGGTGGTCGATGGTGAATATTTCACGGGTCGGAACGATGAATTGCCGCAGGTCAAGCAGGTCATCTCAAGCCGCAATCACTTGATCCTCATCAGTCCCCGTCATTACGGAAAAAAGAGTCTCGTTCATAAGGCCGTCTAGCCGTCTAGGAGATCAGCCGGCCGGCCGTCTTCGTGAACGTTCGGTCGGTGGCCTGCGCCTCGGACCTTGCGCGGCTCCTGCTGAATCGATTTTTAGAAGTTCATCCTTGGGAACGGATCAAGGATGGGTTGAAACGGTTCCGGGTGAGCCCGACCTTCACCTACAACCCGGGCACCGACAAGATGGAGGCGTCGTTCAGGTCTTCTGAAGACGGAAGACTCCTTCTGGAGGATGTACTCAACCTGATGAACGAAAAGAGCGATCCGGGGAATCGCCTCGTCGTCATCCTGGAGGAATTCCAGGACAATGCCGACTATGCGCCGGGAACCGACAAGCTTCTGCGTGCGGTCATGCAGATGCATGAGAACGTCAACTACGTCTTCCTCGGGAGCGGGGAAAGCAAGATGCGCGCATTGTTCGAGACCATCAGGTCGCCTTTCTTTCGTTTCGGGTCGCTCATGCACCTCGGTCGCATCCCGTACGATGATTTCTGCCTGTTCCTCTCTGAGAGGTTGTCGCCGCTTTGCGGAAGCCGGTCTGAGGAATATGCCAGGGAGATTCTTGATCTTTCCAAGTGCTACCCGTTTTATACGCAGCAGCTTGCTGGCGGCTTCTGGGATCTCTACGAACGGATCGGCGAAAAGGCCGCCGTGCAATCGGCTGCTGAGGCAATCATTCGCAGCGTTTCGCCAGACTACTCGTATGTATGGACGAAGCTCTCGATGCCGCAGCGCATTGCACTTCAATACATTGCGCGGGGTGACAAGCTGCAGGATATCGATGGCTTTCCCCTGAGTACGGTCTATTCAGCTGTCGGACGCCTGAAGAAAGATGGGCTCATTGTTCGCGAAGAAGATTACGAGTTCGAGGATCCTTTCTTCGGGCTTTGGATCCGTGCGCTTTGACTTTCCATGCGACGAGATCGGCGGTGATTCCTGAGGACGATCACCTCGTTTTCTTAGGCGACCCCGGCTGATGGCGCTTTTCGCGCCTCCCCCAAGCCGCTTCCTTTGCGCTAACCTTTCACGTCATCGTCTTCTTCTGTATACGGCCATGACTGAAACGCAAATCCAGGATCCGCTCTTTTCGGACCTTGTCCGCTGGCGCCGCTACGTGCACCAGCATCCGGAGCTGAGCTATCACGAGTCTGAGACGGCAACCTACGTTGAAGAGGAGCTCCGGAAGCTGGGTGTGACCGATATTTCGGCGCCGACGCCGACGAGCCGCGTGGCGGAGATCACGGGACTTGCTCCTGCTCCGGCGGGCGTCCGTCCTGCCGTCGTGGCCATCCGCGCCGACATGGATGCGCTTCCCGTTCCGGAAGCCGAAGGCCTCGATTTCTGCTCAGTCAATCCGGGCGTGTCGCATGCCTGCGGCCATGATGCGCATGTGGCGATGCTGCTCGGTGCGGCGAAGATTCTGATGGAAGAGCGCGAGAACTTTTCGGGCACTGTCCGCCTGATTTTTCAGCATGCCGAAGAGGCGGCTCCGGGAGGCGCCAAGGAACTGGTTGCGGCCGGCGTCATGAAGGGCGCCGACGCCGTGATCGGGCTTCACGTCATGAATGATCCTATCGGACAGATCCGCGTCTGCACGGTCCCGGCTTTTTCAACTGCTTCCGACTGCGTCTGGGCGACGATCACCGGGTGCGGCACGCACGCATCCATGCCGGAAGGCGGCATTGATCCGGTGATGATCGGTTCGGAAGTCGTCATGGCGCTCCATACGATCGTGTCGAGGAACATTTCGCCCGATCATTTCGCGGTTGTTTCGCCTACCGTATTTCAGGCAGGCGATGTGATCAATGCGATTCCGCAGAAAGCCCGCATCGGCATCAACATCCGCACGAAGGACCCAGACGACCGCGTTCGGATTCATGATCGCGTGGAGGCGCTGATCCGCGGCATTGCCGAAGCCAATGGCGGAACCGCTGCGTTTGAGTGGCTTGCCGGCTGCCCCGCCGTCATTCAGGATCCGGAGATGATCGAACGCGCGCTTCGCGTGGCGCGCGAAATCCTCCCTCCCGGAAAGGCCGCCGTTGGAACCGGCATGAGCGCTTCGGAGGATTTTTCCTATTTCGCCGAGTGCGCCCCTGCCGCCTACGTCATTCTGGGAGGCGGCAATGCAGAGGAAGGCTACCCGCACCGGAATCACCATCCGGCATACCGCTACAGCGAAGCGGCGCTTCCCGTCGGCGCCCGCTATGAGGCGGCACTGGCCCTGGATCTTCTCAGAAATCCGCTTACGACCGGGCGCTGAAAAGAAGCTCTGCGGTTCCTTCCCGGGCAAGAAGAAAGCCCGTTCTTCCTCACGAAAGAGCGGGCTTTGAAAGTATTGGGGAAACGAAGGCGTTACTTTTTCTTCCCGTTCTGTGCTTCCCAGTCCTTTCTCAGATCCTTCGTGCGCGCGATAGCGTCCGAGATCGCGTCGGCAGCGACTTCGTTGAAGCGCCACTGGGCGTCGAGGATTTCCTTGCCGCCCAGCCAGACAACGCCGGGACGAACCTTCTTCACGGTCTTCCTGCGTTCGGTCGAGAGTTCTTCGGCAAAGGCGAGGCGGAGCGCATCGCGGTGCTGATTCAGAATGCCGAAGTCGGCGGAGCGCACTTCATCGGGGAAGGTGAGGGAGAGGACCCGCGTGCCGTTGATGTAGCGCAGATCCCAGCGGGCGTTGGAGAGTTGCGACTTTCCTTCCTGCTGGCAGAAAAGCGTTCCCTTTTTCACGCTCATGAGCTGGGCTTCGCCTGACTGGGCGACTTCCTGGAGCTTTCCCTTCACGCGCTTCGTCTGCCTGGCAATAGGTTGGGCGAACCGCATGCCGACCGGTTCCGAGCGGCGGGTCGGGATGAAGGGCAGGCAGTAGGGAATGTCGCGCGTAAAGCGCTTCGAGAAGTTTTCGATCGAATCGGAGCCCGTGAAGGCGGTCTTCGTCGGAACGAGCACTTCGTCCTCGTCGATCATCAGCATGGCGCGGTAGCCGACCGCGCCCTTCGGGAAGACGTAGCGGTTCGCGATTACGTAGCCCGACGGGGTTGCCGTATTCTGACGCGTGACGAGGTAGGGCCCGATGGGGAGCCCCTCGAGGCTGTAGGCGACGAGCTTCACCTGAAGCGCGAGGGGCTTTCTTCCGCCGCCCTCAAACTGAATGACGACGCGGCCCTGGTTGCCCTGCGTCAGAAAGAGCGGGCGCTGGGCATCGAGGGGCGAGCCGTTTCTTAGAATGGCGGCCGCGCCGCCGCCCCACGTGAAGCCGTGGCGGCTTCCGAGCGGGAAGTTTTCCTGAACGGCATAGCGGCCGTTGACGGCGATGTTGTCCTTGATGAAGAGCTGCGTGCGGACGTTGTCGTCAAAGTAGAAGATGCCGGCGCCCTTGAAGGCGTCGATCGTCGGCATCGGCATCAGCACGGGTTCGGGCTTTTTGTTTTTCTGCGGCGCTTCGGATGCGGGCACGGCAGAAGCTACCGGCGTTGAGGCGCAGCCCGAGAGCAGAAGCGAGGCTCCGGGAAGCGCAGCGCACAGAGCCGCCGCGATGAGCGGGCGGCGGGAGAACGTAAGAGGCATCAATGAGGCTCCGGGGAGAAGTGCAGGGTAAAGGCGCTTCTCCCTCAAGAAAAGGAATTGACGGATTGCGTAATTATGGCTGGAGGACGGGCGATTGCAAGCGCTTCAACCGCTGAAAACATAGGGATAACGCTCCCCCCCGAAACCCGTCCCGCCGTCATGCAGTTTCCGGTCCTTTAATCCCAGGCCTCCTTCGGGTTCTGCCAGACGTCCCCGGGGTATCGCACAACGCGTCCCGGGTTGAGGATTCCCTCGGGGTCGAAGACGCCGCGGATCTTCTTCATGAGCTCGAGTTCGAGCGGATCCTTCGTGCGTTCGAGCACTTGGATCTTTGCGCCGACGCCGTGTTCGGCCGCCACCGACCCCCCGAACTTCACCACTTCGTCGTTGACGAGGCGATGGATTTCGCGCTCGTGCGCCTTCCAGTAGCCGGGCCCGAGCTCCGGTTTGTTCCCAAGGTTGAAGTGAAGGTTCCCGTCGCCGTAGTGCCCGAAGATCATGGGAAGGAGCCATGGAGCGTCCTTTTCAAACCGCGTGTAGGTTTCTTCAATGAAGGCGCAGAGACTCCCACGCGGCACGCTGATGTCGTTCTTAATGTTGCCGCCCGACGCGCGGACTGCGGTCGGGATCTCCTCGCGGAGGGTCCAGAGGGCTTCGGCCTGCGTCTCCGTCTGGGCAATGGCGGCGTCGGTGAGGGTGCCATCCTCAAAGAGAGGCGAAAGGGCGTCCGTGAGGCTCTCCGCAAAGGCTTCCGGATCCTCGCGCTTCGTGTAGGAGAGGTCGAAGAGCACCATCCAGTCGGAGGGCTCGATCGGGGCCTTTCTTCCCGCGGCAATGACGGGTTCGAGCGCGGGTTTTGAAATGAGTTCGAAGGCCGTGAGCGAAGGGCCGGCAAAATCTTCGAGCGTCGTGAAGAGCTTTTCGACGGCGCGAAGTTCCCCCAGAGATGCAAAAACCGTAATGCGTCCGGCAGGGAGCGCCGAAAGATCGAGCACCGCTTTCGTGATGACGCCGAGCGTTCCCTCGGACCCGATGAAGAGGTCCCTGAGGTCGTAGCCCGCGTTGTCCTTCCGCACACTCCGCATGAGGTTGAGGATCCGGCCGTCGGCGAGCACGACCTCAATCCCGAGGCAGTTGCGCCTTGCCATCCCGTAACGGACGACGTGCACGCCTCCGGCATTGGCGGCGAGCATGCCGCCGATCTGGGCCGTGCCCTGTGCGGCGAAGGAGACGGGGAAAAGCTTCCCGGCTTCCTTTGCCGCCGTCTGCACGCGCTCGAGCACGGCACCCGCTTCGACCGTCATCGTGCTGTTGACGGCGTCGATCGAGAGAATGCGGTTCATGCGGGAGAGCTGCAGGATCAGGGTTCGTGCATTCAGAGGACTCTCCGGATTGGGGGTGGCTCCCCCCACCGTCGAGGTGTTTCCGCCCTGAGGAATGACGACGAGATGGTTTTTGGCGGCGAACCGGAGAATTGCCGCAACCTCTTCGGTCGTTCCCGGACGAAGGAGCGCAAGCGCCTCGCCCTGGCGGCGCCGGCGGGAATCGAGCGACGCGGCTTTGATTTCTCCCGCATCCGTAATGACGTGATCGGCACCGAGGAGGTCGGAAAGCTCGCGAATCAGGCGCTCGCGATCCTCTTCGGAAAGGGTGGAAATGATGGAACTCATGAGTCAGGAAGCCTCAGGATAAGAGGAAGGAGGGCGGTTGTCGGGAAAGCCGCCTTGAGGGGAATGCTTTCAAATTAGAGCGCATCCGAAGCCGAAAATGCAAAAAGGCCGCGGGAAAAATTCCAGCGGCCTTTCTTGAAGCGGGGGCTTGAGGGAAACTTATGAAATTCTATGTAAACAAAAGATTTGAAGAAGTTTCCCAAACCAATCAGGCAAGCGCCTTGAAGACGCGTTCCGTGATCGCGTCGATCGAGCCGAGGCCCGAGATCGAACGATACTTCGGCGCATCAGCGGCACCCGACTTGGCGAGCTCTTCATAGAAGCCCACGAGCGCTTCGGTCTGGTCGTGATAGACCTTGAGGCGCTTCAGAACGACTTCCTCGCGGTCGTCGTCGCGCTGCACGAGGGGTTCGCCCGTTTCGTCGTCCTTGCCTTCGACCTTCGGCGGGTTGTACTTGACGTGGTACGTGCGGCCGGAAGCCGGATGCACGCGGCGGCCGGACATGCGCTCGACGATTTCGGCGTCAGGAACGCTGATTTCGAGAACGTAGTCGATCGGCACGCCCGCGTCGCGCAGAGCCTGAGCCTGCGGGATCGTGCGGGGGAAGCCGTCGAAGAGGGCGCCGTTCGCGCAGTCGGGTTGCGAGAGGCGTTCCTTGACGAGGCCGATGATGATGTCGTCGGAGACGAGCAGGCCCTTGTCCATCACTTCCTTGGCGGCAAGACCCAGGGGCGTGCCCGCCTTCACGGCGGCGCGAAGCATGTCGCCCGTCGAAATCTGCGGAATGCCGAACTTCTGGCAGATGAACTTGGCCTGCGTGCCCTTGCCCGCACCCGGCGGTCCGATAAGAATAAGGCGCATTCTGATGAACTCCTGAAAATGAAACGTTGAGGGCGCGCATGCGGGCATGCGCATGATCGTCCGAAGAGAATTAAGGAATTCTACCCCTCACGGGAGATGACGGAAAATTTCTGTTGAATCCGTAGAGCTGTCATTAGGCGCCAAATCGAGAGAATCAGGCCGCTTTTCTGGTTCCGCCGCATTAGATGTCATACTAACTTTCGCCACCCCTTCAACCTTTCATGGAGTGGCA